>OLGB01000148.1_pt1 | contig 104128 bp, 88 predicted proteins | sample 1605691 | NCBI WGS metagenome assembly OLGB01 (sample SAMEA3888925, study PRJEB22519) | human gut metagenome | biome: human gut; feature: human-associated habitat; material: faeces | place: Denmark | collected 2010 | reverse complement strand
AAATGCCCTTATAGGGCGAAAATCAAACCACCACTTGAAGTGGTGGTTGCTGACTAGTTATAGTAATTTTGGTTATACTACCTTAACACGATTAAGAAATTCTCCCACTTCTATTGCGTAGAGCAATAAGTGGTGGAGAGGACTTGTTTGTATCAGGGGGGGACAAGCACCTTCTGATCTGCTGCGCTAGCAGCGAATCGTGTTATGAGCAAGTAGCAGAGCGGATTGCGAATATCCGATTGACTCGAATGGGATGATGTTGTAGTCAAGCTATATCTTTGTGTTACATTTGTAAGTACAACCTAGTTTTGGATATTTGGCTTTGACATCATTCCTTTTGAATGTATGATTTTTTGGAAAGCGGATAGAAAGGTAGGGGATACTATGAGTGAAACTAGAAATGGAATGTCGGATGCATTACCGGAAGGATTGGGGTTTTCATTGGCAATGCATATGGATGCCATGAAAAACTTTTCTAATATGAGTGAGAGGGAGAAAACAGAATTTATTGAAAAAAGTAAGCAGGTAAAATCCAAAGAGGAAATGACAAAATTGATTGATGCATTAGGAAAAAGTAACAAATGCATATAAAGTTCAAAAATAAGTCAGAAAAGACAGTTGTATTATCATACGGCTGTCTTTCTTGCTTTTACGGAAGATGGTATGTTATGCTAGAAGTGAGAACGAAAAATGAAGAATTAAATAGGAAAATATACATAAGACGTGTTTTGGAGAGAGAAGGTGAGAACATGGCTGATTTAGTTATTGATGAAAGATATTATAATTCTCTTGATATTGAGGGATTTTCAAGAATGATGAAAAATCCTACTTATTGTTATAAATTTTATTGGCTTGAGGCAATCGTTCAGTTAATTGCGGAAAATAAAAAACAGGTCACATATGATGAGATTATAAATGAAATGATTTACAATGCCTGGTATTCTGTATTGGAGTTTCATATTCATTTAAGTGGTTTATTTGGGGAAGGAGAGCTAAAAGACAATCTTGAAAAGGCTGTTCTTAGATTACAAGAATTAAGTCAATTACCAAATCACGCGGATAAGATAGAGATAAAAAATGAACTGACCGAATATAGCGGAGATAAGAAATTACATAAATATAAAATGGAACTTACAAAGTATGTACCATATAAGGTATTATCGGGATTTGCAAATCGTGGGGCAGAGAAGATAGATTTAAACAGTACGGCAGGAAGAATGATGGCATACTACAACAAGTTAAGCGGAACAGAGATACTTTTGCCCTATGTATTTGGTGATGGCACAGGATTGAATCGGACAATTTTTTTTAATGATGGGTGGATACAAATGATTCAGGATAATACAGTGGCAATATTAGGATGGATACAATTGGAGAAAGTAAAGTGGCTGCAAAATAATAATCCAGAGATGCCAGGTTTGGTTTACAAAATGGTACCGTTGGACGAAAAAATGCGTAAACTGGATCATGTTAGAAAACTTTGGGAAGGTGTCTTGAATAGGAAACCCGTTATAGATGTCTTTACAAATGAAAGAATAGATAAAAATCATTATGATGTAGATCATTTTATTCCTTGGTCGTTTGTGATGAATAACGAATTGTGGAATTTAATGCCAATGGATTCTACTTGGAATTCGAAAAAAAGTAATAAGCTTCCGTTATGGGATTCCTTTTTCAAAAAATTTGCAGCTAATCAATATATACTGTATGAGCTGTTACATACTAAGCCAGAAATTCATAAATTGTATGAAGCCTGTTACAGGGACAACCTGCATTCTATTTGGGCAAATAAAGAGTTGTATCGGAAAGGGAATACATGTGAAGAGTTTTATAAAATATTAGAGAAAAATATGCGTCCGGTTTATGATTCAGCAAAAAGACAGGGGTACGAAGTTTGGAATATTGTGTAAAAGTGGATACTTCATTACATTTGGACATAATAAAGCATGGGAACAAGTTTCAATCTTAATGGTAACAGTATCATGCATGGTGGTAGAATAAAAATGAAAAACAGATTTTCTAGGTTAGGGAAAAAATAGCATAGAGTTTCGTTAAAAATATAAAAACAGGCAGGTGAGACGAGTGGGTGAAGAAAAAGATTTTGGTCAGGCAAGAGAGATTTTACGCACGTTACTGGATTTAGGACAGGCATTATTGGAATACGGTGGGGAAGTCAATCGAGTGGAGGATACGCTGGAACGAATGGGAAGAGCATATGGAGCAAAGGGGATGAATGTGTTTGTGATTACAACCAGTATGGTGGTAACTATGCTTCATAAGGATGGAGAGGAAATCACACTTACTCGTCGTATCCGTAAACCGATTGGCAATGATTTTACAAAATTAGAGCAATTAAATGCACTTAGTAGAAAATGTTGCCAGGAACCAATGAAAGTTGCAGAACTTCAGGAAAAAATACAAGAAATAAAGAATCAGCCCTATTCTTTTAAAAAGTATTTGCTTGGCGCAATGTTAAGTGCGGCAAGTTTTTCGGTGTTTTTTGGTGGCAGTTTGCTGGACGGACTATTTTCTATGGTGTTTGCCATTTTTATTTGCTTGTTGCAAAGGTATGTTCAAAAATATTGTACGAACATGGCGGTATTTCAATTGTTCTGTTCGTTTGTAATTGGAATCGGAATATCGGTTGTTACCAAATGTGTTCCCTTCCTTCATTTAGATTATATTATGATTGGAGATATTATGTTGTTGATTCCAGGCTTAGCGATGACAAACTCTGTGCGTGATATTCTAGTGGGAGATACGATTTCAGGTTTCCTTCGCTTGGCGGAAAGTCTTTTGTGGGCGGGGGCATTGGCATGTGGATTTATGACCGCAATCTGGTTGTCCTTTTCTCTTTGAGTGCAGAGTAGCATTTTCATACCGTCAAGGCATTGGTATGGGAAAAGAAGATGGTTGAAAAAAGACTAAAACTCTTGTAGAGCTAGGATTATAGAACAGAACCAATTTCATTTACTTAAGTCCAAGCGAAAGCGTTTTTTTGAAAGCTATGTTGGTATTGTCACTCTTTCGTAAAAGTTCAAGAATTAAGGAAACGGCATTGGAACAGAACAGGAGGTAGAATATGATACAATTGCTTAGTGTTTTTATCGGATGCATTGGTTTTGGAATGTTATTTCATCTGCAAAGCAGACATTACTTGCGTGCTGCTTTGGGAGGTGTATGCACCTATTTGGTATATATGATTTGCAGTATCTATATAAAAAATGGATTTATTCCCGTATTTTTAGCTAGTGCCAGTGGAGCCTTGTATGCAGAGGTGTTAGCTAGAATACAGCGGGCACCGACAACATTGTATCTTATCATAGCCGTTATTTCCCTTGTACCGGGAAGTAGTTTGTTTTATACAATGAGTGCCTTTGTAAGAGAGGATTGGGATTTGGTACATTCCTATGGACTAGAAACTGCTATTTTCGCCGTTGCTATTGCTTTGGGAATGAGTCTTGTATGGGCTATTTTTGGTACGTTTGGAAAAGTAAAAAAAGAAATTTAAAGGGTGTCTTACATGAAAAAATAAAATGTATGACCAATATATTCAAAAACGAAAAAGAAGAAAACTATTTGAAAAGGGGTGTAACGCAGGATGGTTGCACCTCTTTTGGCATTTTGCTATAATACACAATAATGAAAGCAAGTTTGAGGAGGCTCATCATGACAAAGAATGAGAATACAAAGGATAGCAGTTTACAAAAGGACATATCCCACAATAACCAGAAAAAAATAGCAGTAATCAATGATATGTCGGGATTTGGACGCTGTTCTATTGCTGTTGCACTTCCTGTTATTTCTACATTGCGGATTCAGTGTTGTCCATTGCCAACCTCTATATTTTCCAATCATACAGGATATGCTTCTTTTTTTTATAGAGATTTTACGGAGAACATGGAACCGTATATGGAAGAATGGAAGAAACTTAACTTAACCTTTAATGGAATCTGTACAGGTTTTTTAGGGTCCGCAGATCAAATTCAGATTGTGGGACATTTTATGAAACTGTTTAAAACAAAGGACACCTTGGCTATTATCGACCCTGTGATTGGGGATTATGGGGAACCATATCCAACCTATACACAAGAGATGTGTCAGCGAATGAAAGAGTTAATCGAATATGCAGATATTTTGACACCAAATTTGACGGAGGCGTGTATTCTCACAGAAACGCCATACAAAGAAGACTGGAAAGTAGCAGAGTTGGTGCAATTGGCAGAAAAATTGTTAGAGAAAGGACCGGAAAAAGTAGTGATTACTGGTTTTTCTCAGAAAAGTTATATTTGCAATCTGTGCTATGAAAAAGGGAAAGAGCCAGCGATTGTAAAGACCCATAAAGTAGGAACGGAACGTTCTGGAACGGGGGATATCTTTACAGCCATCATTGCGGCAGATGCAGTAAATGGAGTGGACTTTTATACATCGGTAAAGAAAGCGTCTACTTTCATAAAAAAATGTATTTTACGTTCCATCGAGTTGGGGATTCCTACTACAGATGGAGTTTGTTTTGAAGAAGTATTACACACATTGAAAAAATAGGAATAGGTAAGTTCTGTACAAAAAGTCTCAGAGTAAATTGCGTTTTGCAAGTACCTAAAAAAGAAGTGAGGAGAATTTAGATGAAAAAGGCAATGACGATTGTATATAAAGTACACAATAATTTATATGTGAATCTGACAAATCGCTGTTCTTGTTCATGTGTATTTTGTTTAAGGCAAAATAGGGACCATATGGAAGAATCAGATTCTTTATGGTTGGATCATGAGCCGACTTTACAGGAAGTGAAGGATGCATTTGCGAAGGAAGATATGAGCCAGTATGAGGAAGTTGTATTTTGCGGATTTGGAGAACCGACAGAACGAATGGATCTATTGCTTGAAGTGGCTACATTTGTGAAGGAAAACTATCAAAAGCCAATTCGTATCAACACAAATGGACAAGCCAATTTAATCAATGGACGTGATGTAGCACCAGAACTGAAGGGACTGGTTGATACTATTTCTATTAGTTTAAATACGCCGAATGAGGAAAAATATAATGAAATGGTGCGCAGTATCTATGGCGACAAAGCCTACGGTGCTATGTTAGATTTTGCAAGAGAAGCCAAAAAATATGTGCCAAATGTAGTATTGTCAACGGTAGATACTACTCTTTCCAAAGAGGAGGAGGAGCAATGCAGGCAGATTTGTGAAAAGCTTGCGGTAACCTATCGTATTCGCCCGTGGGAAGATTAGAAAAAGTATCTTGTTCAAGGTTTTGTTTTTATATATTTTGGTATGTTCGAAACAATACTGGTTGAATGGTTCCGTCTTTTTTTGTAGAGGCATATATTGTAAGAAAAGCCGGAGCATAGATATGGCATATCGTAGATTGGATTTTGAACAGTATTTTATTGATAATAGCGAAGATTATAATCATACTGGGAAGGCAAGCAAAGAATTACATTACAAGGCAGTCATCTATCAATGTACAGGTTTGGAAAAACTGTTTCGATTTCAACATGAAATGAATTATGAAATCCATTATGAAAAAGAGCGGGATGTCATTCAGATTAATTTCCAGAAAACCAATGGTTTCTCTGATTGGATTGCGAATATCGTGGAATTTACGGATAAATATTATGATGCATTTTATTTTGAGGGACAAATGCTATGTCTTCGAGCACATCATGGATGGGCGAATATGTATCGAAGTATTAAAAACGAAATTCGGTTAGAATGGAGTCGTTTGCATAAGAAATATCAAACCGCAGAAACCGAGATTATCGGTTGGTCTTTAGGTTCCGCACAAGCCATTCTTTGCTGTCAGGATTTGAATTACAATTTCGGTGTGTGTCCGTATTTATATACCTTTGGAAGCGTCCGCCCTTTTAAATACACTTTTTTTAACAGGTGTCAGATGAAACAATATTTAAACAGCATCTATAAGGAAGGTTGGAATTTTGCAAATGTCAACGATATAGTAACCTATATGCCGCCTTTTTTGGGATTTATTATGCCCAATAGAGTGAAGGTAGGATTAGAAGGTTTTTCTATAAAAAAGTTATTGCAACCAGGATATTATCATACAATTTACGATAATCCGGAATTGTATAGAAATTGTGTTAGTGCAAAGAGCGGAACAATCCGTAAATGCAGGGCTTAGAAAAGTCACAAAAAGAAAAAGGAGAAATGAGTTACAATGAAGGCAAAACAAACATCAGAATCAATTGAATTAGGTATTTTGCTTGCTATTTCAGGGGGAATGATGGATGCCTATTCGTACATTATGAGAGGAGAAGTCTTTGCGAATGCACAGACGGGAAATATGCTGCTATTTGGTGTGTATATATCCGAAGGAAAATTTGCACAGGCATTGCACTATTTTTGCCCGATTCTGGCATTTACAGTTGGTATCATGTTATCCGATATTGTGCGTATGAAATTTAGTAAAAAATTGCATTGGCGTCAGGTCGCTGTATTGATAGAAGCAATCATTCTATTTAGTGTGAGCTGGATACCATTACGCTATAATCTGCTGGCAAACAGTTTAACTTCTTTAGCTTGTGGAATACAGGTAGAGGCATTTCGAAAGATTCATGGAAGGGGTATTGCAACTACCATGTGTATTGGAAATTTGCGGAGTGCTACTCAAAATATGTGCGATTATATGAATCGAAAGAATAAAAAGAATTTATATAATGGACTGCTCTATTTCGGAATTATTGCCTGCTTCATTGGAGGGGCAATTATTGGAAATATAGGTATTGGGATATTTGCAGAAAAGACGATTATGATTAGTGCAGGTATTTTGTTAGCTGCATTTATTCTGATGTTTATTGATCGGGAGGAGCAGGAAAAAAGAGAAGATGAGGCATAAATGACATTGCTTCAAAGGCTCTTAGTTTGTAAGTGGTCATAGTGTGAATAAACATTTCTTTGCATTTGAGAAAATATTAATAAAGGAGAAAGTATGGCACAAATTCCAATTTTTATGGATATTACGGAAAAACGATGTGTGGTAGCAGGTGGAGGTAAGGTTGCCTTGCGAAAGATAAAGACATTGTTAGCGTTTGGGGGAAATGTTTTTGTGGTTGCCCCATCTGTTTCCAAAGAAATCAAACAATTAGAGGGTGTTACATGGGAAGAAAGGGAATATGAGAAGAAAGATTTAGAGACAGCAGTTTTAGTAATTGCTGCTACAGATAATCAGAACGTGAACCATAATATTGCAAAGGATGCAAAAGAAAAAAATGTGTTAGTTAATGTGGTGAATATTCCGAAGGAAAGTAGCTTTTTCTTCCCGGCTTATACGAAAAGAGGAGACGTTGTTGTGGCCTGTTCCAGTGGTGGAAAAGCACCAGTAGTAGCGCAATATATAAAGAAAAAAACGGCATTAGAAATGACAGAACAATTAGAAGAAGCAAATGATTTTTTAGGTGCGATTCGCCCACAGGTGAAGAAAAAAATTGCAGAGGTGGAAAAACGACGACAGGTGTATCAGGAATTATTGAAAATTGCTCTTACTGAGGAACGAAAACTTACGCAAAAAGACGTAGATAGTGTAATCAATAATTGTGAGGATAAATCGTAAAGACACTTTAGTAGACAGGAGAATGAGAAAATGAAGAGACCAATGATAGGTATTATGCCATTAGTAGATACAGAACGAGATAGTTTGTGGATGTTACCAGGATATATGGATGGTTTGAAGCAGGAAGGGGCTATTCCTGTTATGCTTCCGTTGACGACAGATGAAGCAATGCTTGCTCAAATTGCAGAATTCTATGATGGATTTTTATTTTCGGGTGGACAGGATGTATCACCAGAAAGATATGGCGAGGAAAAACTGGATTGTTGTGGAGAAACCAACAAGGATAGGGATGAAATGGAAGAGAGACTTTTTTCTAGAGTGTATGAGTTGGATAAACCGATTTTAGGTATTTGCAGAGGTATACAGTTTATCAATGCCAGTCTTGGCGGTACGCTCTATCAGGATTTGGAAACGCAGTATCCTTCTGGGATTGAGCATCATCAAAAACCACCATATGATGTACCTGTACATGGAGTAGAGATTGAAGAGGGATCTCCTTTATATGACATTTTAAATACAAAAAAATTGATGGTGAATAGTTATCATCATCAGGCAATAAAGAAAATTTCACCACATTTACTACCTATGGCATATGCAGAGGATCAAATAATAGAAGGAGTATATGCACCAGATAAGAAATTTGTATGGGGAGTGCAGTGGCATCCGGAATTTTCTTTTCAAAAGGATGAAAATAGTAGAAAGATTTTATGGGCATTTGTAAAGGCGTGCCTAAGTGAAAAAGTCTGTTGATTGTGTGGATAAATATGTGGATAACCTGTTGGATTAATAGGGAAAATGTGTGAATAACTTTTGAAAAAAGGATAAAAATTGATTGCAGATGGTAGTTTCGACACCGACCAGACCTGACAAGTGTACATATAAGGGACTTTACTTGACTTATGTTTGGGATAATGCTAGAGTAGATACGTTGTAAATTTATATTTTGATACAATCTGATAGCAAACTTTTACTGTTCATTCATACTTCATTCATATCTGTTTGCTATAATGCTTGAGAGGCTTTTGAGCAAAGGACATTGCTTATAGGGTATTATTCTTTTGAACAGATAATCATGGAGGAACATTATGATAGAGGATGAAGAATTTTCTTTTATGGAAGAAGAGTTTATGGAGAGTAAGAAGCCACGGAGAGAGAGAGTTGCGCTGGCGAAGAAGGCAACTTTGTGTGGATTATGTTTTGGATTAAGTGCGGGAGTCGCATTTAGTGTTGTACAATGTGCAAGGAATATTGCCATAAAGCAACAAAATCAACCAGAAAAGATTACATTGCAGATATCTGCACATCCTACGACACAGCCAGAGGAAACGGACAAAGAGAAGTCCAGTAAGGTAAAAGACAAGAAAGACACCTTTGGTTTCGCAGAAATGCAGGACTTTTACAATCAACTAGAAGCATTAGAAAATCAATGTGAGAAATCAATTGTTGGAGTTTCTAATTATAGCAGTGGAAAGCAAAAAGAGCAGTATAATGAACAGGGACAGATAACAGGAACTATCATAGCAAAAACAAAGAGTAATATTATGGTATTGACGAATTATAGCAAGTTGCAGGCAGATGAAGTTGTAGTTCGCTTTTTTGATGGAACGGATATCGAAGGAAGTCTGTATGGAGCAGATACTAGGGCAGACTTAGCTATTGTGGCAGTACCATTGGATAACTTATCAGCGAAAATAAAAGAGCAGATGAAAGTCATTTCGTTTGGCGATTCTGGAGAGTTATCTGTAGGAAGTATGATATTTGCATTTGGAAGTCCAAACGGTGCATTGTATTCCGTTGAATATGGTTATGTATCTGGACAGGAAACGGAAAAAAGTATTGAGGATTATCAGTTGGATGTGTATACTACCAATATGGGTTATCACAGTGATGGAAATGGTATTATCTGTAATGCCTACGGTGAATTATTAGGTATGATAAACCGACAAAGTGATACAACCGAGAACTGCACGTTTTATGGTATTGGCAAATTAAAACAGTTAGTGGAAAGTATATTAAATAAAGAAAAAATGACGTATGCTGGAATTACAGCAGAAGAGATTCCAGAAAAAATTTTGGCGAATCATAGCGTGCGAGGCGGCATTTATGTGACTGCTGTGGCTGAAAATTCACCAGCCTATAAAGCAGGCGTGTTGGTAGGAGATGTCATTTCAGCAGTAGAAGGTGAAAAGATTACTTCTATTTTAAATTTTTATGAATGTATTCAAAAATATCAGGTTGGTGAAAAGGTGACAGTTACCGTTTTAAAGAATCCTTTTCAAAATCCGATAGAAAAGAAAAGAAAAATAAAGTTGGAAGCAAGATAATTCTTCTATGTGAATAGTTAAAAATATAAAGAGTAGAAATATGTTGCGGTATACAAATTGTTATAAAAAAAGAAAGGAAGTTTACAGACAAACATTGTGTTGATGTGTCTGTTCCATTGGCGGTATGCTGATGGATGGTATGAAGAATGAGATATATTGAAGATTTACGTGAAGATATGGTTATTAATGAAGTGTATTTTTGTAGAAAAAAGCAGGAACTGACAACCAAAGCAGGAAAGCCATATTTTTCTTTGACATTGCAAGATAAGACAGGAAATTTGGATGGAAAAGTTTGGAACGTAATGTCTGGTGGAATTGATGAATTTTCCAGTTTAGACTATATAAATGTATCTGGTCGTGTGACAAGTTTTCAGGGAAATTTGCAGTTAAACATTGAACGTATCAGAAAATGTGGAGAGGATGAGTATGATCCAGCGGATTACATGCCATGTACGAAAAAAAATGTAGAACAGATGTATCAGGAATTGTTGGATTATATCGCAACAATTGAGGAACCACATTTACGAGAGTTATTGGAGAATTATTTTAAGCAGGATGAAAAATTCCAAAAAGAGTTTCGTATGCATTCTGCTGCTAAAAGTGTGCATCATGGATTTATGGGCGGTTTGTTGGAACATACTCTTGGGGTTACAAGAATGTGTGACTTCTTTGCCAAAAGTTATCCTATTCTAAATCGTGATTTACTTCTTACAGCAGCGATGTTTCATGATATGGGAAAAATTATAGAGTTATCATCTTTCCCAGAAAATGATTATACAGATGCAGGACAGTTATTAGGGCATATTTACATAGGAGCACATTTGGTGGAAAATTCCTGTGATAAAATTGAAGGTTTTCCAGAACGATTAAAGAGAGAGCTTGTGCATTGTATTTTGGCACATCATGGCGAGTTAGAATATGGTTCTCCAAAGAAGCCAGCTCTTGTAGAAGCCTTTGCATTAAACTTTGCAGACAATGCAGATGCTAAATTCCAGACATTAATTGAACTGATGTCGGGTGATGAGGAAAATTTAGATTGGCTTGGTTTCCAAAGAACATTGGATACGAATCTTAGAAGAACAGGAAAATAGAAAACTTTACTAGGTGAGCGTTGAAATATTAACAAGGGCATGTGCCTTCATTGATTAGAATGTTGTTTTACAACAATTGAAAATGGCTAAACGGGGAGGCAGCTTCCCGTTTTTTTTCTCCATAGAAAAGTGTATAAAAGAGCAAGAAAACCCACTGCCTTTAGGCGGCGGGTACTCTTGCACAAGGTGCGTGGGTCAAGCCCCGTACCTTATAAGGCGCGCAGTGCCGTTTTTATATGAGTAAGTAGCAGAGTGAATTGCGAATAGCATTGACTTTATAAAGAAAAAACGCTCTGCGGGGATGCGCACAGACGCGTAGGGAAGATTATTACAAAGGTATGCAATACGCATCAATAGGTAAAGGCATAGCCGCAAAAGGATAAACAACAGAAAGGTGTATATAAGAGCAATGAAAAAATGTGTTACATTTGATGGAAAAACAATTAGTAAAAATCAGGAATTTGTAGTAGAAATAGAAGATTTGACTGCGGAGGGAGCAGGGGTTGCAAAGCTGGATGGTTATACGTTATTTATTAAGGATGCGATTGTTGGGGACAAGGTGCGTGTTTCCATTATGAAAACAAAAAAGACCTATGGATATGCCAGAATACTAGAAATTTTGGAGGCATCGCCAGACCGCGTGGAGCCAGTCTGTCCTGTTGCTAAAGCCTGCGGTGGCTGTCAGTTACAACATTTAAGTTATGAAGCACAATTAGCGTATAAGCAAAAAAAGATTGAAAGTTGCCTACAGCGTATCGGAGGTTTTACTGAGATTCCTATGGAGCCTATTATGGGGATGGAGGAACCATTTTATTACCGAAATAAGGCACAGTTTCCAGTAGGATATGATAAAAATGGTACTATTATTACTGGTTTCTATGCAGGGCGTACACATACGATTATTGATACCAGTCATTGTGCGATACAGGCGAAGGAAAATGACAAATTGCTTGCCATTGTAAAAGAATATATGAAGGAATGTCATGTAAAACCTTATAATGAAACCAGTCATACAGGATTGGTTCGTCATATATTGACAAGAGTGGGATTTAAAACAAAAGAAATTATGGTTTGTCTAATTGTAAATGGGGACCGTATTCCAAAATCCGAAGTGTTAGTTGAAAAGTTAAAGGAAATTCCAGGTATGACAAGTATCAGTATCAATGTGAATAAAGAAAAGACAAATCGTATTTTGGGGGATAAATGTATTACTTTGTGGGGACAGGATTATATTGAGGATTACATTGGAGATATTAAGTATCAGATTTCCCCTCTATCCTTTTATCAGGTAAATCCAGTGCAGACAACCAAACTTTATCAGACTGCATTAGACTATGCCGATTTAAAAGGAAATGAAATTGTGTGGGATTTGTATTGTGGAATTGGAACGATTTCTCTGTTTTTGGCACAAAAAGCAAAACAGGTTTACGGTGTAGAGATTGTGCCACAGGCAATCGAAGATGCAAAACAAAATGCAAAAATAAATGGCATAACCAATGCGGAATTTTTTGTTGGAGCAGCAGAAGAGGTATTGCCACAGAAATACAAAGAAAGTGCAGGAACGATGGCAGCAGATGTCATTGTAGTAGACCCACCGAGAAAAGGATGCGATCCAGCATTATTAAATACCGTATTACAAATGAAACCGCAAAAAATCGTATATGTAAGCTGTGACCCAGCGACCCTTGCCCGTGACCTTAAAATCCTCTGCGAAAATGGATATGAACTAAAAAAAGTTAGGGGATGCGACATGTTTGGGAATAGCTATCATGTTGAGTCAGTCGTTCTGCTGTCTAGGACCGAAGGGACGACGAGAGCAGATTACGAATGACTCATGCAAGGAACGCCCAAGAGAGCGAGCTGAAGGAGAAGGTCGATTGGTAGCGTCTGGCTCTCTTTTTAATTATAATTTTATAATATTAAATGTTAAATGGCTGTTTATATGAGAAAAATTTTATATAGACAGTCATTTTTTATAGCAAAGAATTGGGATGGATGAAGGTGTGTGATTGGAGTATTGGACAAATCTTTTTAAGAAAAACAATAGCCAAGCGGGATACCCCCATGCTTGGCTATTATTTGCTAGTATAAAAAATGAAAGAACTGCTGAGTGTGGAAGCGTATGGAGGGGGATTTAATAATTAGCCCCCACTTACATTATAAGTTTATAAAAGGACAAGAAAACCCACTGCCTTTAGGCGGTGGGTTTTCTTGCACGAGGTGCGGGGTTCAAGCCCCGTACCTCGTAAGGCACGTAGTGCCACTTTTATATGAGCAAGTAGCGAAGTGGATTGCGAATATCCTTGACTTTATACAGAAGGTGCCTCATAGTTGACATTTACTTCACTCCATTGTACCCAGATAGAGGTTCTTGCACCACCATTAGAAATAAATGAATGGATTTCGCACAACGACCAGAGTTTTGTTGCGGGGTCCTGTTGGCGGATTAGCATACTGTGGGATTCTTGTGATTGGGTGTACATCAAATCATCGAGTACCGTTCGTGTAGATACGGTGGTATCATTATAAGTTTGTGATTCAACGGAGGCGGCATTGTAAATAGTAGTACGGCGCATGTCAGTAAGAACAGGTGTAGCCGTATCTTTTGCAGCTACACTAATCCGAACCGATGTGGAGGAAGTATTCTGGTAAGTTAGGATTAAGTTTCCTAAAGGAATATTTAGTGTGCTGCCTGAGACCGAGAGGTCTACATGATATTCATCGAGAGATTTAAACAAGTTTGGAGTTGTGATATCCTCGGCAGAAGTTTTAAAATTCAGTTTATAGCTGAGAGGGGTATCCTCTACAACCATGATTGCTGGTGTTTCGCCAGTATCCCCCTTAGGGCCTTGAATTCCTTGCTCCCCCTGTTCGCCAGTGTCGCCTTTTTCGCCTTGAGGCCCAGTATCGCCTCTGTCCCCTTTAGGACCTTGTATTCCTGCAGGTCCTTGCTCTCCTCTTGGCACTTCTGGTCCCATAGGTCCTGGTGGTCCTTGAATGGTTACATAAGTGCCACAGGCTCCGCAACCATTACAGCAATTTCTTGATTTATTATTTGGACAGTTCATAATAAACCTCCCTGCATAGAGTTGTATGTATTTATATATTATGCAGAAATGTCAGATATGGCATTAAGGATATTGAAATCTACAAATACAAGAAGATGGAAAATTTTTTTAAAAAGCTACGTATCATTTTACTAAGGATAGCCAAAAAAGATTTAGTGAATTCGAAAAAGAGATTAAAAAATGCGAGGGCATAATTAGAAAATTTGAAGAAAAAAGTAACAATTAATCGAGAAAATTGAAAAGAAAAAACTACCAATAGTTGGCAAATTGCGGTAAAAAAGTGTCAAAATCTGCAAGATTTTATCCGATTCTGCAAGGAGTATTGAAATTTAAAACAGAAAGCGATATAGTTTGAACATCAAGACATGCGACAGAAAAATCAATAGCAGAAGGACATATATAGAAAGGGTGTATGTTTATTCTGTTAAGATACTTAAAAAAGTCTGCTGGTTGTAAATTGATTTTTGAGTAGATTTCAATTTATGTGACATGTTTTGGAAAACCTTAGAGTAAATAAGGTGTGGGAAGTAAAAGCTAAAATACAGAAGAAAGGGAGGTGCATTGTTCACAGGAAAACTAGAAAAATAAAAGGGAATGATGATGTAAGCTGGCGAAAAAATATTCATATTCCCTGAGTAACAAAGAGCAAATAGAGGTAGAAGGACGAAACGTAGTAATTGTTAGTAGTACTAAGGTATTGCTGCAATTATGTACAAAACAAAATGAACACAAGAAAGATAAATTTCTTGTAGGCTATTCTCTCATCCACCCGTTTTGAGAGATGGCAATCTGGAAATAGCGCACTAAAAGGTAGTGGAGGATGTTTACATCTGATACTTTTTAGTGCGTTAAACAGTATATAACACAATTTTATTTCTGTTTTACTTATCAAGATAGGATTTGTTTTCCACAGGATTTACATGTATCATAATATGTTTCACTTTAGGAAATTGCTGTTCAATGGCATCATGTACCTGTTCTGCAATTTGATGAGTTTCTAAAAGGGTTTTCTGCCCATCTGCACAAATTTCCATATCTACATAAATTTTGTTTCCAAATACGCGTGTGTGAAGTAGGTCAATGCCCTCTACTCCTGGTTGTGCTAATGCAACAGTGCGCATTTCCTGTTCTACGGCATCTTCACAGGCAGTATCAAGCATTTTGTTGATGGCATCCTTGAAAATATCGTAGGCGGCTTTCCAGATGAAGAGGCAGATAACAATACTGGCAATAGGGTCTAATACAGCAAGCCCCATGCGGGCGCCACTAATACCGATTAATGCACCCACAGAAGACAATGCATCCGAACGGTGATGCCAGGCATCTGCCATAAGAGCACTGGAATCGATTAGTTTTGCATTGATTTTTGTATACCAAAACATAGCTTCTTTTACCAAAATGGATACGATTGCTGCCATAAGAGCCAATTGTCCGGGAATGGTAATTTTATTTGTTTCAGCATTGTGAATGGTTTCAACAGCAGATAGACCAATACCAAGACCAGTAACCGCTAAGATTGTAGCAAGTATAATGGCAGCAACACATTCCATTCGTTCGTGTCCATAGGGATGTTCTTTGTCGGAATCCTTGCTTGCCAGTTTAATACCAATGATAACCACAAATGTGCTGAATACATCAGACGCAGAATGAATGGCATCACTAATCATGGCTCCAGAATGTGCAAGAATACCTGCTAAGAGTTTAAAAAGGAACAGGAAAACATTGCAAAAAATACTGACAAAGGATACTTTCATAGCTACTTTTCCTAATGAATGCTTCATATTAAAATCCCCTTCCCAAAATATAGGTTTGCTAAATGAGTGAATGTAATGAAAAAATATTATTTTGTACAACGAATCAAGATGGTTTGGTTGGTAGAATTTTCATGCAAGCAGAAAGTTTTGGTTTATTGTCTGGTAAATAGAAAGGAAAGCCATTTTAGGAAATGACTTTCATGATTTCTAATGTAGTTTCTTTTTCTAAATTATATTGTTTTCCTTGTATTTCAACCTGCGACTTCCTTGGATGCTTTTCGTTGAGACTTAAAAAGATTGCTTCAGTCTGATCACTTAGCAGAACTTTTTTTCCAACTAGATTGGTTAAAAATCCAGTGCAAAACTTTTTTATAAGATTGATATCGTAAAGGTTGCTTTTGGCATTTAAAATATAAGCAACTGCAAAAGGGTCTGTTCTGTCTGGCAGATCAGATTGCTCCATCCAATGGGCATAAAAATCAGCGATTGCAAGCATTTTACCGGTTTCACTAATGTTACTGTCATGTAGATTGAGTGGAAAACCATGTCCATCGCAAGTTTCATGATGTTGTAAAATTCCCTGTGCAATAGAAGGCTCCAGTTTCTTCTTTTTTAACAGGCCATTGCTATTAATTACATGACCTCGGTATTGTTGCTTTTCCAGAGCAGTCATCGTTTCTTTTCGCTCAATGATTGTGTTATTATTCGGATTGAATTTTCCAATATCATGTAAAATCCCTGCAATTCCAAGATGGAGTACATCTTTATAGTACAATTTTAACTGACGTACGGAAGCGGTTATTAATTTTTTTTCCTGCTCCATAATAAACATAGAAATATAGCAAACTTCAACAGAATGAGAAAATAGTTGAGGTGCAGTTTCTTTTAGCTGCATGATACAATCTATTAGCTGCGAATCTTCATCAGCCGCCATAAGTGCCTTAGTAATATCTGTGGCACGTTCTTCCAATGTAATAGGATTTGCCAGTTGCAAGAAAGAAAACTTTTTTTCGCATTCTATCAATGCTGGAAGTAAGAAAGAAAATAATTTTAACCTGTGTTCTTCTCTTTCATTTTGTGATAATTGCTTGGTTCGAATCAGTGATTCGAAGCGTTGCATTGTTTGGTAATCCATAAATATCCCCTCTCCTCCTATGTAAATATATGTGTCTTTTACAAATAAATATATTATATTGTATCGGCAAAAATGCAACAAATTTAAAGTGGGGGCTTATTTTTGTCTATTTGTGTCCAGCTTCTGAATTGTTTATGTAGCTTTTGTGAAAATCCCCCAAGGAAGTAAAAAATAGTATATACTGTTTTCAACAAGCAAAGGATGTTACTTAGAAACTGAAATTTAATGAATTGAAATAGGGAATAGGAGATGATTTTTATGAGAAATAAGGCATGGATAAAAAAAACAATGGCGATGATGGTGACAGCTACAATGCTTACAAGTGTTAGTGGTTGTGCAAGTAAATCAGAAGGTGTAGAACTTTCAGACACAACAGTAGTAGCAGAAGTGGCAAGTGTAGATGGAAATGTAGTTACGGTTACGATGGGGGCAATTTCTTCTTCTGGTTCTTCTGGTTCTTCTGGTATGGGAATGGCACCTGGAAATGGACAGGGTGCTGGTGGAAATGCACCAGAGAAACCAGGAAATGCAAGCGGAATGGATGGACAGGTACCAGAAAAACCGGAAAATGCAAGTGGAACAGATGGAGAGGCTTCAGAAAAGTCAGAAAGTGCAAACGGAACAAGTGGAGACTCTACAGAAAAGTCAGATACACAGAATAAGACAGAACAGCAGATGCCGGAAAAACCAAGTGGTGAGCAGGCAGCCAATGGAGAAACGACAGAGAAACAAGACAAGGATAATACCGATAGTACGAAGAGTCAGAACCCAAGTGAACAGGCGTCAAATTCTAAGAATAATGCACCACAGGGAGGCAATGGAAATGCACCAGGTGGTATGGGTAGTTCAAAGGAGCAGTTTATAGAAAGTGATACGGTTGCTACTGTTCATATGAGTAGCAAGACTACCATAAAGGAGGAAGACAAAAAAGGAGCAACTTTAGCAGTGGGAGATGTAGTACGTTTGACCATTGATAAAAAGGGTAAAGTTACAGAAGTGACCATTTTGGATATGGAAGTAAGCTCGGCTGAAAATACTGGAGGAGCGCCTGATATGGGTGGACAAAGCAGCAATGTTTCCTATACGGCAGAGAAAGAATACAGCGAGGATAGTACAATAAAAGGTGAAACCGTTTCTTCTACAGGAACAGATGAAAATGCCATATTGGTAAAAGATGGAACGGTGTCCGTTTCTGATGCAAAAGTTAAGAGAAATTCATCAGATAGCACTGGTGGAGACAATTCCAGCTTTTATGGTGTTGGTGCAGCCGTATTGGGAACTGGTGGAACAACCTATGTATCCAATACCTCTATTGATACAGATGCGGCTGGAGGAGCTGGCGTATTTGCCTATGGAGATAGCAAAGTTTATGTAGCGGATACCACAATCAATACAAAACAGGACACTTCTGGTGGGCTACACGCCGCTGGTGGTGGAAGCCTATATGCATGGAATGTAACTGCAACCACACAAGGGGAATCGGCAGCAGCCATCCGAAGTGACCGTGGCGGTGGTACAATGGTTGTGGATCAAGGAACCTACACTTCCAATGGAACGGGTTCTCCAGCTATTTATTGTACCGCAGATATTGCAGTAAATAAGGCAAAACTTACGGCAAATCATTCGGAAGCAGTTTGTATAGAAGGATTAAACAGCCTCAGACTTTACGATTGTGACCTGACAGGAAATATGGGAGATAATGAGCAGAATGATTGTAAGTGGAATGTAATCTTATATCAAAGTATGTCAGGAGATTCAGAGGTAGGAAACAGTACCTTTGAAATGGTAGGAGGTAGCCTGACCGCAAAAGCCGGTGGAATGTTCTACACAACCAATACAGAATCTACGTTTTATATTGAGGATGTAGACATTACATATGCAAAGGATAATGACTTTTTCTTAAAATGTACAGGAAATTCCAATGCAAGAGGTTGGGGAAGTGCAGGAAGCAATGGAGCAGATTGTAATTTTACCGCAAGTAAGCAGAAGATGGAAGGAGACATTTTATGGGATAGCATTAGTAATCTGAACTTTTATATGCTAAATGGAAGTAAATTAACTGGTGCGGTTGTACAGGATGAAAGCAATGTGGGAAATGGTGGAGATGGAACCTGCAATCTTTCCGTTAGCAAGGATTCTACATGGGTAGTAACTGGAAATAGTACGGTAACAAATCTTTATAATGCAGGAAATATTGTTGACAAGAATGGAAATAAAGTCACGATTGTAGATAAAGATGGAAATACTTTGGTGAAAGGAAACAGTAAAGTGAAAGTTACGGTAAGTAATTATAGCGAAACATCCAAGGATAGTGATGCGGCAAGCAGTGGAAGCTTTTCTGATTATGCAGTAGAAAAACCAGAAGCATTATCTTAAGAATAATTGGATAAGTCCGTTACACTTTTTTGCATGCCAGATGCGGTTTGCGAATATCCGCTTGAAGCATCTTCCTATGCATCTGTGCAAATCCTGCGGAGTGTTTGGTTTTATAGGATGTACCTTTCTATAGAGTAAAAATAAAAGAGTAGAGCAGCGTTACAGTTCAATAGCAATTTGCTGCCTACTCTTTTTGTTGTTTTGTGGCTACTACTTACTCTAGTTTTATATTTCCCAGATCGGTTTTTAGAATAATAGATTTTTGAGTTGAGCCAGTGGAATGGTAAGAGGTTCCCTGCTTCTTCTTTCCTACGCGAATGGAGCCAAGGTCCGTAGTAAGATCTATCTTGTAATCTGTTAGGTTTTCGCATTTTGTGGCTTTTATATCACCAACGTCATTGCTACCATTTAAGGTAGAAAAAACGCAGGATTCCAATTTTATATTTCCCGTGTCTCCAATTACTTTCATATTAGTAAAAGAGCAGTTATTTATTTTGCTATCGCCCACATCATTTTCACAAGTAAAATCCTTTCCAGAACAATTTTTTATGTCCAAATCACCTACCGATCCGGTGAGCTTCATCGTTTGAGCCTGTATCGAATCGATTTTTACACTTCCTACATCATTAGAAAGAACCAAGGAAGAAAACGTTGCATTGGTAGGAACTGTAATTGTGATCTGTGCTTTTTTCTTATGCTTCATATTTTTAAAAAAGCCTAATTTTTTGGTCTTTTGTTTTATTTTTAACAGACCATCTTTATTGGATATCGTTGGCTCTGTTTTATTTTGAAATGCATAAGAAATAGTATAAGTAGTACCTTCCTGTTTCAATGTAATATCAGCAGTGTCTAAATCAAGGTCTAAGTTTTCAAATGCAGAAAGTTCCCTTTTGTCTATTTTTACTTGTTTTTCATTTCCCGTGTTCCAGTTTGTGAAATTTCCATAGAAGTGATAAAAAATTCCAAATCCGATGCAGAAAATCGTAATAATATATAGAATTGTCAGGTATATTTTTTTACCCATAATATGAAATCCTCTCTTTCCTATTGCTATTCTTTCAGTGCCTACAAATTCTATACCACCTATTCCTGTTTCTCGTTCGATTGGAATAATAGTTTAAGGAGGGAATATACCAAAGCAGCAACAGGCCAGATAATCCATGAAATATGCCAATCAAAAGTCAAGAAACTCCAACAAAGATAAATACACGTTATTGTAGTCCAGTATAAAGACATCATAACATTTATGATGGGATTTTTATAAACTACAGTAGTGTCGTGTTTTGGAGTGGAATAATAAGCACCATTTGAGGTACCATTCCATTTTAATATTTTACGGTAAGCAGATTTTTGCGTTTGGCTATAAACAATAAAAAATACACCGAAACCAACGAACAGTAAAACAAAAGCGCCGGACATATTTTCCCAAAAGTAAGAGGGGTTCCTTGTATCAATCAGTATAGCTGGAGCAGGGCAAAGGATACAAAGCGCAATGCCAAGGGTTAATAGCAGGGCATATTTCATTTGTACGGTTTCGTATTCTGCCTTAATAAAGCTGACGGTTTCTGTACGGATGCTACATGGTTCAAATTGCCAAGTTTTCCATTTTTGCAGCATTGCATCGGAATAAAGGAAACAACCGACAGCAATTGCAATACAAAGAAACATAGCAATCACACCAATGGCTTGCAAACTATCATCCATAGTATTGGATTGGTTTGCAATTGCATCTCCTATAATAGGACCGATACAAGATACAATACAAAGCAGTACACCAAGTGCCAGAAAGAAGGAACTCGTTTTTTTGTTCTTAAAATATTGTCTGATTTCTTCTAGAGAAAGTAATCTTCCAGCCTCTTTGTGTTCTTCTTTTGATGTAACAATATCTTTTATGCCAAGATCCTCTGCAATTTCATTTAGATTTCCAAATTCAGAAATTACAATACCAATGGCTTCATTTTCACTTTTTCCTTCTTTTTTTAACTCTAAATATTTGTCCTCCATCATTTGATAAAGTTCATCTTTTGCTCGAAACACTTCTGCAGTAGCTGGAAGTGTCCGAAACATATTTTCCAGATAAGTTTGAATCGTTTCCATATAAATACTCCCTTTCTTAATGTAAAATGAATTGTTTTGCATTCTCACAATCCAAATGAATATTTGTATACCATACAGCAAGCAGCGAAGCGGATTGCGAATAGCATTGACTCTGTGGATTTACGCATCAGAGCTGCTACAGATAAAACGTTGTATAACATCCTGTGTTACTTTCCATTCTTCGCATTTTAACTGATAATACTGTTTGCCTTCTTCTGTAATGCGATAGTAGGTTCTTCGTTTTCCTGTTTCATTATTACTGTCCTGATAAGATTCTACATAGCCGTTTTTCTCCATTCTGGTAAAAGCGGAATATAAAGTAGTCTCTTTGATTACATATTTTTCCTCGGAAATCTGTCGAATCTGTTTGGAAATTTCATAGCCATAAGAAGGCTTTTTCATAAGCAAAAATAATATAATGGTGTCGTTATAACCACGAATGACGTCACTGCTAATACTGACCATAGACTCACCTCCCTATATGCTACGTCTGACATACTACGACTGTCATAGTACGACTACTGAAGTAAATATAGCATAAAAGAAATGGAATGTCAACAGTGGCATTGCGGCTGGGCTGTTACAAAAATTTATTCCTATTGACATTTTGGAATAGAAGGAGTATTCTAATAAAGAACAAACCAATGATTGAGAAGAGTAGCAGAGAGCATGGGAAATACAGAGAGTTATCGATTGGTGTGAAGATAGCAGGACCACTTTTTGTGAATGGACTCATAAGGGCGGAAAGAACAGTCACAAGCCGACTTAGTAATGTCCGACGTAACTCCTACGTTACAGGGAGAGCGTGTCATGTTGCACGAGCAAAGTGTATGCAGTTTTGCATAAAGATAGGTGGTACCGCAAGAGATTTGTATATCATGTCTCCTGTCCTATGAAAGTAGGATAGGAGGCTTTTTTTACTTTATAGGGAAATGCCCTGTAACATGATTTACCCAAAAATGCCATTAAAAAACAGGAGGTAACAGTATGTCAAAAGGAAGATTTGGAATACACGGTGGACAGTATATTCCGGAAACATTGATGAATGCTATGTTGGAACTGGAGGAAGCATATAAAAAATACAAAGATGATCCAGAGTTTAATAAAGAATTAGAAACGATGCTGAATGAGTATGCAGGACGCCCAAGTCGTTTGTATTATGCAGAGCATATGACAAAAGATTTAGGCGGACCAAAGATTTACTTAAAGCGTGAAGACCTAAATCATACAGGAGCACATAAAATCAACAACGTAATTGGTCAGATGTTGTTAGCAAAGCGAATGGGAAAAACAAGAGTCATTGCAGAGACTGGTGCAGGACAGCATGGTGTGGCAACGGCAACGGTAGCTGCTATGATGGGCATGGAATGTGAAATTTTCATGGGAAAAGAAGACTGTGAAAGACAGGCATTAAATGTATATCGTATGCGTCTGCTTGGAGCAAAGGTACATCCCGTAGAAAGTGGTACTGCTACTTTAAAAGATGCGGTTTCAGAAACCTTCCGTGAATGGACTGCCAGAATAGAAGATACCCATTATGTATTGGGTTCTGTTATGGGACCTTATCCATTTCCAACGATTGTTCGTGATTTTCAGGCTGTTATCAGCAAGGAAATCAAACAGCAGGTTTTGGAAAAGGAAGGACGCCTTCCAGATGTGGTATTAGCTTGTGTTGGTGGTGGTTCCAATGCCATTGGGGCATTTTACAATTTTATCGAAGATAAAGGTGTTCGTTTGATTGGATGCGAAGCAGCAGGACGAGGTATTGATACCTTTGAAACAGCAGCTACGATCAATACAGGAAAGCTTGGTATTTTCCATGGTATGAAATCTTACTTCTGTCAGGATGAGTATGGACAGATTGCACCAGTGTATTCTATTTCAGCAGGATTGGATTATCCGGGAATTGGACCAGAACATGCATATCTTCATGACATAGGAAGAGCAGAATATGTAGCAGTTACAGATGATGAAGCAGTAGAAGCATTTGAATATCTTTCTAGAATTGAGGGTATCATTCCTGCTATTGAAAGTGCACATGCTGTGGCACATGCAATGAAAATGGCAAAAACAATGAGCAAAGACGAGATTATGGTAATCAATATTTCAGGACGTGGCGACAAGGATTGTGCAGCAATTGCCCGCTACAGAGGGGAGGATTTATATGAGTAACATTAAGAAAGCATTTGAAAATGGAAAGGCATTTATTCCTTTTATTACCTGTGGAGACCCTACATTAGATACTACAAAGCAGGCTGTTATCCAGATGGTTCAGGCAGGAGCAGACTTGATTGAATTGGGTATTCCATTTTCTGACCCTACTGCAGAAGGTCCTGTCATTCAGGAGGCAAACATCCGTGCATTAAAAAATAAAATTACAACAGATGATGTATTTGCAATGGTAAAGGAATTGCGTCAGACGGTAACCATTCCATTGGTATTTATGACCTATGCCAATGTAGTATTTTCTTATGGTGCAGAACGGTTTATGAAAAATTGTCAGGAAGTAGGCATTGACGGCATTATTTTGCCAGATATTCCATTTGAGGAAAAAGAAGAGTTTGATGCAGTGTGCAAACAGTATGATGTAGATTTGATTTCTATGATTGCACCTACCTCAGAAGAACGTATTACGATGATTGCCAAAGAGGCAAATGGATTTGTATACTGTGTATCTTCACTTGGCGTAACTGGTGTGCGTTCCAATATTACTACGGACATTGGTGCTATGGTTAAGAAAGTAAAGGAAGTAAATGATATTCCTTGCGCAGTTGGATTTGGTATTTCTACTCCAGAGCAGGCAGAAAAGATGGCAAAGCAGGCAGATGGTGTCATCGTAGGTTCTGCCATTGTGAAATTGTGTGCAGCTCATGGAGAAGCCGCACCAGCAGAAATCGCAAAATATGTAAAAGAGATGAAAGAAGCATGTTTGCGTGCATAATGTGTTAAGATGCGATATATAAAAGAAAGTTTATTTCTATTATAAAGTCAGTAGATTATGTCAATTCATAGGGGATTTTTTAGCTTCCCTATGAATTGGCATTTTTTAATAAAAAGGATAGATTACTGATCGAGCAATGCAGGCAGTTGCTCTGGTGTATCAATAATACAGGTTGCACCATGTTCTTTTAAAAATGTTTTATCTCGAAATCCCCATGCTACAGCAATACAATCTAAATCTGCATTTTTTGCGGTTGCAAGGTCTACATCCGAATCTCCGATATAAACGGCTTGTTCTTTTTTGAAATTCAAAACTTGTAGTGTTTCGTTTACTGCATCAGGAGCAGGTTTTCTTGCGTTTCCTTTCTTTTCTCCGATGGCATAATCAAATAATCCTGGAAAATATTGAATGCATAAATCTTGCACAGCGGCATCCGCTTTATTAGATACTACAGCCGTTTTAATTCCTGCGTTGCGGATTTTTTGAATGGTGTCCAAAATACCGTCATAGGGTCTGGTTTTGATTGCACAGTGCTCCTGATAGTAAGGCATAAAATAGTCGAATACCTTTTGTATGTCTTCTGGAGAGGTATTTGCGGGAACACCACGTTCCAATAATTTCATAAGTCCATTTCCTACAAAACATCGCACTTCTTCTAACGTACGGGTAGGATAGGAAAAATGAGTAAGGGCAGCATTCAGGCTGTCTGCTAAATCTTCCAGTGTGTTTAAAATTGTGCCATCCATATCAAATATAGCTAATTCGTATTTCATAAAAACCTCCATTGTTTTCTAACAATTCAACCATCAACTGATAGAAGAGTTGTCATAGTTTTGATTTGTATAAGTGAGCAAGTGAAGTACGCTTTGCTTTATTTTTGCACTCTTTAGAAAAGAATGCAAGTCTTAAATAAATAGTTTGTGCCTATTTTACTTTATTGTTTACAAAATTAAAAGGGATATTTATTTTTATTATGCAACAGTTCCGTAAATTGTGGTACAATAGTGGTCGTGAATGAAAAAAGAATATAGAAAAGTTTGAAAAAGAGAATCGATACAAAGGAGGAAATGAGAAATAAAATGGATGTGGAACGGAAACGAAAATCAAATCAGATGGATATGTTAAATGGTTCTTTAGCAAAAAATATTTTATTTTTTGCACTTCCATTGGCAGCGAGCAGTATTTTGCAACAGCTGTTTAATTCAGTGGACGTAGCAGTGGTGGGAAGATTTGCTGGTGATGATGCATTGGCCGCAGTATCAGCAAATTCCTCCGTGACAGCATTGTTTATTAATATATTTGTAGGACTTACAGTTGGTGCAAACGTGGTTATTGCCAAATATATAGGACAAGGGAAAAAGAAAGAGATTCAGGATGTATTACATACGGTGATAGCATTTGCCATAATATCTGGAATTTGTATGTTATTACTAGGACAGGTGATAGCGAGACCGTTGTTGGAGCTTATTTCAACGCCGGAAGGGGTGTTGGATTTAGCAGTATGTTATCTGCGTATTTATTTTATGGGAATACCTTTTGTAATTGTCTATAATTTTGGTGCAGCAATACTTCGTAGTATGGGAGATACCAGAAGACCTATGTATTGCCTGATTATTTCAGGAGTAACAAATGGAGTATTGAATATTATACTTGTGGTTGGTTTTCATCTGGATGTTGCAGGAGTAGCAATCGCAACTGCGGTGGCGGATGCGATCAGTGCAATTATTGTATTATCCATTTTGTGCAGAGAGGAAGAATTTATACGATTACATCCAAGAAAACTTAAAATTCATGGTAAACATCTCATACATGTTTTAAAGGTAGGGATGCCAGCGGCGATTCAAAGTGGTGTATTTTCGATTTCAAATGTATGTATTCAGACAGGAATTAATAGTTTTGGAGATAAAGCTGTATCGGGTTCTTCTGTTGGATTGAATTTTGAATATTTCTGTTATTATATTATCAATGCATTTGCACAGGCAGCCGTCACATTTACCAGTCAAAATTTTGGTGCCAGGAAAATTGACCGTTGTAAAAAGCTTTTTCGTATCAGTATGATAGAAGGAATGCTGCTTACTGCTATATTGAGTGCGGTATTTACGATATGGGGAAGATTTTTTACCGGTTTATATACGGTAAATACGGTTGTTATGTCGTTTGCGTTAATAAGAATGCACCATGTAATGATGCTTGAATTTCTTACAGGTACCTATGAAATATCAGGAGGAGTATTAAGAGGATTGGGACATTCTATGGCACCAGCGTCTTTGACTGTATTAGGTTCTGTTTGCTTCCGTATTTTCTGGTTATATACAGTGTTTAGATGGCAGCATAGTTTTTCAATGCTAATGAGTGTATATCCAGTATCATGGGTACTGACGGGAACAATGGTATTAACCGCATATTTTATAATAACAAGAAAAGAGTATGGAGCGGTGAGGAAAGAATAGATAGTGATAAGTAATAATTTTTGCTAAAAAAATGCTTGACATTTATTTTTACATTAGATATAATGATAAACGTGCTTGACACAGTTAGCATAAGCGCGAGTGGCTCAGTGGTGGAGTATCGCCTTGCCAAGGCGAGGGTCGCGGGTTCGAATCCCGTCTCGCGCTTTTAAGGTCTTAGAACTTAGATTGCTAGGTTTTAGGGCTTTTTTGTTATAATAAAAAAGTAGTGCATGGTAATGAAAAATAATAGAGGTGATAGTTATGACAATAGCAGAGCAGTTTGTAATGTATGTAATTGAGAAAGGATATCATGTTTCCTGTGCAGAATCCTGTACGGGTGGAAAATTGACTGGAGCTATTGTAGATGTGGCAGATGCATCCCAAATTTTAGATGCAAGTATTGTGACATATTCCAATGAAGCTAAAATGAAATATCTTGGAGTGAAGGAAGAAACCTTAAATGCATTCGGGGCTGTTAGTGAGGAAACAGCAAGGGAGATGGCAGAAGGAATTGCCAGAGCAAACAATGCACAGATTGGACTTTCGGTGACAGGGACAGCAGGACCAGGAGGTGGAACAGCGGAGAAACCAGTGGGAACTGTATGTTTTGGTTTTTCTATCAATGGAAAGAGTTATACAGAGCGAAAGCAGTTTGGTAATTTGGGGCGAAATGTTGTTCGAGAGAAAAGTGTATCCTTTTCTTTGGAAAAGGCATTGGAATTGTTGAAAAGAGAGAGTGTGTAAAATTTCCATATACTGGACTTCTTATCCTTTTCTTGTTACAATGTAAGTATCAGCTAATGTCCATAGGACGGTTGGGTGAAAATGAGGAGGATGTTATAGAATGGAACAACAATTTAATTATGAACCAATGGATATTGAGATTTCCGTTCCTAAGAAGGGGATTATTTTAAAAGAAAAGTCAGTAATCGCATTACAAAAGGACGATGGTGAAGTCGTTGCAGTTGGAAATAAGGCGGCACATGGGTCCTTTGAGGAAGCAAAAATACAGATGTGTTCTCCCTTAAAGGAAGGAAAGATAGAAAATGTTGAGGTAGCAGAAAAATTGTTAGTCAGCTTGATAAAGAAAGCGGCAGGCGATGTTTCGGGAGTGAGAATGGGTTTGGTGCTGGCAAAGCGACTACCAGACATACAAATCGATACTTATAAAAAAATATTAAAAAGTGCAGGTGCCAGAGAGGTACTTTTATTACCAAATGATATAGCAATGGACGAATTGGAACGACAGGAAGAACGCTGTAAAGTCATTGTCATGATTAAAAAAGAAAATTTACACGACGAACAGTAGAAGTTCTTTTGATAAATGGTTGAAATTGTAAAATAAGGAGCTGCAATGTTTTTTTAAAAGGACATTGCGGCTTTTTCTGTATCTATTTGCGTATTGTACTTTCAAAATGTTTTAAAATGTGTATAATAAGGATAGAGTTTACGTTAAATTAGAAAAGCATTCATGCGTGGAATTTATAAAAGTAGGAGGAAAAACGATGGGACAGAATATACAAGAAATGAATAAGCGTTTTGAAGAAAAAAAACGGGAGGAATTGTTGCAATCCGTTCCCGAAAAATTTCATAAACGTGTTATAGAGGCTTTGGATTATGAAAAGGAAGAAGATTACGATAAAGTAGAACAAATCTGTCAGGAGATGTTGAAGGAACAAAATGACAGAGAGATGGAACCTGTTAAGATTATTCTTGCCAGAATTTATCCTCGGTTGCTTCGCAAGGATGTAAACGACAGTAATCAGATGTATCAAAAGGATTTAGAAGCATATTATAAATTCTTAGATAGTATTCAGATGAATAGTCTTATGCAGGAATATTTGGTGGAGACATTGGTTCGTTTATGTGAATTGATGGAAAATCCATGGTATCGTCCATTGTTTAAGGAATTTGTAGAACATATTGAGAAAAAGGGATACTTGACAGAAGAGATGTATCAAAAGACATTAGCGTCTGCATATGCTTCCATGGAATCCTATTCCTATTATGGCGATAGTAAAATAAGCATTATTGTAAAAACAGCCTTAAAGGCAGGATATGACAGGGCATATGTGATACCTGAGGAGAAAATGGATAGTACACGTATTACAATGGAAATTGATGCGTTGACAAATGATTGGTATATCTGCCAGTATTATGAAGGGCATGAGGATGAATTTGCCTATATTGAAAAAGAATATCCACATAGTTATGCATTGATAAAAGAGTTGATTGATGCGGTAAAGAAAGAGAAAGAAAAGAAGACAGAAGAAACTGTAGATGCTTTAATGCAGTATGTGGCAGAAGGAACAGAAAAAGAACAGCTAAAGAGTTTATTACAGAATAGTTATAACGGAGTGAAAGAACAGAAAGAAAGACCACAGATGGTGCATGGTGGAAAAGGGACATATCATAGAACTGTAGAAAAAATCGGGAGAAACGATTTGTGTCCATGTGGAAGTGGAAAGAAATATAAGCAGTGTTGTGGAAAAGAATAAGAAAAAACGGAACATGTAAAAATGTTCCGTTTTTTCTTATATTCACTTTAAACCTTGCAGTATAGATTTTTAACCTATGAAAACAATGCTTTTATTGGAAATCCGAACCATTTATGGTAATATGCTCGTTTCCTTCAACGGGGATTAGCAAGCAGGAATGACCATCAACAACTTTTGAACTAATCTGAGCAGCCTTTTCTGCACTGACACGTAGAACTACCTGGCCATCTGGCAGTGGAGCATCATCATTATCGGACATGATACTGGCAGTCAGTAAGTCCAAATCTTTTTGTTCAATTACCGCATCCTTTTCCTCGATGACCGCATTTTTTTCTTGAATAGTTGTTTTTAAGGCATCGATTTCTTTGGAAAGAGCCAACTGTTCCCTTAATTTTGCATTCGTAGTAAGGGTTTTTTTGTCAATCAATGATTCAACGGCTGGTGGTTCTTCTGAAAATTCATTTTCATATGCTTCCTCAATGGTCTTTACAACAGGCTCTGGTACTTCGTTTTCTGTCATAAGATTTTTTAATAAAGAAGGATTTAAGATAACAGAATCCTCACTTTCTTGTGCTTCCTGTTCTTCTACAAGCTCTTGAAAGTCACTTTGCAAATCCATCAATGTAGCATCACTGGCTTCTGGAAATTCATCCATGGCATTTTGAACAAGCGTTTCAAATACACTCTTCTGGATCGTTGCAGTGCGTTTAGCAGGACAACCAAGAAAATCTTCCATCAGTTCATTGTGTGGTTCCTTTGCGTTTCTTGTATAGAACATGGCAGCATGAATATCAGTACTTCTTTCACTGAAAGCAGGAAAGACAAAACCAGTTTCGGGAGCACCGACTACCCAGTCACGGATACGGGAACCAATACGGTGTTCGTCTTCACGGTAGCCTAAAGCTGCTTTGGAAAGCGTAACAGGGCAAATCGTACATAGAAGATATTCATATACTTCTTCTGATTCGTCAAGAGCCATGTTATCATTTGTTTTTTTCATTACATCGTAGGCATCATGAAACAACAGAATTAAATAATTACCAGAGTATACATAAGTTTCAATAATTCGATCAAAAAAACGGTCTACTAAGGCCTGATTTTTTAAACCACTTTCTCGAAGTCCCATTAAAAATTGCTGTTTTCCACCAGCTTCTTCTTCTGATCTTGGAAATTCTAATTCTAGTATATTGTTATGTAAAGTTCCAGATAAAGTCTTTTTGGCTAAATCTAAGTATTTATGCATTTCTTCCTCTTCAAGATTTAAAAAGGTTTCGTTGATATTTACAATTTTATTCTTTTCTGCATCTACATAGCAACCCGCCATTTTTGTAAAGCTACATCCTCTTTTGGTTAATCTCTTTTTTAATTCCAGTACATCTTTTTTATTCATAGTCCTCTCGTTTCCTCCATTGTATATATTTGTGTAATATGGTAACAGTAAAAATAATCCGTAAGGTAGTTTGTACCAAACATTATAAAATGCTAGGTAAAAACTACTATATTGGGACATAAAACCCCTTGTATCATTATAAACTTTTTACTTTTTAGTTGCAAGAAAACTATCCTATTTGTATCGTTAGATTAAACTTTAGGGAAAGAAAAGAGAGACGAAGTGGGTGTAACCTACAAACTGTTACGATTGCATTTTAGCGGTAATTATGCTATAAAGGGTAGAGGAATGTAAAGAGGAGGCGAAAGTGTGGAACAGGAAGAAAATAAATCATCAAAATTTGCAGTGATTTCTATTATATTTGGAGTGTTGGGATTGCTTACGGCATTATTTTATGGCGGTGTCTTTGGAATTATAGGTGCTGTATATGGAATATTTGCCATACTTAATAAAGATAGAAGAAAAAATATGGCTATTGCAGGTATTGTAACGTCAACACTGGCAATTTTAATTACAGTTTTTGTAGTGCATGTTGGTAGTGCATTGTTACAAAGCGGAGAGTATGAGGATATGGAAAATCGTATTTTAAATGAATTGCAGTCTCGGATCGCAACACCAGCACCAACCGAGTTGCAAGAGAAAAACTAGAAAGGGAAATAGATATGCCAAATGATATTAATATTGGACCGATTACGGTTCACATGTATGGGATTATGATTGCGATTGGTTTTTGTGCCGCAGTTATTATGTCTATAGTTCGGGCAAGAAAACAAAAATTAGAAGAAGATATGATTTACAATATGCTTTGGATGTGTTTGATTGGTGGTTTCTTAGGCTCAAGGATATTATATTATCTTACTGTGCTTCCAGATATTGCAAAAGATCCATCCATACTATGGGATTTTGGAAATGGGTATGTTGTTTATGGAGGACTTATCGGTGGCTTTTTAGCAAACCTGATATATTTCAAGATAAAAAAGCAAGCGTTTTTGCCTTATTTTGATTTAGTAATTCCACAGGTTGCATTGGGACAGGCGTTTGGAAGAATAGGTTGCTTTTTTGCAGGATGTTGTTATGGAAAAGAGACCACTTCCCCAATAGGATTTACATATCATACATCCTATTTAGCACCTACCAATGTGGCATTGATTCCTACACAGGTAATTTCGTCTATATTGGATTTTATCCTATTTTTTGCATTACTGTTTTATGCAAAACGTAAGGAAGCAAAAGGAACGGTTGGTGCATTATATCTGCTGTTATATAGTGCAGGACGCTTTTTTGTAGAATTTTTACGTGGAGATGTAGCAAGAGGTAGTGTAGGTATCTTATCTACTTCACAATTTATTTCTATTATCATGTTTTTGATTGGACTATTTTTGTATTTTGTGTTTTCTAAACGGGAACAGGAAAAAACAGAAAAAGTAGAAGAAAGCGGAAGTGAGGAAGAAAAAATATGAGGCGGGAAGGTTCATTAGAGGAATTTTCAGATGGTCGTTTGTTTCAACGCACAGATATGGTTCGTGCCAATTGTATGGACTGTATCGGATGTTCAGACTGTTGTAAAGGCATGGGAAATACGGTACAGTTAGATCCCTTGGATGTGCATCGCCTTAGATGTGAAACTGGTAAAGAATTGCAGCAATTGACACAGGTTGGTGCAGTACAATTGACCGTAGTGGATGGTATGGTACTTCCAAGCCTTGGAATGTCAGGAGAAAAAAATGCATGTTACTTTTTAAATACGCAGGGAAGATGCAGTATACATAAGGCTCGTCCTGGTATTTGTAGATTATTTCCATTGGGAAGGGTTTATGAGAATGGCGGATTTTCTTATTTTTTACAGGTAAATGAATGCAGCATGAAAAAGAGAAGCAAGATAAAGGTGGAGAAGTGGATAGATACACCAGACCTGGCGAAATATGAAGTGTTTGTAAAAAATTGGCATTATTTGTTAAAAGATATTGAGCAGTGGTTGCAAGAGAATGGAATGGAACATCAAAAGCAAATGGCAACGACGGTGTTACAGTTTTTTTATGAAAATCCATATCAGAGTGTTGCATTTTATGAGGAATTTGAACAGCGTAGAATCAAATTCAGGCGAGCGTTTTCTATGACATAGCATAGTGAAAACGGTGAGGTGGATTTTGTAAGAATACTAAGATATTAATGCAAATATGCCGAAAAAAGAATAGGGTTTGAAAAAGTAGATGGGACATCTTTTGTGGATAGAAAAGGGGAGTGGACGTATGCAATATTTAGTAAAGGCATTGATGATTTGTCTGTCAGATACGGTTTTAGGAGCATTTTTAGGTATGCTATTAAAGATTGGCTATACGATGATGAATGGGCTAGATCATCCCATGCAGGGAATGATTTTATTTTTCGGCTGTATCATTGCATGTGTGGTATATAGTTTTTTGCTGAAAAAGTTTGTTATAGGTAAGGAGTTGACAATCACACTTCCTGTTATCTTCCTTTTATTAGGAATATGGATTGGTTGGAACTTTAATGTATATGCATAATAGGTGGAATGCCTTTTAGTAAAATGTACGGAGTTACGGGGAAAATGCTCCTCCTATTTGTTAAAATGTGAAGAAATTATTAAGAAAATCAAGTAAATCGAAAGAAATACTTGATTTTTTTTTGCAATAATGTTACATTTGAAGCTGTGTTTAATTTTCAAAAGCCTGTAACTTCAAGGATTTTGAGGATTTTATACAGATTATGAAAATGGGAATAAAAAGGAGGAAAAAGTTCATGAAAAAGAAAATCATGGCAGTAGCAATGGCAGTAGCTGTAGCTACAACTGCAACACCAGTATTATCTGCTGATGCGGCAAACAAAGTAACAATTGCAAAGAATGTATATGTAAAGAAGGGTGCTTCTAAGACAATTACAGTTAAGAATGCAAAGAAGGCAGCAACATGGAAGACATCAAACAAGAAGGTAGTTTCTATTAAAAAGACAACTGCTAAAAAAGTGACTGTAAAGGGAGTAAAGGTTGGAACAGCCGTTATTACTGCAACAGTTGGAAAGCAGAAAGTAAAATGTAAGGTACATGTAGGTGCAACAAAACTTACAGTTTCAAATAAGAAGAAAAATGCAACAGTAGGAACTAAGTTTGTAGTAACTGCAAACATGAAAAATGGTACTGGTGATAAGGTAACATTTACATCAAGCAAAAAGGCAGTAGCAACTGTTAAGAAGACAACTGCAAAGAAAGCAACTGTAACAGCAAAGAAAGCTGGAAAGACAGTTTTAAAGGCAACAACAAAATCAGGTTGCGTTGTTAAGTGGACATTGACAGTATCAGCTAAGAAGCCAGCAGTGACAGCAACACCAGCTGTAACATCAGAACCAGCCGTAACAACAGAGCCAGCGGTAACAGCAACACCAGTTGTAACAACAACACCAGCCGTGACAACAGAGCCAGCCGTAACAACAGAACCAGCCGTAACAACAACACCAGCCGTGACATCAGAACCAGCGGTAACGGCAACACCAGAGGTAACAACAGAGCCAGCCGTAACAACAACACCAGCTGTAACAGGTGCAACAATTACAGTTGTTGTAAAAGATGCTGCGGGAAAAGTTGTAACAGATGCAGCAGTAAGCGTAACTGGAGGCAGTGTAAGTGGAGCTGCAGTTGAAGTAAAGGAAAAAGACGGAAAAGCTACAGCAGAAGTAGAAAATGGTCTTTATCTTGTAACAGCTAAGAAAAACGATTTCGTTGCAACAGAGGCTGTTGTAGTAGCAGGAGAAGATGTTGAAATTGTAATTGTTTTAAAATAATTCATAGAGCAAATTATAATCGAACATAGAATGCAAAAGGAGCGTTCAAAGTGAGGAATGTAAATTCGTCGCTTTGATGCTCCTTTTTATATATTAAAAAGTGCTAGAGATTAGATTGCTATACCCCATCGGATGTAGGGATTCTTTTGCTTGCACAGGCGTTATAGATTCGCTACAATAAGGGTATGGTTGCTAATGGAGAGGTTTTTCAGCGAGCCATTAGAGTCAATGAAAAGAGAAAAAGGAGCGAAAGCTATGAATATACTTTTGGTAGCTATCAATGCGAAATATATTCATTCTAATTTGGCAGTATACAGCTTGAGACGGTATGCAGAGCCTTATCAGGAACATATTTCTATTTGTGAATATACAATAAACCAGTATGTAGATGACATATTGATGGATATTTATAGAAAAAAGCCAGAACTAATTGCGTTTTCCTGTTATATTTGGAATATCGATATGGTGGAACGTTTGATCGTAGAGTTGAAGAAAGTGCTACCGCATGTTCCAATTTGGGTAGGAGGACCAGAAGTATCCTACGAGACGACTGCCTGTATGACACAACAGCCATTAATCGATGGAATTGTGGTGGGAGAGGGAGAACAGACTTTCTTGGAACTTATGGCATATTATGTAGATGGCAGCAAAAGCTTGCAGGAAATCGATGGAATTGTATATCGAGATCAGCAGGGAATACATCACACAAAACCTCGAAAGCCTATGGATTTAAGTGAAATACCGTTCCCTTATGATAATATGGACGAGTTTGCCAATAAAATAGTATATTATGAAACTAGCAGAGGATGTCCATTTTCTTGCAGTTATTGTTTATCTTCCATAGAAAAGGGGATACGCCTCCGTAGATTGGATTTGGTAAAAAAAGAATTGCAGATTTTCTTGGATGCGAAAGTGCCACAGGTAAAATTTATAGACCGTACATTTAATTGCAATCATGAACATGCGATGACGATCTGGAAATATCTGATAGAACATGATAATGGAATTACAAATTTTCATTTTGAAATTTCTGCGGATTTGTTAAACGAGGAAGAATTGCAGTTGTTAAATTCGATGCGTATTGGGTTGGTACAATTAGAGATTGGTGTGCAATCTACAAATGCAGATACCATTCATGCCATTCATCGTACGATGAATCTGGATAAGTTGTCCTATGCCGTTCATCGGGTGCAGGAGGGAGAAAATATCCATCAGCATTTGGATTTGATTGCAGGATTGCCGTATGAAGGTTATGACAGTTTTCGAATTTCCTTTAATCAGGTATACGCTTGGAGACCTAATCAGTTACAGTTGGGATTTTTAAAAGTATTAAAAGGCTCCAGAATGCATGAGGAGCATTTAGCACATGGTATGCAGTATAAATCGTATGCCCCTTATGAAGTTTTAACTACAAAATGGTTGAACTTTGATGAAGTGCTGGCATTAAAAAAGGTTGAGAATATGGTGGAGATTTATTATAACAGTGGACAATTTGTGCATACACTAAACTTTTTAATGCATTTTTATGCGTCTCCGTTTGATTTTTATCAGTCACTTGGTGAATATTATGAAGCACAGGGTGATTTGGGAGTTCATCATAACCGAATTGCCAGATACCATATCTTATTACAGTTTGTCACAAGCGAAAAGCCAGAAATTACAGAGCCATTAAAAGAACTTCTAATCTATGATTTGTATTTGAGAGAGAACCTGAAATCACGGCCTGATTTTGGAAAAAATCTGGAAGGTTATAAAGAAAAGTACCATGGCTTTTATGAAGAAATGGAGAAATATAATAAACAGGGAAAGGAAAACTTACTGTCTGCGTATAACAATTATCAAGCACGACAGATGGCAAGAATGACACATATAGAATATTTTACTTATGATCTTGAGGCATTAGAAAAGACAGGAAAAATCAAATCGGTGCAGTGGCATATTCTGTTTTCTTATAAAAAGCGTCATCCATTGACGTTAGAAGCAGAGACATATCGACTATTTGAGGATGAAGCAGATTGATAATAGGCAATCGCAGCTATGGTTACAAAGGAGAGAATGAGAATGAACGTGGATTCGTTTATTGCGGTTGATTTGGAGACCACAGGATTACAACCGCAAAAGGATTTTATTATTGAAATAGGGGCATTAAAATATGTGGATGGGGAATGTGTAGAAACATTTTCTACGTTGGTAAAACCTCCAATCTCCATATCCAGAAACATTTATGATATTACTGGGATTGATGATGAAATGGTGGCGGATGCCCCTGCTGTTTCCGATGCTTTTATGGACTTTCTAAAATTTGTAGGGAATGAAACAACGCTTCTGGGACATAATTTGAGATTTGATTATTCCTTTTTAAAGGCTTCTGCAGAGAAAATGGGACTTCCTTTTCAAAAATATGGACTGGATACGCTAACTTTAGCAAGAAAATTTCTGCCACAATTGGCAAAGAAAAATTTGGAAACAGTCAGTCGTTTTTATGATGTCATTAACCCTAGGGCGCATAGGGCATTTGAAGATGCGGAGACAACCGCAAAAGTATATTTTAAGATACTAGAAGAGTTTGGAACAGAAAATCCAGAACATTTTGTACCGAAGGAAATGCAGGTGAAGATAAAAAAATCAGAACCTATGACCGCAAGGCAAAAAAACTACTTGCTAGATTTACTAAAATATCATAAAATACAAGTTGAAGCATTTTTTGATGAAAAAGGGGTAAGTATAGAAACCTTAACCAAAAGTCAGGCATCAAAAATAATAGATGGAATTATTTTACAGTATGGAAGAATTAGCAGAAGATATTCATAGAGATAGGTGGAGTTGTTTTCTTCCTGATGCAGTCAGAGATTCAAATTGACTGCACAGGATAACGAATTAAATTTCGTTTAAAACATCGTAGATTGCTTTTTTTAAGTCGATGATTCCAGAATGGGATTCGGCAATAGGAAGTAGTGCATAGATGCTGTCTATATTGCCCTGCTTTTTGTAAATGCGAGCCAGGGTTGTATAGGTCTTGCTTATGTCTGTATTACATTGTAGCGCATATTGTGAGACGAGAAGTGCATCTTCCTCGAAGCCTTCTATAAAGAGCTGCTCGCTCCATTCTGCCAGAGTACGAAGAAACAGAGTATAGTTTTCATCGTAAGAGGAGAGTGTTTCCAGATTATTAGCACCATACTTTAGCTTCAGGTCTGTATTAGTTAATCCAGCCAGATTACAGATTTTTTTATTGGACAAATCTGTTATTGTATTCTGGATGGTAGCAAGACGACCAGTGGCATCCTTATGAAATGGAAGGTTGTCTAATGAAATTGTAAAGTAAGTAAGGTTGTTTAGACTTCGCTTAATTGGAAGAGATGCTTTGTGTTCCAGCTTTAAGTATTCTGCTTCCTTTTTTTGTTCTTCCTGTTCTATTTTTCGTAGTTTATATTGATATAAAAGTACGAGTAGAAGAACACACATAAACATTGCGGGCATATGTTTTCCACCTTTCTATAGGAAAGTATGACTTGCACAAGTATCATATTGTAGACTGTTCAAGTTGTGAATAGTTCAAATTTTAGGAGGTATATTTATGTTATTTCAAAACAAAAAATTTCAAAAAATAGTAGTTGGTGTTATCGCAGGTATCATGATTCTTACTATGGTATTGTCTTTGTTTGCATACGCGGTAGTATAAGCATACCGAAATCTTTTTAGAATGTCAAATTCAATGAGAAAGGGATAAACAAATGAAAGGGAAAATAATAAAGATTTGTGCAGTGCTTGGTTGTATAGTCTTGGCTGCTACAGCAGGTTCTATTTATGTATCTGCGAAAGGTGCAAAAAAAGATGTCATTTATGATGGAATATATATAGGTAGTATTAATGTCGGTGGTATGACAGTCAAAAAGGCAACGAATACGTTAAAGAAACATGTGGAAGAAGCAAAGAGTGAGACGGTTTCTGTAAAGATAGACAAGCATACAGTAAAGGCTACATTAGAGGAGCTAGGATATGTATGTGATGTGGATTCTTTTGTAAATGAAGCATACAATTATGGTAGAACAGGAGACATTATCAAGCGTTATAAGGATAAAAAGGATTTAGAAAAAGATAAAGTGGTAATTGATTTAGCATTTACCCTAGATGATAAAAAAGTAAAAAACTTTGTATCCAAAAAATGTACCGTTTATGATGTGCAGGCAGAAAATGCCAAATTAAAGAGAAAAAATGGTAAATTTAAAATTATAAAAGAAAAAAATGGACGAGTAATCGTTGCAGGTGAGACTGCCGAGAAGATAGAAAGCGTAATAGCAGGACAGTGGATAGACGGTGGTATCACAGTGGAAGCAATCATGAATGATACAACACCAGAGTACGACAGCACAACATTAGAGGAATGTCAGGATATGCTTGGAAGCTATTCTACAAGCTTTGCCAGTTCAGATAGTGCTCGTTCACAGAACTTGGTGAATGCAGCCAGCCTTTTAAATGGTATCACTATTTATCCTGGAGAAACATTTTCGGTAGCAGATCATTTGGTGCCTTTTACGGTTGAAAATGGATATCAGGTATCAAAAGCATATGCCAGTGGTCAGGTGGTAGACAGCATTGGTGGAGGTGTTTGTCAGGCGGCTACTACATTGTACAATACATTGTTAAAGGCGGAATTGGAAATTGTAGAGCGTCATAACCACTCTATGATTGTAGGCTATGTAGAACCATCTATGGATGCGGCTATTTCAGAAGGCTCCAAGGATTTGAAATTTAAAAATAATACAGAAGTACCAATCTACTTAGAAGCATATACTGCTAATAGAAGTATATATTTTAATATTTATGGAAAAGAAACAAGAGATTTAGAAAATCGCACGGTAGAATATAAATCAGAGGTATTGGAAAAGATTGATCCAGGCGAAGATAAAGTAACGATTGATGAAAGCTTACCAGAGGGATATGAAGAAGTAACACAATCTGCTCACGTTGGATATAAAGCCCAATTATGGAAGATTGTTTATGAGAATGGAAAACAGGTAAGTAAGGATGTCATCAATTCCAGTTACTATGCAGCCGAGCCAAGATATGTAACAAAGGGCGGTAAGTCCAGTGATTCGGCTACGGAAAAGCCATCTGATAATAACGATAATAAAAATGAAAAACCAACCACTGCACCAAGTAGGACAAAGAAACCACAGGCTACGAAGACTCCAACTGTTACAAAGGCTCCAGTAGTGACAAAAGAACCAAAGAAAACAAAAGCATCAGTAGCAACAAAGAAGCCGTCTGCAAAGGAAGAGTAAAAATAAGCAGAATTTGTTGAATGGCGTTTTAGATTGGATAACAGAGAAAGGAACTGCTCCTGAGTAGAAGCAGAAGAGGATAGGATACGTGAAGATTGGAAAAGTATCGGAAACAGTCTTAAAAAGATCTGTACTAAAACAATTGAAACAGCGACGGAGTGAAGTGTTGATTCATGCAGGAGTAGGAGAAGATTGTGCTGCATTACAGGTTGCAGCGGATGAAGTAATTGTTCTTTCTACAGACCCCATTACAGGGACTGCACAGGATATGGGAACGTTAGTAGTACATATCACAGCAAACGATATTGCTTCTAGTGGAGCGGAAGTGGTAGGGATTCTTACAAATATTATTTTACCGGAAAATGCTCGTGAGATTGTACTGAAACGTCTTATGGCAGAAATGGAAACGGTGTGCCGTGAATTGAATATTGAGATTATAGGTGGACATACAGAAGTTTCCGCAGTAGTAAATCAACCATTGATAACGGTTACAGGAGTTGGAAAGATTAAGCGCAAAGAGTTGATTGCAACCAAAGGAGTAAAGCCTGGGGATGACCTTGTAATGACAAAATGGGCAGGATTAGAAGGAACTGCTATTTTGGCAAAGGATCATATGGAGGAATTGACGACCCGTTATACAAAAGAGTTTATTTCAGGGGCAAAAGAGTTCCTAAAAGATATTTCAGTAGTAAAAGAGGCGGCAATTGCAAAAAGTGTTGGGGTAAACTGTATGCACGATATTACAGAAGGTGGTGTATATGGTGCACTTTGGGAGCTGGCATCGGCTTCTGGAATTGGATTTGAAGTAGAATTGGAACGGATACCGATACGACAGGAAACGGTGGAAATTTGCGAATTTTATGATTTGAATCCATATCAGCTTATATCTAGCGGTTGTATGTTGATTGGAACTAGTCATGGAAGTCAACTGGTAGAGCGATTACAGCAGGAAAACATTCCAGCAGCGATTATTGGTAAGGCAGTTGTGGGGAATGATAAGGTGATTATTCGGGAGGGAGAGCGATTTTATTTAGAGCCTCCCAAGACGGATGAACTATATAAAGTAGAGTAGAGATACTTGCATTTGAAGTGGGGTGTAAATGCCCATTTTATAGAGGCAAAAGGAGAGGGTGTTAAAGGATGAGAAATGAAATTTTAAAGGCGATTGATAAAAATGGAAGGATCGCACCAGAAGATTTAGCAATCATGCTTGGTTATGATGTAAGTGATGTGAAAAAAGAGTTACAGGCTATGGAAGAGGAGCATATCATATGTGGCTATCCTACATTGATCAATTGGGATAAAACGGATTGTGAGCGTGTGACGGCATTGATTGAAGTGAAAGTAACACCACAAAGGGGACTGGGATTTGATAAAATTGCAGAGCGTATTTACAGATTTGAAGAAGTAGAGAGCGTATATTTAATCTCAGGAGAATTTGATTTAGCGGTTATGATTGAGGGAAAGTCTATGCGTGAGGTTGCTAATTTTGTATCCAGTAAACTATCCCCATTGGAGTCTGTGTTAAGCACATCGACTAATTTTATTCTCAAAAAATATAAGGAACATGGTTTGGCGCTTACGGATGAAACGATTGAGGATGAAAGGATGTTGATTACACCATGAGAAACCCATTATCAGAAAAGATTGTAACAATTGAACCCTCTGGCATCCGTAAATTTTTTGACTTAGTAAGTGAAATGAAAGATGCCATTTCTCTTGGGGTTGGAGAACCCGATTTTGACACACCATGGCACATTCGGGAGGAAGGAATATATTCGCTGGAAAAGGGAAGAACGTTTTATACCTCCAATGCAGGCTTAAAAGAATTAAAAATAGAGATTGCGAATTATATGGAACGCCGTTTTCAGCTAAAGTATGATTACAATGGCGAAATAATGGTGACCGTAGGAGGCAGCGAGGCGATTGATTTAACTTTTCGTGCTATGCTTGATCCTGGGGATGAAGTGCTTCTTCCGATGCCAAGTTATGTATCTTACTTACCATGTGTGACATTGGCAGATGGAGTTCCGATTGTAGTGGAATTAAAAGAAGAAAATGATTTCAAATTGACAAAGCAGGATGTATTGGAAAAAATAACGGACAAGACAAAAATTCTAGTATTACCATTCCCGAATAATCCTACGGGTTCTATTATGACAAGAGAGGATTTAAAGGAAATTGTAGATGTGGTACTAGAAAAGGATTTGTATGTTATTTCTGACGAGATTTATGCAGAGCTTACCTATCAGGGAAAGCATGTATCCATTGCAGAATTTCCTGGTATGAAAGATCGAACCATTGTGATCAATGGTTTTTCGAAATCTTATGCTATGACAGGTTGGCGGCTTGGTTTTGCCTGTGCACCTAAAATCATTTTAGAGCAAATGTTAAAGATTCATCAATTTGCGATTATGTGTGCACCTACTACCAGCCAATATGCGGCAGTAGAGGCTTTGCGGAACGGAGATGATGATGTAAGACATATGCAGGAGGCATATGACCAAAGAAGAAGATTTTTAGTCCATGAATTGCGTCGAATTGGATTTGAAGTGTTTGAACCATTTGGAGCGTTTTACGTCTTTCCGAGTATCAAACAGTTTGGTATGACATCGGATGAATTTGCTACAAGGCTTTTGGAACAGGAAAAAGTTGCTGTTGTACCGGGAACTGCTTTTGGGGCCTGTGGAGAAGGTTTTTTGCGTATATCTTATGCCTATTCTATTGATAGTTTAAAAATCGCCTTGGAAAGAATAGAACGTTTCGTAAAACAGCTAAAAAATTCATAGATTTCCGTAGGTGGGTATGGTATACTGGAAGTAAGGTTAAAAGGGGAAGTATTTTTAAAAGAATACGAAAGAGGAGGTATACATATGGCAGGATTGAGCGCAGATATTATTAATCCATTTTTGACAGCAGGTATGCAAATGCTACGTGATGTTTCGCAAGTAGAGACAAAATTAGGAAAACCAGTTGCGAAGCAGGCAAAGTTTAATGAAGATTCAATTGTTATTATCATTGGTATTACAGGAGAGATGAAGGGGCAGGTTATGTTGGCATTTCCAAAGGAAATCGCCTGTCTGGTAGCTGGAAATATGTGTATGTCTCCGACAGATACGATAAGTGAACTTCATATGAGTGCTATTTGTGAACTTGGAAATATGATTATGGGAAATGCAGCTACGATTTTTTCGACCAAAGGAATTGGAATTGACATTACCCCACCTACAGTTTGTGTAGGAAATATGACAATTACTTCGACGGCGTCACAAAATATTAGTGTACCGTTGGTTTTGAATGATGGAAGACAAATTGAAGTGTACATTTCAGTGAAGGAAGATTAAGATGTTAAATATTGTTTTATTAGAACCAGAAATACCTGCAAATACAGGAAATATTGGAAGAACATGTGTGGCAGCGGGGGCCAGATTACATTTGATAGAACCGATGGGATTTCGTATTTCACAGAAAGAAGTGAAAAGAGCTGGATTGGATTACTGGGATAAATTAGACGTTACGGTATATGATAGTTATCCTGACTTTTTAGAGAAAAATCCAAATGCCAAGATTTATATGGCTACTACAAAGGCGAAACATACCTATGCGGATGTGAAATTTGAGGAAGATGCATACATTATGTTTGGGAAAGAGAGTGCAGGGATACCGGAGGAGATTTTAATAGAACATCCGGATGAATGTATCCGAATCCCTATGTTTGGAGAGATTCGCTCATTAAATTTATCTAATTCTGTAGCAATTGTATTGTATGAAGCGTTGCGACAGAACAATTTTATGAACCTTAATTCACAAGGAGAATTACATCGTTTACATTGGTAGACTAAAAAAGAGGTGTCGCGATTGCGGCACCTCTTTGTAATATCAGATATTATTTGGAGTGGTTAATGTGAGGGTGAAGGTAAATTCTGTACCAGCACCTTCTGTACTTGTTACATTGATAGTTTCATTGTGGGCGGAGATGATTTCCTTTGTAATGGAAAGTCCCAGTCCAGTTCCTTTCTTATCCTTTCCACGGGATAAATCTGTTTTGTAAAATCGTTCCCAAATCTTGTTTAAACCATCTTTTGGAATACCAATACCAAAATCCTTTACCGATACAAGAACCTTTTCTCTTTTTTCCAGCGTTTTTAAATGTATTTCCGAATCTTTATGGCTAAACTTAATAGCATTGTCCAATAAATTATATAGCACCTGTTGAATTTTGCTTTTATCTGCTGTTACATAAGTTTCTTTTTCTGAAAATACCAGCTTTAGTTTAATATGTTTTTGTTTGCAGGTGCCTTCAAAAGAGGCGGCTGTTTGCTTTAAAACTAAGTTAATATCAAAGGATGCAAGGTCTAATTGGTATCCGCCCTGTTCAAATTGATTTAAGGATAAGAGATTGCTGGTAAGTTTAGTCAAACGTTCTACTTCTACCACAATAACATTTAGATATTTACTATGTAACTCTTCTGGAATGGTACCGTCTAGCATAGCTTCCGCATATCCCTTTATGGAGGTAAGTGGCGAACGAAAATCGTGAGATACATTCGCAATAAAATTTTTCTGGTAATCGTCCAAATTTTCTATTTTTTCCTCCATATACATTAGTTCAAGCTGTAACCGATTAAATTCACTGTTCTTACCGATATTTGGTGCAAGTGCATGTTCTCCTTTATTAATAGAAGAAATATATTGCGTTATTTTTCTTGTTGGACGTATAGTGAAATGGTAGGTAAGTAAAATCGCAAGTGCAAAAACAACTGTTACCAAAAAAAGAAAAAGATTAGCAAAAGTAATATAGTTGGACACAGATTGCATAATTGGTTCCATAGGAGAATGAATAACAATATAGCCTTTCATTTGTAATTGCTGTGAAATTGGCAAAACAATTGAGAGCATATTTTCTGTCAATAAAGGCTTTACCGTATTATTTATATAGCAGTAGGATTCAAAATATGTGGGATTATCCTCTAGTATATTGAAAGAAGCTTCTATATAATTCTCATTTCCAGAATCAATAAGCAAATCACCGTCTGCATTAAAAATCCAAGTTCTTGTATTCAAGATTTTATCCGTTTCAGCGATACGTACAGTGATTGTTTTTTTATCGTATATGCTATGGGTATCCGCTGCGGTGTCAAAATGTGTAGTGTGAATATATTGGGAATATTGATTTAATTCGTTTTTCTTATCTTTTATAATCTCGTCACGCAGATAATGGGGTGCTATGACATTGATAAGAAAAACAAAAAATACTGCCGCTACCGAATAAAATACAATGAGTTTTGTTACAATTGTGCGTTTCATTGTTTTCGAACCTCAAATTTGTATCCGATTCCCCAAACGGTACTGATTTTCCAACTTTCATGGTCGCTAATTTTTTCGCGAAGTCGTTTGATATGCACATCAACGGTTCTGGTATCGCCAATATAGTCATATCCCCATATATGATCTAATAACTGTTCTCTTGTAAACACCTGATTAGGATGTGAGGCAAGAAAATACAAAAGTTCTAATTCTTTTGGAGGCATATCCAGGCTTTTTCCGCAATATTCCACAGAGAAATTTGTTAAATTGACGGTTAAGTCAGGATAACTGACGGATTTAGTTGTTTCTGCATCAGAAATAACAGGAGTTTCAGCCTGAGAGGCACCTCCATTTACAAAACGACGCAATACTGCTTTTACGCGTGCAACCAGTTCTTTTGAATCGAAAGGTTTTATGATATAATCATCGGCACCTAACTCCAGTCCAAGTACCTTATCAAAAATTTCTCCCTTTGCAGATAGCATAATGATAGGAACCGTAGAGGTTTTGCGGATTTCTCTGCAAACCCCATAGCCATCAATTCCGGGTAGCATCAAATCCAATAATATTAAATCTGGGTTATAGGAGGTAAATTCTTCCAGTGCTTCCTCTCCATCATTCACGATTTTTGTAGAAAAACATTCCTTGGTTAGATATAAGGAAATTAATTCAGCAATATTTGTATCATCATCAACAATCAGTATTTTTTGCTTTTCGGCCATATAATATATCCCCCTTTTATAGTGTTACTATGGTAACGCCGTTGCCGCCCTCGCCAAATTCCCCAAGGCGGTAAGCGGTGACATACTTACATTTTTTCAAATGTGCATGTACTGCATTTTTAAGTGCGCCAGTACCGCGGCCATGTATAATCGTGACTTGAGGCAGGTGAGCCAGATAGGCATCATCCAGATATTTATCCAATTTTGGAATGGCTTCTGCCGTAGTAAGTCCGATTAAATTTAGTTCGGTACTGATATTGGATGATTTGTTCATTTTTATCTTTCCGCTACCAGTGCGTTTTAGACCTGGTGCCGTGATAACTTCTTCATCTAATAATTCCAAGTCAGAAATATTTACCTGTGAGCGAAGGATACCCATTTGTACAAATAAGTCACCCTTATTGTTTGGCAAACTACTTACTGTTCCCTTCAAATTAAGACTAAGCACCATAACTGCATCACCCAGCTTTAGGTCTTTTGGTTTCAATTGTTTTTTCTGTTTCTTTTTTTGTTTTAATGCCAGTTTTTCTTCTGATGCAGAAAGTTTTTTGCGAAGCTGGTTTCGTTCTTGCTCCATTGCTTTATTCAGACCGCTGTCTTTGGACCATTTATTATACTTTTTAATGGTTTCATCTGCATAATCTTTTGCTTCCTGTAACAGGGCATTTGCCTCTTCTTGAGCGCGACGCAGGATTTTTTCTTTAGATTGGTCAATTCGTTCATTTTTGGCAGTCAGCTTTTTCTTTAATTCTTCTATTTCAGCTTTGTAAGCTTTGATTTCTTCCTGTTCTTTTTCAATGGTCAGACGACTCCTTTCCAAATCACTGATAACATCCTCAAAGTCTTGGTTTTCACTATCAATATATTCTTTTGCCTGGTCAATAATATAAGAAGGCAATCCTAATTTACCCGAAATAGCAAATGCATTACTTTTACCAGGGATACCAATGAGTAATCGGTAAGTTGGGCGAAGGGTTTCTACATCAAATTCACAACTTCCGTTTTCTACGCCTTCTGTGGACAAGGCAAATACCTTTAGTTCACTATAATGGGTAGTAGCTACTGTACGAATCCCCTGTGAGTGAAGATGTGAGAGGATAGACATAGCTAATGCAGCACCTTCGATTGGGTCTGTTCCAGCACCAAGTTCATCAAAAAGACAAAGAGTAGTAGGTGTGGCTTCCTTTAAAATCGAAACGGTGTTTGTCATATGAGAGGAGAAGGTACTCAAGCTTTGCTCAATACTCTGTTCATCTCCAATATCTGCAAATACGTCTGTAAATACAGCCAGTTTTGACTGGTCAAAAGCTGGAATGTGCAAACCTGCTTGTCCCATTAATGTAAATAGACCGATTGTTTTTAAGGTGACTGTCTTTCCACCAGTATTTGGTCCTGTAATAACCAGCAAATCAAAAGTTTTACCAAGTTCCACATCGATTGGAACTACTTTTTGTGAAGCAATCAATGGATGTTTTCCTTGTTTGATTTGAATATAGCCATTGGTATTAAAAATTGGTTCGCTGGCACGAAGTTTTTTAGAAAGAGAGGCTTTTGCAAAAATGAAATCCAGTTCTGCTAAAACAGAAAGGTTTGTTTTTAAGGCATCAATTTCCAAAGCAGCCTCATTGCTCAAGCTTGCCAGAATCTTATCTATCTCTGCCTGCTCCTGTGCAGCTAATTCACGAAGCGTATTGTTAAGCTTTACTACGGAGGATGGCTCTATAAAAAGAGTAGATCCTGTAGAAGACTGGTCGTGTACCATTCCTGGAAAAGAACTTTTATATTCTGCTTTTACAGGAAGACAGTAACGACCATTACGCATAGTAATTAACCCATCCTGCAACATGGAACGGGAACTGTTTAACATTTGATTTAACTGTTCATGGATTTTTTGATTTGTAATTTTAATTTGTCTACGGACTTCTCTTAGACCTGTGCTGGCAGCATCACTTACTTCCTCCTCGGAAATCAGACAACGGCTGATTTCTGTATTTAAGTTTGTTAAAGGTTCTAAGTAAGAAAAACGGGAACTAAGGCTATCTGCACCAGTTTCCTCATTCTCTTTTCGACTATATGCTTTTACATTTTTTGCAACAGTTAAAAGACTGCTAATGCGAAGAAGCTCGACAATACTTAGAGAACCACCGATTTCCAATCTTTTTAAAGATGGGGTGATATCTGTTAAGCCAGAAAAAGAGATGCTTCCCTTCTGTAAAAGATAGGAGAGTGCATCACTGGTTTCTCTCTGGTTTCTTTGAATTTCTTCCAGATCAGTAGAAGGTAAAAGTGCCTGGCAACGATTTTTACCAAGCTGTGAAGTTGCACAGTTTGTAAGCTGTGCGATTATTTTATCGTATTCTAAAGTTTTTAGTGCTTTTTTATTCATTCTTAAATACCTGCATAGAAATATGCATTGGAATCCTTTCTTTTCAGTTTGCCATTATCTGCAACCGCATAATGGTTGTGTTGCAGAATAATCCTACCCATATTCTAACTCATTTTTTATGAAAAATAAAGTTGTTCGTAGTAATTAGGACATATTTATGTTATAATAAAAACGAGTGTATGCAAAGTAAAAGTCAAATGTTTTATGTAGGAAAAGAAAAGGGATAGGAGGCAGTATGGTAGAACCCAAAAAAGTACAACTTATGACAAGATTGTCTATGATGGAAGCATCAGAAACAAAGGATGCGTTGAAGATTGTAAGATACAGTAAATTTGATTATATTCGTTTACAAGTATTAAAAGTAATCATTTCTATAACGATTGGGTTGATTATGATTTTAGCAGCATACGCATTTTATCAAAGTGAGTATCTGCTGAGTAACATTGCCAGCATGGATTATAAATCAATAGGAACCAATCTATTGATGATATATATATTACTTATTATTTTCTGCCTGATAGTCGGCGGCTTTGCCTATGCAAAAAAGTATACGAAAGCAAAGCGTAAAGTCAAGAAGTATGATTATATGCTTCACGAACTTCGAAAGTATTATCGTAGGCAGGGAAGAAAGGAAGTGCTGTCGGAGGATAGCCAGAGGTATGAATAAATGAATAGAAAACAGTATCCAAAGCAAATGATACGTCTGCGTGAAAAATGTTATGATTGCTATATGAGCTATGAAAAGTATGCCAGATATTTCTTACGTTTTTTGATGGCATTTGTACTATTTTTGTTGATTGATCATCGTTTTGACTATTCAGGTCGTATATCGGGAGTCCTTTTTGTATTGCTCCTGTCTTTGATTGGAGCCGTATTGCCAGACGGTGTATTTGTATTTTTATTGTTGGCAGTTTCGGCGGGTAAAATATATTTTCTATCGCCAATATTGGCAATTGCAGTTTTATTTATCAGTCTTGTAGTGTATGTTATCTTATTACAGTATTGTGATAAATCCATTTTATTAACGGCATTAATACCATTGGCAATGTTTTTGAAAGTTCCTGCATTGCCAGCAATCATTGCCGGGTTGTTTTTTTCACCAACGGTATTGTTAGCCATTTTATGTGGTATAGTAGTGTATTATATGTATGGCAGTGTGCTAAACTGCGAGGCTATATTAGCAAAGAATTCAAAAATAGACATGGTAAAACTTGTCCAAAGGTTTATGGATGGGATCGCAAAAAATCCAAGTATTTATATTTGGAGTATTACATTGAGTATTGTATGTCTGCTTGTCTTTTTTGTGAGCAGAATGAAAATAGCGTATGCATTTGAAATCAGTATTGGTATGGCGATGGTAATCAATATGGTTTTTAGTATTGTTTGTAATATATTGTTAAAAGGACAGCTTTCCAGTGTATGGATCGTGGTAGGAAGTTTGCTTGCAGGAATATTGGGGTATGCACTTCAGTCTTTTCATATGATACTGGATTATGGTAAGGTAGAAGAACTTCAATTTGAAGATGATGAATATTACTATTATGTAAAAGCAGTACCAAAGCTTAGGGTGGAACCGAAAAAGAAAGCATGATAATTATAAAAGAGAGGAGGCAATATGGATACGATTGTAAATTTTATAAAAACATATGGTCAATGGTTACAATTGCCAGAGATGTCTATTATTGATTTGGTCGAGATTGTGATTATTGCCTTTGCCATATATCAGATTATTGTTTGGATTAAAAAGACCAGAGCATGGAGCTTGTTGAAAGGTCTGGTTGTGCTATTGGCAATCTGTCTTGTAGCCGTTTTATTCCATATGAATGTTATCTTATGGATCTTTGAAAAATGTCTTGGCGTTGGAATTACCGCAGTGGTGATTATTTTTCAGCCAGAGTTACGAAAGGCATTGGAGCAGTTAGGTAGAAACCGATTGTTCAAATCTATTTTTACCTTTGACGATCAAAAAGGTAAAAATGAAAAGTTGTCTGCGAAAACAATCAATGAGATTGTGCGTGCAACTTATGAGCTTGCAAAGACAAAGACAGGTGCGCTGATGGTTATTGGAAATGAAGAGGGTCTATTGGAATATGAGCGTACAGGAATTGTGTTAGATGCAGCAGTAAGTAGCCAGTTGTTGATTAACATTTTTGAGCATAATACACCGTTGCATGATGGTGCGATTATTATTGTGGAGGATCGTATTACAGCGGCTACCTGTTATTTGCCTTTGTCAGATAATATGGAGCTTAGCAAAGACTTGGGAACCAGACATCGTGCAGGTGTGGGTGTCAGTGAGGTATCGGACAGTCTTACGGTTATTGTTTCAGAGGAGACTGGAAAAGTGTCAATTGCATTGGGAGGAGAGCTTATTCGCAATGTAGATGGAGAATATTTAAAGAGCAAGCTTGAAAATCTTACTGGACGTGGACAGGAAGAAAAGAGAAAGCTTCGCTTGTTGAACTTTAAAAATAAAAAGAATGCAGAAAAGTAGGGGTGTGTACATTGAAAGAAAAGATTATGAATAACCTGTCCCTGAAAATACTTGCCGTTGTTCTGGCAGCCATTGTATGGGTTATTGTCAATAATGTAGATGACCCAGTATCAAGAAAGACATTTAAAAATATAGAGGTCGAATTGCAGAATGAGGATGCCATTTCATCATTGGATAAGGTATATGAAGTAAAAACAGGTGGAATTATTAATGTAACAGTTTCTGGAAAACAGAGTGTACTCAGAAAAATAAATGCATCCGATATTGTTGCGGTAGCGGATTTATCCGATTTATCCATTACGAATGCAACCTATATAAAATTATCTTGCCCGAAATATGAAAATGTAAATCTTTCTTCTGATATTAGAATGCTTACAATATCCGTAGAAGATGAGCAAACGGAGCAGTTTAAGGTGGATGTAAAAACGGTTGGTACTTTGTCAGAGGGATATGCATTAGGAGAGGTTAAGGTAAGGCCAAACCTCATTAAGGTTTCAGGTGCCAAATCGCAGGTAGAGCGTATTTCGGAAGTTCGAGTAGAGGCAGATGTGTCGAATGCCACAGACAATTTTGTAAAGTATCTGGAACCAAAGGCATACGATGCAAATGGAAAATTAATGGATACAGCAAACTTGACATTTAGTAGTGAAAAAGTGAAAGTATCCGTTGCGGTCTATGAAACAAAGACCATACCGATTGAGATTACCACTACAGGGAAACCAAAAACTGGATATCATGTGATTTCCGTAGAGTATGAGCCAAAAGAAGTAGAGGTCATGGTTACTGGCTCAGACGAGAAACTTAGTTCTTACAAAACCATTCCGATCCAATATAATATTGACGGGGCAGATAAGAATATTCAAACAGAACTTTCGCTGAGTGACTATTTACCAAAGGGGCTGCAGGTAGTGGAAGAAGTTTCTACGATTAATGTATTGATTACGATTTCCCAGCAGGAATTACAAACGATTCCTTTGCCAGTTAGTTCAATTGATGTAAGAAATTTAGGAAAAGATTATAAATTGGATTTTCTGGATGGAAATAGTATCGAAGTGAAAGCAATATGGTCGAATGGTGGTACGAATAAAGAAATTACAAGTAAAGATTTCTCAGCATATATTGATTGTACAGATTTAGGAGTAGGCGAGCATACATTAAATGTACAGTTTGTATTAAACAAGGACATTTTGATTGAGGCACAGATTTCTGTACGGGTCAATATTACAGAAAAGACACAGTCAAGTGAGATTAAAAAGACGATAGAACCGAAAGCAACAGATGAAGCGACACAGGAGCCAGAGGTGACAGAGGAGCCAAGTGACGAGAAAACAGATCAGGATGGAGAAGAGGAACGATAGGATTGTTTCTTATTATGCCATTCATAGCGAAATACAGAGAATTAATGCTTGACATTCCTTTTAAAATATGCCAAAGTAGTTTGAAGATAAGGATGAAAAGAGTAGAAAGGACATTCATAAAGTGAAGAAGTATATTGAGAACTTTAAAAAATACCGTTTCTTATTAACAGAATTGGTGAAAAAAGATATAAAGCTGAAATACAGACGTTCCAAACTGGGAATATTGTGGACATTGATTGAGCCAATCTTGACTACAATCGTATTAACAATTGTGTTTAGTGGATTTAGAGGAAAATCAGATCCAACTTTCCCTGTTTACATTTTATCAGGACGTTTGCTATTTGCTTTTTTCAGTGGTGGTACAAAGGCAGCAGCTCGTTCCATTCGAACTAATTCCAGTATGATGCGAAAGGTATATGTACCAAAGTATATGTATCCACTGGCAACGATACTGTCAAACTTTATTATATTTTTAATATCCTTGGTTGTATTGGTAGGTGCGGCAATTATCATGCCGATCAATATAAATTGGCATGTATTTTTGGGAATTATCCCATTGGTTATCCTATTTTTTATAACATTGGGAACAGGTATGATTTTGGCAACTGCACAAGTATTCTTTAGAGACTTGGAATATTTGTGGGGTGTTATTACCACTTTGATTATGTATTGTTCTGGTATTTTCTATAAGATAGAGGATATGGGAAGTGGAAGAAAGACAACTGGTATGTTGCAGACTATTATGGACTGGAATCCCATCTATGCCGTTATAAAAAACTTTAGATGCTGTGTGTATCTAGGTATTGGGATGGATTATCATGCCTTGGTATATTCAATCGTTGTTGCAGTTGTTTTGTTTAGCATCGGAATCTATGTATTCTTTAAGAGACAGGATGAATTTATTTTGAACTTATAGTTTGTTGAGAGAATACGAAGAAAATGTGGATAATGCACATTTTCAAAATAGATATTGGTGGAATTTGAACTTAAAGTGATGGAGGAAAATCATGGGAAAACAGGAAGTAGCCTTAAAGGTTGACCATGTTGGAATGAAATTTAATTTATCAAAAGAAAAAGTAGATAATTTAAAAGAATATTTTATTAAATTTGTAAAAAAGGAACTGACATATCAGGAATTTTGGGCATTAAAGGACGTTACTTTTAATGTAAAAAAAGGAGAGCATCTTGGTATTGTAGGATTAAACGGAGCAGGAAAAAGTACGCTGCTAAAAGTTATAGCTGGAGTATTAAAGCCAACAGAAGGAAGTGTCCAGTCCAAGGGAAAGATTGTACCATTATTGGAACTGGGAGCTGGTTTTGATAAGCAGTATACAGGCGCGGAAAATATATATTTATATGGTTCTCTTTTGGGATACTCAAAGGAATTTATTGCCTCGAAATATAGAGAAATCGTAGAATTTTCAGAATTGGGTGACTTTATTGAGGTACCAGTAAAGAATTATTCTTCTGGTATGCGTGCAAGACTTGGATTTTCGATAGCGACAGTTGTAAAACCAGATATTTTAATCTTAGATGAGGTATTGTCAGTTGGTGATGCACAATTCCGTAAAAAGAGTGAAGCAAAGATCCAGTCAATGTTTGATCAGGGTGTAACCGTGTTATTTGTTTCACACTCACTGGAACAGGTAAAACGTATCTGTGACAAGGCAATTATGTTGGAACATGGTACGGTAATTGCCAGCGGAGATGTGATGGATGTAGCTGCTGTTTATAGTCAAAAGTTACAGCAGAAAAGAGAGCGTAAGAGACATATGCGAAAGAGGTTAAATAAAGAACTAAACGAACAGGCAAAGCGTTCCAAAGAAAAACAAAAAAATAGTTAAGAAAAAACTCCACTGATTAGTGGAGTTTTTTTGTTAGACCGTTTTCTATTAAATCTTTTTGCTTTTTGCAGGTGAGCAACCATTTACATTTGTTGCCCAAATTCGAATGGTCGTTCCCTTTTTAATCTTTTTGGATTTTACATAAAATCTTCCATTCGTAAATAATTTGGCTTTATAAGTTTTCTGTCCGATTTTCACGTAAACCTTAGTTTTAGAGGTAGTTAAACTGCTTTTTGCATAACTTGTATTTATAAAATGAACGCTACCTTTTAGGATGTGCTTTTTGTAACTTACGGAAGTAATCGCAGGAGTGTTTGGAACGGTCTCTTTTCTTGGTGCAGAAACCACAGTACTTTTTCCCGCGGAATTTAAAGCATAGAAGTAAATTTTACTCCCTGTATTTGTTTTTGGTATATTGATTACATAAAGATAAACATGCTTTTTGAAATCATAAGTAACACTTGTATGTCGATAGGTTTTCGCATCAATTTTTGCATATAAGGAACAACGTTCCCCGCATAAAATCTTCATGCTTGTCGTTCCGTTTGATACAAAATCCGTAGTCAAAGCAGGTTTTGGTGGTATTTTTTGTACGATCTTTTTGCTTGTGGAAATACTTTTTCGGGAACTGCTATCTAATGTATATAAAGTAACTGTAGTTCCACCTGGAAAGTAGCGTGGAAGTGTAATTGTAAAGGTTCCATTCGCAGCTATATGGCAAGGAATCTTTTGAATGCTACAGTTCTTGTCGTATACAGTAGAGGATTTATATAAATCCACTCCGTCTGTTTCGGGAACGTATACCACACCTTTTTCTTCCACATAAATAATAGGATAGGTAAAAGTATCATTGATATTTCCTGTTATCTTTTTTGAGTTGCTTACGATCGTATTTAAAGTTGGTTTGTTTGGACCGGTTCTGGACACGGTAATTGTTGTTCTTGGACTGGTACGACCACTGGAATCTATAGCATATACATAGATCGTAGTGCCTGATTTCTGAGGTGGTACAGTGCAAGAAAATTTACCAGATGCTTTTGCTGTTGTTGTATAGGTTTTCTTACCAGATATTTTTACATAAACGGTAGATTTTGCAGAAGCAGTACCAGTCACTGCAGTTTTACGGTTTGTAAACGTATCTACAATGGGTGTACTGATGGTATCGCCATTGATATTTGTAATACGAACATATACAACACGGCTATTTCCTAATGTATCTGTGGCATATATACTGTAAATACCATTTTCCTTACAAGTAAAAGTATCTTTTACAGTAGAAGCAGTATTCCATACATCTGCTTTTGTAGTATACTTCCCTTTTGCATATTTTATGGAGGCAATACCTGAGCGATCATTTACACGAACGGCAACTTTAACAGAGGAATTGCTTAATTTCTCGGATAATGGCGTGGCAATAATATTTGGACCAGTAGTATCCGTAGTATCCTTTTTGTTCATATCGATGTTATAATACGCAAAATCAGAATCTTGCCCAATCATATCTGTAATCCATTCTTTTTGTGATGCCAGTTTTTCTGAATCAGAAGAACTTTTTACAATTTGTGTAGATTCGGGAGCAGTCTTTACTTGCCAATTGTTATCCGCTACATATCCTAATGTAGTGTTTTGAGAAATTGCTTCTAAATAATTTTTTACAATGGTACGCCAGCGAATATTTGGAGCACCATATATTTTCTGTTTAATAATATCCTCAAATAAGGAAGAGGATTCGGAAAGCTTGTTTGTAGCAATCACAAAAGTATCCGTATCTGTTATTTCGACTCCATTTCGGGTGATAGAAGAAATACGTTGGGAGTCGCTTATTTTATCTCCGTCATAGTTATAACGAGGAGATACAGAGGTGTCAATGGTATATTCAACACCATCAAATACATAAAAGTTACTTGTATCCGCATTCCAATCTTTCTGAAGCAGAGTTTGTGAGCAAGAAGCAATATCTGATAGTTTCATTTCAGGAGCGCTGTTAGTTACAGTGGTAGCATAAGCACTGGCACACCATTCCATCCATTCTCGTAGCTGTTTTCCTGTTATTTTATATAAATAAATACCCGTCTTATATATTTGTATATTTGATAAATAGGACTCTAAAAAGTAGTCGGAAAAAGAAACAAAGTCTTTATCATCATCTGAACCACATTTTATATAAGAAGAAGCTGCGATAATAGGAAGCTTTGCGTATTCTGTTTCGGTTGTTTGTGTAATTTGCAAAGCACGACTCATTTTCGCATCGTTAAGTAGTTGCATAATACTATTGTCTTCCAAGGTTGCAAAATAATTATTATAGGAAGAGGAATCTGAAATTTCTCCTAAAATGTTGCTGTAAGTTGCAACGAAACTTTTTTTCCAAGTTCCCATATAGTTGTTATTAATATCTTCATCGACGGCTACATCTGCAGTAGCATCGCGGATAATGGATTGTCTATCCACAATTTGTACCGTGTTATTTTCGTCTTTTTTTATTGTTAAATCTGCGATTCCAATACTGGCACCTTTATTAGCTACCATAATCAGGTTTTTGCCATTGGTAAGTCCTGTTTCCTTATCTATGCCTGAAAGTTTATAATATATGCTACTTTCAGGACGATCAGAAGGAAAATATTTGTGGGCATGCCCACATAAAACCACATCTACCTCAGGAATTTTTGTAAGTGCGTAGGAAACATTTGTAGCTTCTGAGGTTGGATTTTCGGAAGTTCCTACACCAGAATGGGAAAGTACAACAATTATATCTGCACCCTGTTCTTTTAATTCCTGAGCTTCTTTTTTCGTGTTTTTAACAATACTTTCTGTAAGTAAGGTATTTTTGTAATTGGTTCGTCTTCGTGATAAACCAGGTTGTGTTTCACCTATAATACCAATGCGAATGTCTGTGGTACTTCCGTCAGATAAGGTAACAGTTCTAGTAAGCATCATGTTCTTTTTCCAGACATTTTTTTTGGTGGTATTATAAGTTACATTGGAAACAACACAAATATCTTGTAGACCAGAGTTTGAAATTTGATTTTGAATATAAGCTAAATTGTAATCAAATTCATGGTTGCCTAATGTAATTGCATCATATCCCATTGCTTTCATCGCTAAATAAATGGGCTGTACAGATGCACTATTATGTTCATAAATATAATCCGTAGAATAATCATAAAGCTGATCTCCTACATCAAATAAAAAGGTATTTCCAGAAGGTTTTTCTGCACGAGCCTGTTTGATTAAGGTCGAACAGCGTGCAAGTGTTCCTGTTGCATTAGAAGTACCAGTTTCATAGTCGGTTGTGGTAAGGTTTCCGTGTACGTCCGTAGTAAATATCATTCTCAAATCAGCAGTAGCATTACTTTCGGGAACAGAAGTTGCCGCAGCGCTGCTGGTTACATCAGGTGTTACAAGATCTGGAGAGGAAGTAGCAGGAGCATTGGACGGCTCAACTACTTCTTCTGTTGGCGTGGTTGTTGTGTCTGCATTGGCATAGAGTTTCATATTGGGAAAACTCTGTGGAATGCAAAGAATAAAGATCAAAACGATAGAGAGTATTCTGATCTTTGTTGCATGTTTTAACATAAAAATCCTCCTTTGTTTTTCGTATAACATTCTCAATTTTGACCAATCCTATCATGGAAACCTTAAATTGGAATGGAATTCCATTGGTCTAGTTGAAAAGAGTACACTGGTCATAACCTTATTTAATATGTAATATGACAAATTTACAAATAATTATACCTCTATAAAGATGTCTTTTTCAAGGCAAAAGGGAAATCGGTAGTAAAGTAATGAAAAAAGTCAACTTTTTGCCATATTTCTATTGTATAAAAAGAGCATTGTTATGAAAAATAATTTATGAGGTGAACACATGAAAACATTATATTTGCATATTGGAACACCTAAAACAGGAACAACTTCCATACAATATTTTTGCAAGAATAATTCTGAGCTGTTAGCACAGAAGGGTTTTTGTTATCCTTTATTTGATTTCAAATATATCGATTCGGGTAATTCAAGAAATGGGCTATTTTTGCAAAATGCCTATTTTACACCAGAGGGTGAAAGAGATTTAGCAATTGAACAGGAATATTTTAGAGAAGGTTCCGAGCGAGTAAAGGAACTTTTTGACACGTATGACAATATTATCTTATCGGATGAAGGAATATGGCAGACAGCATTTGTTCGTACAAGAGGAAAAGATACCATTGACAGAATAAGAAGAATAGCGGAAGAAGGCGGGTATCAGGTAAAGATTATTGTGTATTTAAGACCACAGGAAGAGTATGCAGTATCTTGGTGGAATCAGTTGATTAAACATAGCAGAACCAGTGCAAATAAGATTACTTGGCCTTATTACAAAAAATATATTTCGCGTTATGTAGGATTAGATTATTATGGAAATCTATTACAGCTTGAGGAAGCATTTGGACAGGAAAATATTATTGTACGACGTTTTGATAAAAAATACTTTAAAAATGGTCGTTTATTAGAAGATTTTCTGGATATTTTTGGTCTGGACTATACAGATGAATATGAGGTTACACAGGAACAGAAAAATACTCGTTTTTCTGATAATGCTTGTGAGGTAAAGCGTGCGATTAATAAGATACCTACAGTGACACAAAAGGATCGTATTTATTTTCAAGGATTACTACTTGAAGTGTCCAAAGTATCCATGGAACGTTATCCATCTTATATGATGTCAGATCGGGAAATTGAATTATTTATGAAAAAATATGAAGAAGGAAATCGGATGATTGCGGAGCGTTATATAAAAGATGGACAGCCGCTATTTCGTGACAAGAAAAAGAAACATATAAAATGGGATCGAAATAACCGATTTTTTATGTTTGACTTGATTCAGTTCATTGCGTTGGCATTTATGGATGTGAATAGAAGATTAGATCAACAGGAAGCAGAAATACAAGAATTAAAAAGACAATTAGAAAGAAGAAGATTCTTTAGACGTAGATAAAAAAGATACTCTCACTGTTCCATTATTTGTGGCTGAACAGTGAGAGTATCTTTTTGTCTATTATCACTACTTTTTAAAAGAATGATAGATTTTTTTCAAAAGGTTACGGGCTGAAAGGGAAAGGGACTTTTTAGTGTCAGCTTGTTCACCATGTAAGTTTGCTTGTGTTTCGGATGGTGTTTTTGGCGTATAATTCAAGTATTTTTTTACACAATATTCAAAACCATTGGATGTATAATCGGACCAGAAAGCGTCATATAATTCTGATTTTTTCGTTGGTCTTTTCATATTTTGATGTCGGAAAGGATAGCCCGTACAATCGACCCATTCCATTTGTTCTCGTGCCTTTTCCCAGATATGCATACCTTGTTTGGTATTTACGAGAACGAGAGAAATTCCCTTGTCATCGTCCCATTTATCAGGAATAGCTTTTTCGTGTCCCCAGAAATCCGCAATCGTAATATCACCGGGACGATTGGTATTCGCGTAAATACATTGGTAACAGGATGGTCTTGAAACTAATTCTTTATAAAAAAGATTGGTGTATACTCTGGAATCAATTTTTTGATCTCCTATTTTAATCAGTTCCCGATGCTTTTTCCAACCATGTGTTTTTTTGTTTCTGAAATTTACTCCAGTAACTTTTCCCTGATATTCTTTTTCACGCATGTCTAAGTAGTCAGACCAGATTTTTGGAGAGGGTGCGCCATGACAGACGATGTCAATGGTATATAAGTTATCATATTCTTTCCCCAAATAGGTATGAAGTGCGCCAACTTGACATCCTGTACCACTAAAAAGTACAGGGAGTCCACTTTCTAAATCACTTTTGATAGATGGAAAGGTGTCTGCAAGGTCACTTTGGACATATTTAGAACCACAAAATTCGTTTCTTGCATGTTTGGTAGTTGCCCGTTTATGGATGATTCGATGAAAGTCATTTTCTTGACTATAGCCAGCTCCATAGACTGCCCCCTTTTGTTCAAGAATAAGACTGGAGATTGCAACAAAAGCACCACCGGATCTACTATGCATATAGGTTTTTTCTAGTTTGTGACGAGCGCCATATCCATAAAATGGCTCAAATTCTTTTCTTGTTTTATATCCACTTTGGAAAGCGCATTTTTTTAGACATAGTCCGCAATCAATACATTTTTCTGGTGAGATTTGTGGATATAAAAAACCGCATTCGTCTTCCACCATTGTGATTGCTTGTTTTGGACATACCTTTTCGCAGGTTCTACATCCGCAACAGTCCTGTTTTGATTTTAATAATTCCATAGTACCTCCTTGGTAAACATTTCTTTATTGAAGCTTGTTTCATTCATCTCGCTTATCATTATACCTTGATTTGAAAAAAATATAAACTGCTTTGTCTGGATTTATTTTTTTCAAACAAAGTTTTTGAAATAATTAGTGGATGAGGTGTGATAGAAATAGAAAAAACATAAAAATTTGTTCACATACTGGAATAGAGGGTGGGGTATGTCAAAGTTATGTTACTATTTTGTCAAGTGTTTGGAAATACTTACTTTTTTTGGTGGATAACGAACGGATTGTTGACTTTCCCTTTCTTATGATATATCATGAAATAATGGGTGCAATTTGCCATAAGGATAAAGGAGTGTGTTTGTTAAAATGAACAAATCTGTTTTTAAGAAGATAAAGGGTGCGAAAGTAATCTTAAAGAACACCTATTATGCGAGGCATTATTATCATGATAAGTTAAAAGAAGATTTAATTCTGCTGGAATCAAAGAATGGTTCTGATTTGGCAGGAAATATTTTCCATATATTGAAAGCGTTGTCCACAGAGGAATACAAAGATTATAAAGTATGTCTGATTGTGACAAAAGAGAAAAAGGCAGATTTACAACAAAAGATAGAACAGAATCAGTTGAGACCTGTAGAGTATGTGTATTTACACTCTAAGAGATATTATCAGGTGGTTTCTACTGCAAAATATATTTTCACAGATACATCTATGGAACGTGTGTATGTGAAAAAAGAAGGGCAGATTATTACCAATACATGGCATGGTACCCCGTTAAAGAATATGGGGCAGGATGTAGAAAATCGAATTTATGCAATGGGAAATGTACAAAGAAATCTGCTTATGGCGGATTATCTGGTATATCCAAACGACTTTATGCGAGAAAAGATGGTATCTGCATATGGATTGGAAAGCCTGTATCAGGGAACGGTACTTTGTGAGGGATATCCAAGAAATTCCGTATTTTTTGATGCAAATGCAGGTAGTCATATTCGAAAAGAGCTTGGCTTAGAAGGAAAAGAAGTATTTATTTATATGCCAACTTGGAGAGGATTACTTACCAAGAAAGAGTCGGATAAGCTGCTATTTTCGATTGCGTATTTTATGAAACCTTTAGACCGTATGCTTACGGATAATCAAGTATTTTATATAAAACTACATCCGTTTGTAGGAAAGGAAATGGACTTTTCGGGTTATAAACATATTAAGCCATATCCAGATGCGTATGATTCCTATGAATTTATGAATATGTGTGATGGACTTGTCACAGATTACTCTAGTGTATTCTTTGACTTTGCCAATACGAAGAAAAAGATTATTTTATTTGCCTATGATGAGGCAGAATACATTCAGCAGAGAGGTATGTACTTAGACTTAAAGGATTTACCATTCCCTGTTGTTAAAACAGCAAAACAGTTAGCAGAAGAATTAAATACGCCAAAGAATTATGATGATACAGAATTTTTAAAACGATGCTGCACGTATGATGGACCTGGTGCGGCAGAGCGTATTTGTAGTCATGTCATTAAAGGACAAAAAGTATGCAAGGAAATGAAATTGGATGGGCATGGAAAGAAAAATGTCGTGATGTATAGTTCCAGCCTTCCTAAAAACGGTTTGACGGCATCGCTTGTAAACTTGTTTCACAATATTGATTTAGACAAGAGAAATTATTATGTATCTTTTATGGAAGATGCAGTGCGTAGAGATCCGTTACGTGTAAGACAGATTCCGGATAAAGTAGGATTTCTTCCAATTTGTAGCCGTCCTGCAATGACAATCAAAGAAAAAATCGCGTTGATGTTATATGAAAATAAAAATGTAGAAAATGCGTTTGTAAATAAGTACTTAACACGTATGTATAAACGTGAAGTACAAAAGCATTATGGATGTGCTAAGATTGATTATGCGATCCAATTTGCAGGATATGAAAAGCAATTGATCCGTTTCTTCCAGGAAATTGATGCAAAGCGTTTCATTTTCGTTCATAACGATATGTTAGAAGAAATGAAAACGAGAAATAATCAACATATGCCGACCTTACGCAGTGCATACCGCAATTATGATAAGGTAGCAGTGGTGACACAGGATTTGATGGAATCAACTAGAAAAATCGCAGGAAAACATGCAAATTTATGCGTTGTAAATAACTGCCATGCTTATGAATTGGTTCGTCAAAAAGGAGCTATGGATGTATATTTTGATAAGAATACAAAGTCCAATGTGGAGTTGGAGGAGTTAAATCGTATTCTTGCCAGTGATGCTACCAAAATTGTATCAGTAGGTAGATTTTCACCAGAAAAGGGACATAAGATGTTGATGCAGGCATTTGAAAAATTTGCAGCGAAGAATCCGAATTCTTATTTGATTATTATTGGTGGACATGGAACTTTATATGATCAGACTGTCAAATATGCAGAAAGTTCTGTTAGCAATATTGTAATTATACGAAATATGGGTAACCCAATGGCGGTTATGAAACGTTGTGATCTATTTATTTTGTCCTCTTATTATGAGGGACTTGGCCTTACATTGCTAGAGGCAGATACGCTAGGTATCCCAACCATATCAACAGATGTACAGGGACCACGCGGCTTTGTAAAAGAGCATGGCGGTGTTCTTGTAGATACCAGTGTGGATGGCATCTATCAAGGAATGGTACGCTTTATGAATGGAGAGATCAAAGCCATGAATGTAGATTACCAAAAGTATAATGAGAAATCAGTAGAACAGTTTGAAGCTTTGTTTTAACGAATGGAGAAGGAATATGAAAATCGGTATTATTACATTTAATAGTGCCCATAATTATGGTGCAGTATTGCAAGTATGGGCGCTTCAGGAAAAATTAAAAAATGAAGGACATCAGGTGGAAGTAATTAACTATCGAATTCCAGCCATCGACAATTTATATCAGGTGTATGTGCCTAGATGGATTTCCAATAATAGCATGGTCAACCGTGTATGTCATAAATTACAGTATATGAAAGCTCGTGTACGGACACCGGAAAAATCCAAACGATATAAGAAATTTGAAAAGTTTATCCGCGAGGTACTTCCATCTACCAGACCATATCATAGTTATGAGGCATTGAGAAATGCACAGTTTGATTATGATTTGCTGATTACTGGTAGTGATCAGGTTTGGAATGGTAATATTACAAGAGGTATCAGTGGAGCATATTTTCTCGCCTTTGGAGATGAAAATGTGAAACGAATTTCCTACGCAGCAAGTATCGGTAAAGATGCATTTGATGAGGAAGAAAAGGTAGTTGTCCAAAAATATTTAAAAGGACTGGATTACATTTCTGTGCGTGAGGAAAAAGCGAAGAATGCAGTAGAAGAATTAACAGACAAAGAAGTAGATTTAGTATTAGATCCAACGTTGCTTTTGGATAAAGAAAAATATGACAAACTAAAGAAGCCATTTCCAGTAAAAGGTGGAGATTATATTTTTGTCCACAACGTACATTTAGTAAAAGTAGATGCCAGATTGAATGCCATTGTTGAAGAGATTTCAGCACGTACAGGGCTTCCTGTTGTAAACAACCGTGCAGATTATAGTTTTAAAAATGAGATTGCAAAGTTTTCAGAGGGTGGACCAGAAGAATTTTTAGGTGTAATAGATGGTGCAAAGTTTGTTATTACAAATTCCTTCCATGCAACTGTATTTTCTACTATTTATGAGAAAAAATTTATTACAGTACCTCATTTTAAAAATCCGGACCGAATGAGAAACTTATTACAGCTATTTGAACTTGAAAATCATTTAATAGCGGAAGTAAAAGATATTCCAAAGGATTTGAGTGAACTGGACATTGACTATGCAAAAGTAAACGAATTGCGAAAGAAAGCAAGAGTTACTTCAGAAGCATATTTACAAAAGGCTCTGAAAGGACCAAAAACAGTGCCAGAAGCAATTACTCCAGAGAAAAAGTATTTACAGTCCAAAGATAAGTTTTCATGCTATGGTTGTGGATTATGTAGAGAGTTATCTCCAGATGCAATTTGCATGAAGAGAGATGAAGAAGGTATCTTTTATCCACAAATAATAGAAGGGCAGGAAGAAAAGGCAAAAGAAACAGTATGCCTGTATGGAAATGAATCCGCAGGAAGAGCCATAAAAGCTGCGTATACAGCACATTTATCCGCAGAAGAAGAATTAGAGGTCTGTTCTGGCGGTGGCGTGATGAAAGCGCTTGCAGAGGAAATATGGAAACAAGGTGGAGTCGTTGCAGGTATTGGCTATTATAATAGTCTGTTCCCTGAATATCACTTGGCAGAGAATATAGAAGAAGCCAATGGTTTCTTTATGGAAAAATATGTAGAAGAGACATTCAATGATATTTTTTCACAAGTAAAAAATGAACTTGTAAAAGGAAGAAAAGTATTGTTTATGGGCTCTGCAAGTAAGGTAGATGCCTTATATCACTTTTTGGGAAAAGAAGAAGAAAATCTTTATACTGTGCAGATATTAGGAAAAGCATTGGCATCACAAAAAGTATATGAAAAGTATTTAGAGAGTTTGGAACAAAGTTATGGTTCAAAAGTGGTAAAAGTTGAGTTTGATAACAAGATTAGAACCGCTCAAAAACCATATACATGTATTACCTTTGCAAGTGGAGATATTTATGTATCTAGTGCATACAGTAATTTGTTTATGTATGCAGTTCGAAGAGGGCATACGACAAGACATAGCATGTATACTTCAAAATACATGGAAAAGGGAATTGCAGTTGCAGATTGTACTGTAAAAAATAACAGTACAAAGAAAGAAGCATTTCCTATGGGTGAAGATATGCTTTGTGTGCATACGGAGAAAGGGGAGAAATTACTTTCTCTCGTAGCAAATCAATTGGTTATGCAACCTTATGAAGAAGCAGAATTAAAGCAAAGAGTTCCTCTTACAGAAGGAAGAACACTTTTAATGAATAAGATGGAACAGGGAGAGGATATGCAGGAAATTATTCTCTTCAATCGACAAAAAAAGAAATAAAATAAGTTTATGATTTCATTTGCAGATAATATACAGAGTAAGCATTTATGTTTGTAAGGTATGTTATCTGCAAAAAAAATACCTTATATTCTAGAAGATGACGATTTGACTTTGGAGGTGACATATGAGCAAATATAGAAAAATAGCAAGAATGGGAAAAGATATCGTATATGAAACCTATTATCAGTATTGTTGTAAAAAGATGCCGATTAAGGATAAGCGAATAATATTTGAATCCCGAACAGGAAAAGAATTTGCTGCGAATCTTTGGTATTTATTGCAGGAAATAAGGAAAGAACAGGAAACATATGAGATCGGAATATTGGTTACAAAGGAATGTCGGGAGCAGATAGAAAAAAAGTTTTTGAAAGCGGGCATTTCGAATGTAACATTTATTACGGTCTATTCGGCAGCCTATTATCGCTGGATTAGCACTGCAAAATATTTGTTTGTAGACACTTCCATGGAGCGAGTATATGTAAAAAGAGAAGGACAGGTGCTTATTAATACCTGGCATGGAACACCATTGAAAAAAATGGGTAGAGATGAGAATACCAGTGCATATGCTATGTGGAACATACAACGCAATTTTCTAATGTCGGATTATTTATTATATCCAAGTGAAGCGATGTGTAATCTTATGATGCATGCCTATCAAATAGCACCTTTATACCAAGGAACAGTTTTGTTGGAAGGATATCCAAGAAACAGTATCTTTTTTGAAGAAGAACGGGCAGATATAAGAGAACGATTGGGGCTTGTGGGAAAGCAGGTCATCATGTATATGCCTACATGGAGAGGGATTGTAGGAAAAGAAAAACAGGATGAACAGCTTACGAGACTAAAAGGGATGCTGGATCAATTGGATAAAAAACTAGATGCTTCCCAAGTTTTGTTTGTCAAACTGCATCCATTTGTAACAAAAGGGATTTCTATGGAAATTTATAAACATATTAGAAATTACGAAGAGACGGAAGATGTTTATGAATTTCTTACCTGTTGCGATACATTAATAACCGACTATTCCAGCATTTTCTTTGACTTTGCAAATACTAGAAAAAAAATCATATTATTTCCATATGATTTGGAAGAATATCAAAAAGATCGGGGCCTATATATAGATTTGGAACAGCTTCCGTTTCCGATTGTCTATAATGTAGAAGAACTTTCAAAGGAATTGCAGATGGGAATAACCTATGATGATCGTGCATTTTTGGAAAAGTTTTGTACCTATGATAATAAAGATGCGGCAAAACATATTGTGGAACAGGTATTGCATGGAAAGAAATGTTGCAAAGAATGGAAAAATACAGAAAAAAAGAAAAAAAATGTATTATTGTATGGCTCTGAGTTTGGAAAGAGTGGTATTACAACCGCATTATTAAATCTCTTTGAAAATCTGGACTTGCAAGAGAGCAACTATTTTGTGGCAATTGATGAAGAAGCCTTGTCAAAAGATTGCAAACGTCTTTCCATACTTCCTAAAGAGGCATATTTTATTCCTGCGGGAAATACGATGCACTTTAGTATAGGGGAGGCGCTTGCTTATTACCTGTATTTTCATTGGAATAAAAACGGAAAATGGGTAAAAAACAAAATGAACCGTTTATTTCAGCGGGAGTGTAGGCGAAGATTTCAGGGAGCCACATTTGATCAGGTAATTCAATATACAGGATATGAAGTGCGACATATAAAGTTATATCAACAATTTTCATGTCCAAGTGCCATTTGGGTACACAATGATATGCTGGAAGAAATAAAATTACGAAAGAATCAGCATTTATTAACCTTACAAGAGGCTTACCGCAGTTATGATGTAGTTGCTATTGTAACAGCAGATTTGTATGAGGCTACAAGAAAAATTGGCGGAGAAACAGCAAAGATTGTAACAGTCAATAATTGTCATAATTATAAGGAAGTACAGCGAAAAGGGAAACTTTCGATTAAATTTGATTTAGATACGCAATCCAATGTGACAGAAGAACAGCTTCTTCAGATCGTAGCTTCTGATGCGACAAGGGTGATAACCGTCGGAAGATTTTCCCCGGAAAAAGGGCATTTTATGTTGATAGAAGCCTTTGGCAAATACTTGCAAACATATCCTGACAGCTATCTTATTATTATAGGAGGACATGGACCTTTATATGAGGAGACGATAGAGGTTGCTGGAAAAGTATCGGATCGCATTATTGTTATAAAATCACTGACAAACCCTATGGCGGTGATGGCACAGTGTGACTTATTTGTATTGTCTTCGTATTATGAGGGGCTTGGGCTTACATTATTGGAGGCAGATGCATTAGGACTCCCTACGATTTCTACGGATGTGCAGGGACCACGCGGATTTGTGAAAGAGCATGGAGGTACATTAGTAGCACCAACGGTGGAGGGCTTGCAGCAGGGAATGGAGGCCTTTATGAAGCAAAAAATAAAACCAATGTCTGTCGATTATGAAGCATATAATCAAAAGGCAGTAGCGCAGTTTAAAGAATTATTTGAATATGAATAAATAGGAAAACCCCAGAGATGCACAGTGCTTTGTGCATCTCTGGGGTTTTAGATAATAGTTCCATTGCGTAATTCTATTACTCTATCACAGTATTTAAGCATGTTTTTGTCGTGAGTTACCATTATAATCGTTTTCTTTAAGTCTTGATTGATTTTATGTATTAATTCTAAAAATTCTTGTGCAGTTTCACTATCTAACGCTCCCGTAGGTTCATCTGCAATAATGATTTCAGGATCATTCACTAATGCTCTGGCAATTGCTACTCGTTGTTTTTGCCCTCCAGAAAGGTTGCTACATATAGCATCCATTTTTGTTTCCAATCCTAATTTGTTTAGAATATCCGAGATATGCTCTCTTTTCTCCTTTTTACTATAAGTTTTTTTCGAATAATTTAATGGAATTTCTACATTTTCAAAAACGGAGTAATTTTCAATCAAACTGTATTCCTGAAGAACAAAACCAAACAGTTTATTACGGTAATATGCTTTTTTCTTTTCACTTAAATTAGTGGTGTTCTCATTTCCAATATAGTAATTTCCTTCAGTAGCATGGGATAGGAGACCTATTATATTTAGTAAAGAAGTTTTACCAGCACCAGATTTACCGATGATACCTACAAACTCTCCTGTTTCTATTGACAAAGAAATGTCATTAAGTGCAATGGTACGATTTCCTTTTTTGTGAAATATTTTTGTTATTCCATCTAATGTTATACAAACCTTTTTTTCCATGTTCTACTACCTCATTTCTCGTTTTAAAACTAAATAGGGATAAGTACTTGTGACAGCACTAAAGCAAATAGAAAAAATAATCAGTTTACCAGTGTATTCCACACTTTTATAAAAAGCACTTACAACAAGTATACCTATTAAAAGCATAAGGCAACTTAAAGAAAGGAATCTTATAAGGATATGGAAGTTACGTGCGCCACAAAATATATGAATTTTATATTCTTTCATTTGTTTCTTAAACAAACGGGAAAATCCAATATATGTAATAAATAAAGTAAATACTAAAAATAGTATTGAAACACTACCAATTAACAAAAGGGCAGATTTTTGATTTTGCATGATCTCGTCTATCCAATTATCTACACTGATAAGAGAAACTGTTATGGGACTTGTATTGGCAAATATTTTTTGTATTTTGTTTTTATCACCAAATACAACCATTCTTGTTTCTGCCATATCTAAATCAGAAAAGGACAAATTATCCATATTTTTTGTGCTTTGAGGAACTATATAAGAAAAATCCAAGGATAATGAAACACTAAGTCCATTTAGTTCATAATATTTTGAACTTTTTCTTAAAATGCCGACAACCTTTCCTCTAAAGGTATCTCCAGTTCCACCATGTTCAAATTCATACTCTTTTCCGAGTTTGTATTTATCTTGTAACTCGTATCCAATTAAGATAGGTAACACGCCGTTATTTGTATTGAAATCAGCCGCTTCAAAATTTCTTCCTTGCATAATGGAGAACTTGAAAACGTTAATAAATTGTTCTGTTATTATTTGCTCTTTTACATTATTACCGTTGTTGTTCACATAAATATCATATCCAAATGCCGTATAATAATCTATATTTGCCTTTGTTAATTCTGCAAATAATTGCTTATATTCTTTTGAGGCAAGGTCTGTATCGGATGAAATTTTACTAAAATCTTCTTCTGTTGTTTCATCCACTATCATATAGGCATTGTCGTAGCCGGTTTCAAATGTTTTTATGGAATGCATATTTTCCATGGTATCATCAATTACATGAAACAGTGAAGTGACTAAAAAAAGCATGGCAATATTCAAAACAAAGAAAATAGTACAAATTATTTTATTATTTTGTATATCCTTTAAAGTATATTTTATAATTCTCATACTTACCTCATTTCTTTAATTTTGTTGTTTATAAAAAATAGAAGGATGGCGCCACTGAATAAGCCGTACATAATATAGAGTAATCCAAATAAGAAACAAAAATGTTTGCATATTAGAATTACAGTTCCAAGTGTCATAGACACTATAATACTGCATAGGTTTATAAGGAGCCATTTTCTTAATAGTAGAAAAAATAGTTTGTCTTTTGTAGCTCCACATATATAATTTACCAGAATGATGCGCTTCTTATTGGTAAGCCATAAAACAAAAAGAAACATCAAACTTAAAATCAAGAATACAGCTATACATAAAAGTATCTTCCATGAAAGAAACAAAGTTTCTGTTACAAGCTGAATGTGCTTTGAAATTCCAAGCTTATATATAGTCTTGTTTTCTTTTATATTATATTTTGTAGTTACAGCAGCAATTAAATCCTGTGCACTGTCAAAATAGTATCTGCCATCAATTTGGTTATTTGTATTTAAAAATTGTTCTGAGGTCATATTGATAAAGATATCTGTATTTGGGTTTACAGGATTTTCTTTCTTAGAAAAAACACCAATGACTTCATATACATTTTTTTCTATTACAATATATTTTTTTGTTCCCTCTTTATAAGTGTTTTTAAGATAGGGTTCGGCAATCATAACCACATTTTTATTATTTTTGAAATCATTTTCGGAGAACTGCCTACCTTCTAGTAAATCTAAATCAATCGTATGGTTCTTTAAATATATGCTTGTATACCCTTTATTTGTTTGTTTCTGTAAACGAAATTCATCACAGTTTGAGGATAAATAGGCGATAAATTCTTCAATATCTGAATCTTTTGTTGCACGAATCACATAATCTTTATAATTTTTGGACAAATTGTCACAAGGGGTGTAGGAATACTTCCATTGATTACATAGTACGGCTGTGATGGTAATTAGGAATGAAAGTATAATTAAAATATAGAGTGCCGTTAATAAATCTTTTATTTTCATGACTGTTTTCTCCTTATTTGTGAGAATTGTAAGATATTTTTGAAACAACAGTAACATTCTATCTGTTTTTGCTTTGTATTTCAATCCTGATTACACATTATGATATAATTTCGCACATTTTGTTGTATAATTGAGAGAAATATGTTATGAAAGTGGTAAGACGTTTTCTATAGTATTAGAAAATATGATAGAGAAATCATTGAAGAAGGTGTTTTGGGATGCTATATTAAATAACTTTTTGCTCCCCAGGTTATAGGGGATTAGTATAATGAAACTATAAAAATAGAGGCATTCGTTGGTGAATGCCTCTATTTTTGTCTCATTTAAAATATTACTTTCCATTTCTCTTAGCACGCATACGCATTGTAGGGTCTAAAATCTTTTTACGGATACGCAAATGCTCTGGTGTGATTTCCAATAATTCGTCTGTGTCAATGAAATCCAACGCTTCTTCCAAACTCATAATTTTAGGTGGAACAAGACGAAGTGCTTCATCTGCACTAGAAGAACGAGTATTCGTAAGATGTTTTGTCTTACATACATTTAACTCGATATCGTCTGTTTTACCATTTTGTCCGATAACCATTCCAGCATAAACCTTTTCACCAGGTCCGATAAATAAAGTACCACGATCCTGTGCATTGAATAGTCCGTAAGTAATTGTTTCACCGGCTTCAAATGCAATAAGGGAACCACGGTCACGGTAAGAAATATCGCCCTTATATGGACCATAGCACTCAAATAAAGTATTTAAAATACCATTTCCCTTTGTGTCTGTCATGAAATCACCACGGTAACCAATCAAACCTCTGGATGGAATAATGAACTCAAGTCTTTGATATCCACCGCTGGCAGCAGTCATGTTTTGAAGTTCACCTTTACGCTGACTTAGCTTTTCGATAACACTACCAGAAAATTCTTCTGGAACATCAATGATAGCACGTTCCATTGGCTCTAATAATCTACCATTTTCATCTTTTTTGTAAAGAACCTCTGCTTTACTAACGGCAAACTCGTATCCTTCACGTCTCATGTTTTCAATTAAAACGGATAAATGAAGTTCACCACGTCCAGATACTTTGAAAGATTCTGTAGTGTCGGTATCCTCAACACGAAGACTGACATCGGTATTTAATTCACGCATCAAACGATCACGCAAATGTCTTGAAGTAACAAACTTACCTTCCTGTCCAGCAAGAGGACTGTCGTTTACCATAAAGTGCATTGCGATGGTTGGCTCAGAAATTTTCTGGAAAGGAATTGCGACCGGGTCAGTAGGAGAGCAGATGGTATCTCCAATACTTAAGTCTGCAATACCAGCGATAGCAACAATGGCACCAGGACGGGCTTCGCTTACTTCCACCTTTTCCAAACCTTCAAATTCATAAAGTTTTGTAATCTTAACCTTTTTCTGCTTATCTGGTTCGTGTGCATTTACGATTACGGCATCTTGATTTACCTTTATCGTTCCGTTGTCAATTTTACCAACACCGATACGTCCTACATATTCATTGTAATCAATGGTACTGATAAGAACCTGTAAATTAGCATCAGGGTCACCTTCTGGAGCAGGGATATAATCCAAAATAGTTTCAAATAATGGTTTCATATCTACTGGCTCGTCATCCTCGTTTAACATAGCATAACCAGATTTAGCAGATGCATAGATAAATGGACAGTCTAATTGTTCCTCGTTAGCATCCAAATCAATGAATAATTCTAATACTTCATCGATTACTTCCGCAGGACGAGCTTCAGGACGGTCAATCTTGTTTAAGCAGACGATAACAGGAAGTTCCAATTCTAAAGCCTTTTTTAGAACAAATTTTGTCTGAGGCATAGGACCTTCAAATGCATCAACGACAAGAACAACACCGTTTACCATTTTAAGAACACGTTCTACTTCACCACCGAAGTCTGCATGTCCCGGCGTATCAATAATGTTGATTTTTACACCATTGTATTCTACTGCTGTGTTTTTAGATAGAATTGTAATACCGCGTTCACGCTCTAAGTCATTGGAATCCATAACACGTTCCTGTACTTCCTGATTGGAACGAAAAACACCACTTTGTTTTAGCAACTCATCTACAAGAGTTGTTTTACCGTGGTCAACATGGGCAATAATCGCAATATTTCTGATATCGTCTCTCTTCATGATTTAACCTCTTTCTTGTATTTTTGAATGTTTTTACATTTTTTTACAAATATCTATTGCAAAGTGTACCATTATACTGTTAATATATATAATATAAGAGTCAAAAGCTGAACAGTTATTTGTGCCTGTACGATAAGATGTTCGAATTTGTGACTCATCAAACATGAGGAAGTAGAGATTTATGTAGTAAATCAATGTATTCCATATGCTTGCGGAGTGCGAAAGCTGCCATGCAGCAAAGCAATCCATAAATATCAAGTTAAGGAAAAATACCATTTGCCCTCAACAGCATAATAATATAGAAGTGCAACAGTTCCATTGTATCACACTTGGTGAATTATACAAGGTAAAAACATTTTTTTTGTGAACTTTACAAAAAAGTAGTTCTAAAATAGAAAAACTCTGCATATATTAACTAATGAAAAATAAATAAAACACAGGTCTCAGAAGAAGGCCGAGAAAAGGGAGGAGTCGTAGTAGCTATGACAGATAAAATTTTTGACAACAATCAGGTGAGTGTGGCAGGAGAGGTAGTAAGTGAGTTTGAGTTTAGCCATGAAGTATTTGGAGAAGGGTTCTATTGCCTTCATATTCAAGTGGGAAGATTAAGTGAGTCCTTTGATGTAATACCACTTATGATTTCGGAACGTTTAATGGATGTAAAAGCAGATTATCGTGGTAAGTACATAGAGGTACTTGGCCAGTTCCGTTCCTATAATCGACATGAAGCTAACAGAAATCGTTTAGTGCTTTCTGTATTTGCAAGGGAAGTAAATATATGTGAGGAGGAGGATTCAGAGGTAAAACCAAATCACATTTATTTGGATGGATATATTTGCAAAAAGCCAGTGTATCGTAAGACTCCGTTAGGAAGAGAGATTGCAGATTTATTAGTTGCGGTAAATCGTCCATATGGAAAATCCGACTATATTCCATGTATCTGCTGGGGAAGAAATGCCCGTTTTGCTGAAAAGTTTCAGGTTGGAGAGCATATTCAGCTTTGGGGACGAATTCAAAGTAGAGAGTATCAGAAGAAAATTTCTGAGAATGAAGTGGAGCGACGTGTTGCATATGAAGTTTCTGTTAGTAAATTAGAATGTTTAGAAGAAGAAAACGTAAGGGAGCAGGAAGGCGAATTGTTCCCTTGTGAATAAATCGTATAAATCGACTGATTTTGTGTGAAAATATCTGGTTTCGTTGTGAATTTTGCACATAGCTTTTTGGATATGGTTGTGATATAATCTTATAGTCTTTTGTTAGCATATATGGTAAAGTAGTTTGAACAAGCACAGCTAATCCCTTGTCTTACGGCATATAGACAGGATCGGATGGTATTTGTTTTTGTAAATAATACTAAGATGGATGCATAGAGGTGTTGGTTCATGAGAGTGTAAGAAAGTGGTATTGATCCGCTTTATACAGTTATGCATATAGGAGGAATTTAGATTATGAATTCGGAAACGACAGAGAAACGGATTGTACAGATTTATTATGGAAATGGAAAGGGAAAGACCACCGCTGCTATGGGACAGAGTATTCGTGCAGCCAGCAAGGGACTTCGCACCATTATAATCCAGTTTCTTAAGGGGAAGGATTCTCAGGAATTTTCATATTTAAAAAAATTAGAACCGGACATAAAATTATTTCGTTTTGAAAAAGCAGATGAGTATTATGGAGATTTGCTTCCAGAAGAACAGGCAGAAGAGCGAAAGAATATTATTAACGGATTTAATTTTGCAAAGAAGGTACTCAATGCAGGCGAGTGTGATATGCTTGTATTAGATGAGGTACTGGGATTGGTAGATTTAAACATTATAACAATTCAGGATATTATAGACCTAATTAATATGAAAGAAGATTATTTCAAACTTGTTATGACTGGTCTGAATATGCCACCGGAATTAGAGCAGTATGCGGATATGATTTCGGTGATTGAACAGAAAAAAGGAAATTAAAAATAAGCGGTTCTGATTTAGAACCGCTTATTTTTTTATTCCGTTTATTTCATTTTAATTGTGGTACCTGTTTTTTCTTTGATTGCAGGTTTGGCATGTTCCCAGTTTGTAATAACTGCCTTTCTATAATCTTTTGCAGAAACAAATTCTGCAGAAGCAGTAATCTTAGGTAACATAGAATGTTCTTCAAAATGCCCTTCCTGTGCATATTGTTGTATTGCTTTTACAGAAACCTCATCTAATGCTTCTTCGTTTTCTTTTCCGAAATTTAAGCAGGCTTTTTCTACACCAGTTAAGAACATCAGTGCATCGGCATCCACCTGATCAGCTAAACGAGCTGCAATGGTATCTTTTTCAATAACGGCACTGGCACCCTTTAAAACAGTATCCTGTTGTAGTACAGGAATACCGCCACCACCGCAGGCAATTACAACTTGATTTGCATCAAGTAAAGCTTTGATTGCATCAATTTCATAAATTTCAATTGGCTTTGGAGCTGCAATAATACGACGATATCCGCCCTCTACCTGTACCGTGTGATTTCCTTTTTCTTCTTCTGCCTGTGCTTCTTCTGCGGTCATAAGTCTACCGATGATCTTGGTAGGAGTAGTAAATGCAGGATCAAAAGGATCTACACGTACCTGTGTAATTAAGGTAGATACAGTTTTGAAAATACCACGATTTAAAAGCTCAGTACGAATGGCATTTTGTAAATCATATCCAATGTATCCCTGACTCATAGCGCTACAAACAGATAAAGGTGCAACCGTATATTCATTGTCCAAACGGCTAAATTCTGTCATGGCGGTATGGATCATACCTACCTGTGGTGCATTACTGTGTGTAATAACAACCTGATATTTTTCCTCCACTAAATCAGCGATTGCCTTTGCTGCGTTGACAACTGCTTTTTTTTGTTCATTATAGGTAGTACCCAATGCTGCATGACCTAATGCAACAACAATTCTCTTATTCTCCATAATATATCCTCTCCTTCTGTTATATTTCAACATTACTATTTATGGCTGTTTTTCTCTAGATTCAGAAAAGCCTATACCAACCCCAATAATGTATTTCTAGTATAGCATAAATGAAAAGAAAATTAAATTAAAAGATTAATTTGTAACAGTTTAAACTTGGATATTTAGATTAATTTAAAAAAAATTAGCACTCCTACTTGACGAGTGCTAAAATAAGTGCTATAGTACATATAGAACAAAGGAAGAGGAAAAAAAGAGAAAGCGCTGAGTCAGTCGTTCTGCTATCTAGGACCAGAGGAACGACGAGAGCAGATTACGAATGACTTATGCAAGGAACGCCCAAGAGCGCGAGTCGAAGACGAAGTGCGATTGGCTGCGGTCTACTGCTGATACCTTAATCTGAATTCTGATTGTTCATTGAACAACACCTCGGACTTCTCCGATCGTGCAAAGGATAGTTATAATTATGAAAATCACAAGGATTTTTAGAAAAAGTGATTTATTTAATAGCATCGTTTTATTGTTATTAAAATTGAAAGGGGATATGACTTATGATGATGCCTAGTATTTTTGGAGAAAATTTATTTGATGACTTTATGGAGGATTTTCCTTTCTATGATGACAAGAGCATGAAGAAAATGGAGAAAAAATTGTATGGTCACCATGCAAAAAATATGATGAAAACAGATATCAAAGAAGAAGAGAATGCATATGAATTGGAAATGGATTTACCCGGCTTTAAAAAGGATGAGATTAAAGTTTCCTTGGAAGATGGCTATTTGACCATTAGTGCAGCAAAAGGTTTGGATAAAGACGAACAAGAGAAAAAGACTGGAAAGTACATTCGTAAAGAACGTTATGCAGGTGCTTGTGAACGTTCCTTCTATATAGGTGAAGGTGTTGAAAAAGACGAAATTAAGGGTGCATTCAAGCATGGTATTTTGAAATTGACAATTCCTAAAAAAGAAGCTAAAAAGCTTCCAGAGGAAAGTAAATATATTACCATTGAAGGTTAAAATAATCGGTAGGATTGTTTGAACTTGGTATTATAAAATAAAAATAACAAATAAATAGTGGAAGGGTTGCTTATCTTGATGGATAGGCAACCCTTTCTTGTTTTATATAAGCAAGCATCCAAGCGGATTGTGAATAGCATTACTGCAGTCATGTGTTTTTATAAAAGAGTTCTAGCATTTTTACTTGCGGTTTTTACATTGCAATTATATAATCAGATAGAACCTCGATAATGAAGTTGTGCTAATATTTACCATTGGCATAAAATAGAAAGGTGTGAAAGAATGCTGAATCAAAGTAAATTTATGGAATTACTAAAAGAGATAACAGAAGTTGCAAGTATACAGGAGAAACAGATAACAAAAGAGGAAATTGCTGAATATTTTAAAGAAATGGATGTGACAGAGGAACAATTTCTTGCAGTGTACCAGTATCTTGGAGACAATGGAATTACAGTACCGGGTTTTGTGCATCAAAAAGTAGAGGAGAAAGTAGAAGAAACAGAAAAGACAGAAAAAGAAGCGGCACAATCCGTATCTCACCGCTTATATTTAGAAGAACTTGAAAACTTGGAACATCTTACAGAGCAGGAAAAAGCCAGACTGTTTTTAGCTGTAAGAAATGGAGAACAGGAAGCAAAAGTACAGTTGATGGAAGGCTATCTTCCTGCTGTGGTAGAAATGGCAGAACGATATAAAGATAAGGGAATGCCATTAGAGGATTTGATACAGGAGGGCAATATCGGGCTTTTGCAGGCACTTGAAAAAGTACATGAAATTGCAAAGATTGAAGATGCAGAGGAATTTATCATTGAAACGATACGTCAGGTAATGGTAGAGGTAGTAGATGAAAATATAGGAGAAAAAGATCAGGAGGCATCGGTTGTTGCAAAAACAGGACTGATTAGTGAAGCTGCAAAATATTTGGCAGAAGAATTAGGCAGAGTAGCCACAGCAAAGGAATTAGCAGATTATACAAAACTGTCTGAACAAGAAATAGAAAGTGTATTAAAGTTGTCACTGGATGCAGTAGAACTTGGAAAGGGTGATTTATAATGCAGCAGGCAGAAGAAAAATCTGGTGGACTTACTGGGAATGTTTTAAAATGGATTGCAATTGTATCAATGGTAATAGACCATATAGGATTTGTTTTGATTGAGACAAATTACGATGAAAAAGGGACTTTTTTAGAACGGTTACCTTGGTCAAAAGAACAGATTTTATTTGCGGATAGCATTTTGCGGGAAATTGGACGGCTGGCATTCCCAATTTTTTGTTTTCTTTTGGTGCAGGGAGCAATTTATACAAGGAATCGAAAAAAGTATGCATTGCGATTATTTCTATTTTCTTTGATTTCCGAAGTGCCATTTGATTTAGCATGCTATAAAACTCCCTTCTCCATAGATGGACAGAATGTATTTTTTACCCTTTTCATTGGATTATTAGCAATCTGTGCATTGGATTATTGGAAGGAACATTCAATAAAAGCATGGGGAATGGTTGCGGTGCTTGCAGTGCTTGCACAGGTATTAAGAACGGATTATGGTGCAGGAGGCGTATTGTTAATTGTACTTTTCTGGGTATTTCGTTTTGAGGAATTGAGAAGAAATATAGTCGGAGCGATCTGGGAAGTGATAGGAATGGGGGTACAGGAGGCTGCTGCTATGTTTGCGTTTATCCCAATTCATTTTTACAATGGAAAACGGGGAAAAGGAAATAAGTATGTGTTTTATGTCTTTTACCCGGTGCATTTGCTGATATTAGTGTGGATACGTTCTTTACTTTAATCGTTTATTTGGGCGAGTGAATGGGTTACCTGTTCACAGGTCAGCGAACAGCAACATGGATGGTTACATTTGCTTTGGATAAGCGGTGCGACTATTGACAATAGGTGGAAAAATAGAGTATACTGAAATGTATTCAGATAACAATTCCGAAATGGATTGGAAAATAAATACGCACACGGAATCCCTACGTTTTAGGATAGGTGTTCAAACGAGCGAGGATGCGGGTTTGAATAGCGGTAAAAGGAGCAGAACATGTGTCTGTGTATTCGCCCTAAGCATATTGCTTAGGGCGTTTTTGTCAAAATAGCAAAGATTTTTCTTTTACAAATGGATAGAAACGTTTTGGAACAGTGAAGCGGTAGAAAAGGAGACAGGAAGATGAATTTTAAGGTAGCAGTAATCAAGGGTGACGGAATCGGACCAGAAATTGTAACAGAAGCACAAAAGGTACTGAATAAGGCAGGAGAAAAATTTGGTTTTTCTTTAGATTATGAAGATGTATTGATGGGAGGATGTTCCATTGATGCAACTGGAGAACCATTAACAGACGATGCAATTGCAGTTTGCAAGGCAAGCGATGCAGTGCTTTTAGGTGCAATTGGTGGAAATACAAGTACATCACCATGGTACAAATTAGAGCCTTCCAAGAGACCAGAGGCAGGACTCCTTCGTCTGCGTAAATCTTTAAATCTTTTTGCAAATTTAAGACCAGCCTATTTATACGAGGAATTAAAAGGTGCGTGTCCATTGAAAGAGGAAATCACAGAGGGCGGATTTGACATGATGATTATGCGTGAGTTGACAGGTGGTTTATACTTTGGAGATAGAAAGACAGTAGAAGAAGATGGCGTGCTGAAAGCTTACGATGAATTAACATACAATGAAAATGAGATTCGCAGAATTGCAAAACGTGGTTTTGATATTGCCATGAAGAGAAGAAAGAAAGTAACTAGCGTAGACAAGGCAAACGTACTTGATTCTTCCAGACTCTGGAGAAAAGTGGTAGAAGAAGTGGCAAAAGATTATCCAGAAGTCAGCTATGAGCATATGTTGGTGGATAACTGTGCAATGCAGTTAGTAAGAGAGCCAAAGCAGTTTGATGTTATTTTAACAGAAAATATGTTTGGTGATATTTTATCGGATGAAGCAAGTATGGTAACAGGTTCTATTGGTATGCTTTCTTCTGCAAGTTTAAATGAAACAAAATTCGGATTATATGAGCCAAGCCATGGCTCTGCACCAGATATTGCAGGGCAGGATAAGGCAAATCCAATTGCTACTATTTTATCTGCGGCTATGATGCTTCGTTATTCTTTTGACTTGGATGAGGCAGCCGATGCTATTGAAGCAGCAGTAAAGAAGGTACTTGAAGATGGATACCGCACAGTAGATATTATGTCTGAAGGCAATCAGCAGGTAGGAACAAAGCAGATGGGAGATTTGATCTGCGAGCGTATCTAAGGATTAGATAAAAAATAAGTTACAGAAAAAAAGGAAAAGACAGCAGTTTGGGATTTGACTAAACTGTTATAAAAATAGACAGTGGTGGTGTTTACACTGCTGTCTTTATAGAAAGGAAAGATCGATATGAAGAGTGACGCAGTAAAGAAAGGTATAGCAACCGCACCACAGAGATCCCTGTTTAATGCATTGGGATTGACAGAGGAAGAATTGGAAAAACCATTGGTTGGTATTGTTAGTTCGTACAATGAAATTGTACCTGGACATATGAACATTGATAAAATCGTACAAGCGGTAAAGATGGGAGTTGCCATGGCTGGTGGTACACCAATTGTATTCCCTGCAATTGCAGTCTGTGATGGTATTGCTATGGGACATACTGGTATGAAATATTCCTTAGTAACCAGAGACTTGATTGCGGACTCAACAGAATGTATGGCTTTAGCACATGCATTTGATGCTTTGGTTATGGTACCAAACTGTGATAAGAACGTACCTGGACTTTTGATGGCAGCAGCCCGTGTAAATGTACCTACTGTTTTTGTCAGTGGTGGTCCTATGCTTGCTGGACATGTACAGGGACATAAGACAAGTTTGTCTAGTATGTTTGAGGCAGTTGGTGCACATGCAGCAGGAAACCTTTCAGAAGAAGGTGTGCAGGAGTATGTAAATAAAGCATGTCCAACTTGTGGCTCTTGTTCTGGTATGTATACAGCCAACAGTATGAATTGTCTGACAGAAGTGCTTGGTATGGGACTTCCTGGAAATGGAACAATTCCTGCTGTTTATTCAGAAAGATTAAAACTTGCAAAACATGCAGGTATGAAGGTAATGGAAATGTACGAAAAGAACATTCGTCCAAGAGATATTATGACAAAAGATGCGATTTTGAATGCACTTACAGTTGATATGGCATTAGGATGTTCTACTAACAGTATGCTCCATTTACCAGCTATCGCACATGAGGTTGGTTTTGACTTCGATATTTCTTTTGCAAATGAGATTAGTGAAAAGACACCAAACTTATGTCATTTAGCTCCTGCAGGTGCAACATACATGGAAGATTTGAATGAGGCTGGTGGCGTGTATGCAGTTATGAATGAGCTTGATAAGCTTGATTTATTACATAAGGACTGCATTACAGTAACAGGTAAAACAGTTGGAGAAAACATAAAAGGATGCGTAAATCGTAATCCAGAAGTAATTCGTCCTGTAGAGAATCCATATAGTAAAACAGGTGGTCTTGCCGTATTAAAAGGAAATCTTGCACCAGACGGAAGTGTTGTTAAACGTTCCGCTGTTGTAGATGAAATGATGGTACATGAAGGTCCTGCAAGAGTATTTGAATGTGAGGAAGATGCGATTGCAGCAATTCGTGGAGGAAAGATTGTGCCTGGTGATGTTGTGGTAATTCGTTATGAGGGACCAAAGGGTGGACCTGGTATGAGAGAAATGTTAAATCCAACTTCTGCTATTGCAGGAATGGGGTTAGGTTCTTCGGTAGCATTGATTACAGATGGTCGTTTCTCAGGTGCTTCTCGTGGAGCATCAATCGGACATGTTTCACCAGAGGCAGCAGTTGGTGGACCGATTGCATTGGTAGAAGAAGGCGATATTATTTCCATAGATATTCCTGGACTTAGTCTAAACGTTAAAGTTTCAGATGAAGAATTGGCAAAGAGAAAAGAAAAATGGCAGCCAAAAGAAAAAGAAGTTACAGGGTATCTTGCTAGATATGCACATATGGTTACTTCTGGAAATCGTGGAGCAATTTTGGAAAAATAAAGACAGGAGAGAAAAGTATGCAGTTAAATGGTTCTCAAATTATTGTAGAATGCCTGAAAGAACAAGGGGTAGATACTGTTTTTGGATATCCTGGAGGGGCAATTTTAAATGTGTATGATGAGTTATATCATCATCAGGATGAGATACATCATATTTTAACATCCCATGAACAGGGAGCATCTCATGCGGCAGATGGATATGCTCGTGCTACTGGTAAAGTTGGGGTGTGTATGGCTACAAGTGGCCCGGGAGCCACAAACTTAGTTACAGGTATTGCAACCGCTATGATGGATTCTGTTCCAATGGTGGCAATTACTTGTAATGTGGCAAATCCACTGCTTGGAAAAGATAGTTTTCAGGAAGTAGACATTGCTGGAATCACGATGCCAATTACAAAACACAGCTTTATTGTAAAAGATGTAAAGAAATTGGCAGAAACAATTCGTCGTGCGTTTACCATTGCCAGAACAGGAAGACCTGGACCAGTATTGGTAGATGTAACAAAAGATGTAACAGCAGCCAAGACAGACTTCAAACAGATGGTTGTAAAGGAAAATGTTCGTATTACAGATACCATTCGGGAAGAAGACATTAACAAGGCAGTATCTATGATAAAAGCAGCAAAAAGACCGGTGATTTTCGTAGGTGGTGGAGCTGTTATTTCAGGAGCAGAGAAAGAATTGAAGGCATTTTCCGAAAGAGTGGATGCACCAGTTTGTGATACTCTGATGGGAAAAGGTGCATTTAATGGGGAAAGTCCTTACTATTTAGGTATGCTTGGTATGCATGGAACAAAAGCTGCTAATCTTAGCGTAACAGATTGTGATTTGTTGATTACAGTAGGTGCACGTTTTTCGGACCGTGTTACGGGAAATACAAAGAAATTTGCCAGCAAAGCAAAGATTTTACATATTGATGTAGATGCGGCAGAGGTGAATAAAAATATTCGTGTCAATGCTAGTATTATAGGAGACTGTAAGGCAGTATTGGAAATTTTACTGAACAGATTGGATCAGCAAAAGCATACAGAATGGATTGCAGGTGCCCTAAAGAGAAAAGAGGAACTTCCACTTACCTATCCACAGGAAGGTTTGACGGGTCCTTATGTAATAGAAAAAATAAATGAACTTACCAAGGGAGATTGCATTATATCTACAGATGTAGGACAACATCAAATGTGGGCAGCACAGTTCTTCAAGTATAAGAAACCAAGAAACTTACTTACTTCTGGTGGATTAGGTACGATGGGATATGGACTTGGTGCGGCAATCGGTGCACAGGTTGGTGTGCCAGAAAAACAGGTAATCAATATTGCGGGAGACGGTTGTTTCCGTATGAATATGAATGAGATTGCTACAGCTACGCGTTACAATATTCCAATCATTCAGGTTGTATTAAATAACCATGTGCTTGGTATGGTACGTCAATGGCAGACTTTGTTCTATGGCGAAAGATACTCACAGACCGTATTAGAAGATAAAGTAGATTTTGTGAAGGTTGCAGAGGCTATGGGGGCAAAGGCATATCGTATTACAAAAAAAGAGGAGGTAGAGCCTGTATTTAAAGAGGCTTTAGAGGCAAAAGAACCGATATTTATTGAGTGTGTAATTGATCCGGATGAGAAAGTTTGGCCAATGGTTGCACCAGGTGCAGCAATTAGTGAAATTGTAGATGGAGATACCAAATAAAATGGATGGACAAAAGGCATTGCACCAGACAAAGTGAAAGGTGTAGTGCCTTTGTTTTTTTGACAAATAAACTTTTATAGAAGAAAAAAAGGAGAAGAAAAAAAGGAGAAGAAGATGGGATTATTTGATTTTTTGAAAGATAAGAAGCAGGACTTAGATGAAGTACATAAAAGAGAGCAGGAAGACCAGAAAAAGGTAGAGAGAATCACCAACCGAGGTATTACGGATCAATATGGAGGACAGGATTTTGTTCTCAAAGTGGAAGATTCATTTCAGATTACAGGTAGAGGAACCGTAGTAACAGGAAATGTATTATCAGGAGAAGCAAGAGTTGGAGAAACAGCGGAGGTAATTACCGAAACTACTAGCTTAACCAGTAGAATCTCTGGAATAGAATCATTTAGAAAAACAAAAGAAAAAGCAGTGGAAGGTGAAAATGTAGGTCTTTGCTTGCGTGATGTAACGAAAAAGCAGTTGCAGGGGCAGGTTACTGTGGTAATTCGAAGATAGTGTACGGAAGCATATATTTCAGAATACTTTTATCGCAAAAGATATTTTCAATATTTGCAAAATTTTGTATAATATAGAGAGAAGTATGTATGGAGTAAAATAATGTAGCAAGGTGGCTGGATCATGATGCAAGATAGAAAAAAAGACATCACAGTTGGTGTGTTGATAGGAAATATATGTGCAGCTCATACCGATGATATGTTGAATGGGCTGGTAAATAAAGCAACAGAAGAGGGCGTAAAGACTTTATTTTTTATGGGTGCGCATGCGAATTGCTTCGATGAACTGTATTACTACGAAGGTGGAAATAAGGAACAGAAATATTTATTTCAATTCAATACAATCTTTGACTATGCAACAATGGGAAAATTAGATTTGTTGATTGTTGTATATTCTACCTTCTATTTGTATATGGGTGAAACAAAAGATGAGTTTTTTTCCAGACTGAAAGGGCTAACCATACCAGTATTGATTGTCGGGGATGAGTATGGAGACTATGCCAATATTATTTCGGATAATGAGGACGGTATACGCAAGTGCATGGAGCATTTAATTCAGGAACACAAATGCAAGAAGATTGCGTATCTTAGTGGACCGAAGGAAAATAATAAAGATGCCAGAGAACGGTTACATGCCTATTATAAAGTGATGGAGGAAAATGGGCTGGAAGTAACGGAACAGATGGTAGAATACGGAGATTATTCTGAAAATGCGGCAGTATTCTTTGGGGCATTGCTGGATCACAACCCTGGGTTAGATGCAGTGGTATGTGCCAATGATACAATGGCATTATCTGGTTATAAAGAATGTAGGAAGCGTGGGTTAGAACCTGGTGTGGATATTGCCATTACAGGTTTTGACGATGTGCCAGAAGCAAAATCAGAGAAGCCCGCACTTACCACAATACAGCAAAATTCCTATGATTTAGGTTATATGGCCATGCGACAGGCGGTTGAGATTTGCCTGACTGGAGAGGTGACCTCTGCAAAAGTACCAGTGTATTTTATTCATAGAGAATCCTGCGGTAGTGAAAAAGATGTAGACGGAATTGTTTGCAAATTTTCAAAAGAGGATACCTATGAGCAGATTGCAAGAAAATGTACAGTGGCTACTTTGCAAAATGGATTTTTGTATCGGATCAGTTTTGCAGAAGATAAGATCATTTACAATACTCTATTTGAATTATTTTATTATATTGTAGAAAATAGTCTTGGCGATGAGGAACAGGTACAAAAATACAATATGCATTATATTGAAAATAAATTAAATGAGTTGTTGGCATCCAAAAAATTGGCAGTTTCAGAGTTTATTACTGCTTTTTGCAGACAATTGGCAGATATTAGCTTTTTAGAGATTAGCAAAAGTAAGCAGATGCGTATTACTAATTTGCTTTATTACATTTTGGGATATATGCAGAATACGACACTTATTGCCTCTAATTTGCGAAATGATGTTCTGCAAAGAAACATTTGGACCACACCATTTATTACAAGAGATATGTTGGCAAATATAGATGATGAAAAGCAGATGTATGAATGTTTAATGGAACGTATTCACTTTATGCAGGTAAGTAATGCCTATTTATTTTTACTGCCAGAAGTGCAGATTAATCATTCTGTAAGAGACTGGAGTTGTCCGAAATGCCTTACTCTAGTTGCAAAGATGGTAAATGGAGAAATTGTTTCCTTGCCAGATGGCATATATCTGGATGCTACACATGGTTTAAAAGATATTATTTCATGGGAAGAATGTATGCATATGGCAGCCTATGCTTTATTTGCTGGTGAGAGAATATATGGTATTTTATTGTGCGAATTGAATACAGAAAATATTACAAGTATGTACAGTGTCAGCCTGCATGTGGGAAGTGCATTGCAGTTTATAGAACTTACGATGAACCAAAGAGCCATAGAAGAACAATTAAAGAAGCGGAATAATTTGTTAAATATGATGTCCGAGGAGGACGCTCTGACAGGATTATACAATCGTAGAGGATTTTTTGAAAATGCAATGTTATGTCTGGAACAGGGAAAAGGACAGTATATCTTTTGTATATATGCAGATTTAAACAATCTAAAGCAAATCAATGACCAGTTTGGACACAAAGAAGGTGATTTTGCAATTCGAAAAGTGGCAGAATACTTGCAGGGAGGATTGCGAGATACGGATATTGTTGGTAGAATTGGCGGAGATGAGTTTGCCGCATTAGCTGTGATACCGAGCGAAGACATGGGAGAGAGGCTGGAACAACGTATCAAAGGAATTGAGAAACGCTTTAACGATGCGTCAGATAAGGATTACTATGTAGAAACATCTATTGGTTATGCAACATTTCGTTGGCGGGAGAAGATGTCCATACAGGATATGCTATCACAGGCAGATAAGATGCTTTATGAGAATAAAAAGAATAAGCGAAAAAATGTTAGAAGACAGTTGAAATAGTAAGACTGTAAATTGTGTAATAGAGGTAGGGAAATGTTATTTTCAAGTAATGCGTTTATTTTTCGATTTTTGCTACTTTTCATGATAATCTATTTTATAGCACAGAGTAAATATCGAAATGGAATACTGTTAGCTGGCAGTTTGATTTTTTATGGAATTGGAGAACCAAAGTTTGTATGGATTATGCTGGCTTCGGTGATGTTAAATTATGTATTATCGAAAAGGATATATCAATACAAAGGAAAAGGTTTATTGATAGTAACCATTCTTTTAAATGTAGCAGTGTTAGGCTGGTTTAAATATTTGGATTTTGGAATCGAAAATATAAACGCAATTTTGGGCAAGAGCTGGCTTACACCGCTGGAGATTGCATTGCCTATTGGGATTAGTTTTTATACTTTTCAGATATTATCTTATCAGGTAGATTGCTATAAAGGAAAGATAAAAAGGCAGGTCACATTTATTGAATTTGCCACTTATATTTGTATGTTTCCACAGTTAGTAGCCGGTCCGATTGTGCTTTTTGATGAAGTCGAAGCTAATCTTCAAAAACGTGGGGTGACTGTTGAGAAGATAGAAGATGGATTAAAGTGGTTTACCTTTGGATTGGGTCTTAAAGTATTATTGGCAAACTCCATTTATACGTTGTGGAATACGATTTTATCTGCTGGAACAATTGGTCTTGGAGCCTCGGTTGCCTGGCTTGGAGCGATTGCTTATACTTTTCAGATTTATTTTGACTTTTGGGGATATTCTCTTATGGCATTAGGTCTTGGAAAGATGTTAGGTTTTACACTTCCAGAAAACTTTAAACAGCCCTATATCTCAAAATCTATAGCAGAGTTTTGGAGAAGATGGCATATTACATTGGGAAGATGGTTTCGAGAATATGTATATATTCCTCTTGGTGGAAATCGAAAGGGAAAGATTCGTACCATCGTTAATTTATTTGTAGTATGGGCATTGACTGGATTATGGCATGGAGCAAGCTGGAATTTTGTAATTTGGGGAATTTCCTTTTTTGTTTTTATTGCAATTGAAAAGCTATTTTTAGGAAAATGGCTAGAACGTTCTAAAGTGATAGGCCATTTATATGTGATTTTTCTTATTCCAATAAGCTGGGTAGTATTTGCTATTTCAGATTTTACGACCTTAAAGCAATATTTAGGTAGTATGTTTGGACATACAAGTGGAAAAGTGCTTATGGGAATGAGCCAGTTTCAAAATTATGTGCATACTTATTGGTGGTTGTTATTGATTTGTATTATATTTGCAACACCGCTTCCATATAACCTCTTTCGTAAACAAAGGCAAAAACCATGGATGATTGCAATTCTTGTAGGAATATTTTTCTTGTCCGTATATGAGATTTTAAAAGGAAGCAGCAATCCATTTTTATATTTTAATTTTTAGAGTTGGAGGAAAGTGGTATGTGGAACAAATTTAAACAGTGTCCGTTTTTATGTTGCTTACTCCTCCTGTTTTTTGTATTAGCGGTTGCAGGTGTGATAAAGGGAGATGGCTTGACAAAGGAAGAAGCATTGGCTTATGTGAGCAAACCTTTATGGGAACGGGCATTCGATGATGAAGTAGTACAAAATCCAGAATCGGATGATGAAATAAAAAAAGAAGAAATTGAAAGTACGCCAATTATAACAACAAGTGAACCACAGGTAGCGGAGACTGCCAGTGCGACAAAGGCGGCAATTACCGCAGAACCTATGAAAAAAGGACAGACAAAATTTGAAACGTATAAGCCACAAAAGGTGGATTCTCCATACTATTCCGATGTAGGTATGATTGCACTTACGACAGAATATGACTATAAAAAAGTAAAAGATTCGTATTTTAAAGATGCAGCGTTTATTGGGGATTCGCGTATGATGGGACTCTATGATTACACAGACTTGAAGAAGCAGGCAGACTTTTTTTGTGAGGGTGGTTTTTCTTTGTATCAGTGGACCAGAGGACAACAGATTACTTGGAAAAATAAAAATAAAAAGGTTGACTTGGAAAGCATTATGAAAAAGAATACCTATAAAAAAGTGTACATTACAATTGGTATGAATGACTTGGGATACGGAAATGAAAAGAATCATGGACAGTGGATGAAACAGCTGGTAGATATGATTCAAAGAAATCAGAAGGATGTGATTATCTATCTGATTGGAAATATGCATATGAGCAAAGGACGCAATAATCCTAAGACAGAGTTTAATAATGTCAATGTGAATGCAAGAAATGTTGAGACTGCTAAACTGGCAGATGGAGTCAATATTTTTTATTTGGATATCAACCCATTGTATACGGATAAGGATGGTTTCTTAAAAGAGGGAATCTCGCAGGATGGATGTCATGTATATGGATATTGTTATGAAGATTGGAAGAAATTTTTGAAAACACATGCAGTTGTTCGAGAATAAAAGTTCTTATATGTTCATGGGAAGATGCATGTCACATATTTTGCGATAAATTTTTGAAATAAGGTCAGAAGGATAGTTATCTTTCATTACAAATGAAAACAGGAATGTTGCACGATTGTACGACATTCCTGTTTTTTGTATTTCAAATTTTGGGTGGTTACATCTAGTCTAATGTGAAAGTCTGGTATAATACAGTACGATTTGATGTATTTTCGGTCTGCCACACTGGTAATACAATGCGGTAAGTACCAGAAGGAAGGCTTCCAAAGTATTCTGTATAATCAATAGAAAATGTATTTGTTGTATTCGCTTCTAATGTGATAGGACGTTCTGGTGTCAGAATGGTAATAGAAGGAAGGGGAAGCCAAGTGTCATTTTCCCATCGTTCTATATTATAATCTGACTGATCCAACTTAACAGAATAGCTATTGTTATTTTGAAGTGTTACAGAAAGCTTTTTATCCACATTGGGTGTTACGGTCATAGAAAGTTTTTCTGTAGATAATGCTCCAATGATAAACTCGCATGAAACATAATAGGTACTTGCATCCTTACTATATGGGTCATTGTAGTGAAGTGGAACAACAATGCGGTAAGTACCAGATGGTAAAGTGCCATAATCGTCTAAATATTGTAAAGAGTAGGATAGGATACTATTAGCCTGTAACTGTACAGGATCGGGATCTCTATAAATGTCTGTGGCAGGAAGGCTGTTCCAACCAGTTTCTGTTTTTTTCTCTAAATAATATTCATTTTTGTCAATTTCAAAATTTACAGCAGTATCATTTTGTAAAGTCAAAATACTTTGGTTGTTCTCTTTATAATAGCAGGATATTTTTACATTACTAATGTCCAGTGTAGTTGCAGGTCCTGTTGTTATAGAAGGAGCTATTGTTACCATTGGAGCTCCTGTAGGAACAGGGGGTGCACTGGATGCAGGTTGTTCTAGTGTAGGTGTTGTGGTGGCAATTGCTGTTGGAACTTCTGTGATTGCAGGAGTGCTGGTTACAACAGGAGTTTCCGTGACAACGGGTGTCGCAGTTTGTGAAGGTTCTGTAGCAATAGGAGTAGTTGTAATTACAGGCTTCGTAGTTACAATCGGAGTATTTGTTACAAATGGAGTAGCAGAAATGACTGGAGTAGAAGTTGCTGCTGGTAGCTTTGTAACAGTAGGCGTCTTGATTGCTTTTGCGTGAACCGTTATTTTAACTTTTACGGTCTTTTTTCCACTTTTTGCAGTAATTTTGCAAGTTCCTTTTTTACGACCAGTAATTTTTGCCTTTTTGTTGCTGATTTTTTTTACAGTAGCAATTGCTTTATTACTAGATTTCCATTTACTTACATTTTTGTTTGCGGTTATGGTAATGCTTTTATTCACTGTGACAGTTGCCGTTTTTTTGGATAATTTTAAAGAGGTTGCCGCTTGTACGGGAGATATAGAAAAAATTCCAAAAGAAAGTGCTGCGGTTAGCAAGCCTGCAGTCATTTTTTTGTAACGTATGTGTAAGTTCATATTTTTTTCATCCTTTCTAGACTTTTTGGTTAAGTATAGCATAAAATTATTCTTTTGCAAAGATATATGAAAAATAAAAAAGAGAAAAAATTTGCTCTTTATGACAGGAAAATTGGTATATATATATATATAAGACCATAAAAAAAAGAATATTATTATAGGAAAAAAGTACAAAATTTCTCCCCCAAAATAGAAAATAATGTTAAAAATAGAAGAAAGTTAATGGGTTGCATCATAAAATTGAGAAAAACTGGGGATTGCAATACAAAGGTAAAATTTGTTACTATTACGTAGTAAAAAATTAACATCTACGTAACAAAATGGTTTTGCGTTCTTAAGAAGGAGTGAAATTGATGAGAAAAAAAGTATTGGCAGCATTGTTAGCACTATCTATGGTAATTCCTAATGGAATGGGTGCGAACATTGCAAATGCTGCAACAAGTAGTACAGAAATTTCTGTAGATAGTATGAGCAGTACAACTACAGAAGCAGGAGAGGTAATCAGTGGAAAGGTTTCTTCTTCAAAAACAATTAAAAGTGTTGATTATAAGGCAACCGCAGAAGACGGAGAGGTGTATGCGGAAAGCGATGCAACTGTCAATGGAAAACAGTGGGCAGTTGATGATTTATTATTAAGACCGGGGAAAAACACGGTTACAATTACAGTTAAGACTTCGGATGGAAAAAAGACAGAAAAGGAAGTGAATGTTAATTATGATAATGGTTCCTTTGAAGAGGTAACAAAAACGGAGACTACTTCCGAGGGAAATGTATATGCAGCGGAACAGCTTATTGTTATGTTTAAGAGTAAGGTTAGCAAAGAACGTTGTCAGGAAATTATAAAAAATGTAGGTGGAGAACAAATTGGTGTTCTTTATGCGATTGACGAGTATCAGGTAAAATTTGATGGCGCAGATGCTGCTGCCTTGAAAAAATACATTAAAAAGTTTAATGCATATGATGAAGTTATACAGGCAGATTATAATTATGTAAATGATGTAGCAGCTCTTCCAAATGACCCTTGGGGTGGAGAAAATGAATGGACAGAAAACAATCCAGAAGGAAATAACTGGGGATTGGAAGCCATTCATGCAGAATCTGCATGGCAGTATCAGGACAAGCTAAGTCGTACGTCCGAAGGAAAAGCTGCCATTAAAGTAGGTATTTCTGATGCTGGCTTTGATATGAACCATGAAGATTTGAGGCTTACATCGATTACCTCTGATGTTACAGAACATTATCATGGAACGCATGTAGCTGGAACAATCGGTGGTATTGGAAATAATGGAACTGGAGTGACAGGTGTACTTTGGAATGCGGATACAATTGTAAAATCACAGATGGGAACATCTTATGTTGTTGAGTTGATCCAAAATGGTGCAAAGGTAGTCAATTGCTCGTGGGGATTAAGATTTCCTAGTGAAGCTAGTGGAAGATCTGGGGGAATAGAAGCGGCAAATGCGATGGCAAAGCTATTAGACCAAGGTTACGATTTCCTTGTAGTACAATCGGCAGGAAATAGCACACTTGATTCTACTTGGAATGGTAGTTTTGCAGGTATTACAAAAGACACTACATTGGATGCTGGATATCATGTAACAATAGATGATATCTTAAATCATAAGGTCATTGTTGGAGCTGCAAGAAACTTAGGTTCCAATACATATAAAACAGCATATTTTTCAAATTATGGAAAGTATGTAGATGTTGTTGCACCAGGATATGATATTTATAGCTGCTTATCAGATAATTCATATGGATTATTAGATGGAACATCTATGGCAGCTCCACATGTTACAGGAGCATTAGCCTATATCTGGTCATTAAATCCTAATTTATCGGGTGTGGAAGTAAAGAATTTGATGATGAAAAATACAAGTATTCAGGTAGAGGATTACAGTGCAGAAAAGTCTGGTCGTGATAGTTATCCAATGGTTGACCTCTACTTGGCTTCAAAGGCTGCTGTAGGAAGCCAGGGAGATGGAACAGATATATACTTTGACAATTCAGCAGCTAACTGGAGTCAGGTATATGCTTATGTGTGGACAGATGGACAGGAATCAAACGCTAAGGTATTGTCTACTACATTAGTTGATGCAGCAAATAAGATTTATAAAGTGACAGTTCCAGATAATTACAAAAAGGTTATATTTAAGAATACACAGACAGGATGGGTAATCCAAACAGGTGATTTAGTGGTTCCTACGGACAATAATAATTGCTGGAAACCATATAGTTCTGCCAATAAATCATCAGGTACATGGTATGCTTATACAGGAAGCATTACAACACCATCACCAACCGCAACTACAACAGTAGCACCAACTACTACAGTTAAATTTGATAATTCTATTGCAAAGTGGAATAATGTATACGCTTATGTATGGAATAATACACAAGATTGCAAACTGTTTAGTTCAACTGATGTTACAAATAATATTTATACATTTGAAATAGCAGGTTCTTACAACTATATTTTATTTAAAAATACTGGAGATACTACTTCTTGGATTTTGCAAACAAAGGACTTGCAGATGCCAAAAGATTCAAAAAATTGTTATAAACCATATGCTACTTATACAAAACCAGATGGTGAATGGTATCAGGCATCAGGAGCAACTGCGACACCAACTGCAACGGCAACAGTAGCCCCAACCGCAACGGCAACAGTAGCCCCAACCGCAACGGCAACAGTAGCCCCAACCGCGACAGCAACGGTAGCACCAACTGCGACAGCAACAGTAGCACCAACGCAGGGTACTGATGTTGTATTCTATTATAATAATGAAAAGACAAATTGGTCTAAGGTATATGCGTATGTATGGAGTACAAATACGGATGCAACGACATATGAAGGCACAAAAGTAGCTACTAATGTATATCAATTTAAAGTACCAAAAAAATATACAAAGGTATTATTCAAAAATACGGAAGGAACAAGTAGTTGGGACAAGCAGACGACTGATACAATGATGCAAAGTGCAGATGGTTATATTTTTGAACCAAACAGTTCTGCAAATAAAACATCAGGAAATTGGAAGAAATATATTGCACCAACAGTAGCACCAACAACTACACCGACTATAACACCAGTACCAACCCAGACACCAACACCACAGACTTACGTGACAGTTGACTTTGATAATTCAGTAAGTGGATGGGATGAGGTATATGCATATGTATGGAATAATCCACAGGATTACAAAGTATATACTTCTTCTTTTGTAAGTGGTGGAAGTGAAAAGCATTATATGTTTAACATTGATAAGTCTTATAAGTATATCCTGTTCAAAAATAAGGAAAATGGATGGGATCAACAGACCGCAGATTTGACATTACCAGCATACGATTCATCAGTTGACAATAAGTGCTTTAAACCATATAGTGCAGCGAATAAATCAAATGGAACATGGGGATATTCGGGGATTCTTAGAAATCGTACACCAATTGTGCCATCCGTTTCTATTGATCGAGATACCGTGGCAGTTGGTGATACGGTAAACTTTACCATGAAGTCAGAATTTGAGCATGGAAATTATCGCGACAGTCGTGAATTAAAATTTACATATGAAGATGGAACCACAGAAATAATTCGTTCTTCAGAGTCCTCTAGTTATACAAGGATGTTTACAAAAGTAGGAGAAAGAACGTATACTTATGCATGGAAACCTTCCAAGACAGGAAAAATTAAGGTAACATATTCTGTAAATCAATTTGAAGCTCATGGAGAAGAGTCACAGGCGATTTTCCTAAATGTAACAAAGTAAGATTACAGGTGAATAGGGAATAAGAAAGAGTGGTTGTGTATAGATTAATATTACTTGAATGAAAGTCTGAGGTCCGGAAGGACCTCGGATTTTTGTTACGTTATAACAATTCTTATAATGTAACAAAAATCCTAAGGATGCCATTATCGGCTATGCCTATATTATGTAAAGTGTACCTTATCTGTAAGCGTAACTGTATAATTTATGTATACATAGGCGCACTCTCTGAATAGTTACAAATTTTTAAAAAGAAGAAAATAAAAGAGAAAAAATTAGGAAGAAGAAAATAGAGATTGACGAAAATTTAACTAAGTTTTATAATGGGAGTGGTATTTATTTAATAGGAAAGTATCTGTTTAATTTGAACATCGGTAAGTATTTGCCATCGCTAAGCCGTAGAGACGTAAGTGGTGGATAAGGTGATGACTGTGTTAGAATAGGATTTACCCCCTTCTGACAAGTTTCGTAAACAGCCGGCGTTCATGAGCAAGTAGTAAAGCAGATTGTGAGTGTCCGCTTTGCAAAAGATAGAAAAGGTACATAAAAAGAAAATCACAGTTCATAAGACTGCGAGAAATAAAAAGTGGATTGTCTATTGCCTCATGTCAGCATAGACGATCAAAAGAATAAAGGAGGATTCAACATGGGAAGAGTTTATAACTTTTCAGCAGGTCCGGCAGTATTGCCAGAAGAAGTATTGAAAGAAGCAGCAGACGAGATGTTAGATTACAAGGGTACTGGTATGTCCGTAATGGAAATGAGTCACAGATCCAAAGCATTTGATGATATCATCAAAGAAGCAGAACAGGATATTAGAGACTTAATGCACATTCCAGACAACTACAAAGTATTGTTCTTACAGGGTGGAGCATCGCAGCAGTTTGCAGCTATTCCAATGAACCTTATGAAGAACAAAGTAGCAGATTACATTATCACAGGACAATGGGCGAAGAAAGCATATCAGGAAGCTCAGAAATATGGTAAAGTAAATGCAATTGCTTCTTCCGAGGATAAGACATACTCGTATATCCCAGATTGTAGTGATCTTCCAATTAGCGAGGATGCAGATTATGTATACATATGTGAAAATAATACAATTTATGGTACAAAGTATAAAACATTACCAAATACAAAGGGTAAGACTTTAGTTGCTGATGTATCTTCTTGCTTTTTATCAGAACCAGTAGATGTTACAAAGTACGGAGTTATTTATGGTGGTGTTCAGAAGAACGTTGGACCAGCAGGTGTTGTAATTGCAATCATTCGTGAAGATTTAATCACAGATGATGTATTAGAAGGAACACCAACTATGCTTAAATATAAAACACAGGCAGACGCAGATTCTCTTTATAATACACCTCCTTGCTATGGAATTTATATCTGTGGAAAAGTATTTAAGTGGCTGAAAAAGATGGGCGGCTTAGAAGTAATGAAGCAGAGAAATGAAGAGAAAGCAAAAATCCTTTATGATTATTTAGATCAGAGTAAACTATTTAAGGGTACTGTACGTAAGGAAGACCGTTCTCTTATGAATGTTCCATTTGTAACAGGTGATAAAGATTTAGATGCTAAATTTGTTGCAGAAGCAAAGGCAGCAGGACTTGAAAACTTAAAGGGACACAGAACCGTTGGTGGTATGAGAGCCAGCATCTACAACGCTATGCCTAAGGAAGGTGTAGAAAAGCTTGTAGAATTTATGAAGAAGTTCGAAGCAGAAAATGCTTAAAGGGAGAATAAGTGTATGAAAAAAATGAAAAGTTTAAAAAAGAGTGTTATATGTTTAGTGCTAGTTGCTATAGTTACTACGAGTGTATTAGAAAATAATTTAATCGTTTCAGCAGATTCAAGAATATCGATTGAAAATATAGATGATTTTACAAAATATTTAAGGGAAAATTTATCTGATGTAAAGAGTGATAAACAGGGTCGATATTTATTATATATGTATTTGTATGGGGTTAGTAGTAGGCGAGATCTTCCAACTAAAATTGTTAAAATAGATGGAGTTGAAAAGGAATATCCGATTGTTAGTATTAATAACTGGGGAAATTACTTAAAAAAAGAAAAAAATTGAAGGCTCAAATTAAGGCAAAATTAGAAAAAGAAATAAAAAAAATCCCTAAAGGGAAAAAAAGAAAAATTAATCTTAAATTTATGGGTACAATGGCTAATGGTGAGCAAATTATTGGAACACAATATTTACATAATTCACGTCCTGAAGTTGGAAACTTCGTTATTTCAGGAAAATTAAGTAAGGACAAATATGGGAATGTTGGCGGAAAATTATCATTTGTATGGAACGATATAATTGATCCTAATTATGCATATCCAACAGACAAAATGAAAGCAAAATTGGCTCAAACATTAGCAGGCGATTTGCCAACAGATTATATTGTAAAAGTAAAGTGGAAGACTAATGTTTTAAAAACAAGAGATGGGAAAAAAAGTTCATGGCCATTTAGATAATAGTAGGAGGAAAATACTATGAGAAATAGAAATATAATTAAAAGCATATTTCTTATTGTTGCTTTACTTTTATGTGGATGTAGTTCAAAAGCAAATAATAATGTAAATCAGAAGGCAAGTCCAGCGGAAACGAAATATGAAAAACAGGATTTGGAATATCTTGAAAAGGATAGTACATTAGTGCAGTATGAGATTAAGAAGGACAATACAATTGAAATTACATATTTGTTGTCTATTATGAATAACACAGAGGAAACAAAGTATTTTTATTTGCGTGCTAATATGGCAAAGGAAGATGACAATTTGGTGAAGGAAGATGTAATCCCTGCTTATGATAAGAAAACGAAAGATAAAGTCGTTTTTATGTTGGAACCAAATCAGGGAAAAGACGAATATTTTTATGTGACATTTAAGGGAACGCATGGTAGTCAGGAGCTAAAAGAAACCAAAAATGCATTGGCTACAGGAAATCTAATAATAGATGAAATTTCAGGAAAGGATATTCCCAAGAATGCGGATATAAAAACAGTAAAAGAGGAATGGTAAATATTATTACTCTTTTATTCTAGACAATTGAAGAAAGGAAAAAGAAAAATGATTAAAGTAAATTGCTTAAATCCAATCGCAGCTTGCGGTTTAGATTTATTAACAGATAACTACGAAAAGACAGAAGATTTTGCAGAAGCAAACGCTGTATTAGTAAGAAGTGCAGCCATGCATGATTTAGAACTTTCTGACAATTTAGCAGCAGTAGCAAGAGCAGGAGCAGGTGTAAACAACATTCCTTTGGATAAATGTGCAGAAAAAGGTATTGTAGTATTTAATACACCAGGTGCAAATGCAAATGGTGTAAAAGAGTTAGTTGTTGCAGGTCTTATGCTTGCTTCTCGTGACATCAAGGGCGGAATGAACTGGGTTGACGAAAACAAGGACAATGCCAACATTGGTAAAGATATGGAAAAAGCAAAGAAGGCATTTGCAGGAAAAGAAATCCAGGGTAAAAAGCTTGGTGTAATCGGTCTTGGAGCAATCGGTGTATTAGTTGCAAACGTAGCAACACATTTAGGTATGGAAGTAATCGGATGCGATCCATTCCTTTCTGTACAGCATGCATTACAGCTTTCTAGAAATGTAAAAGTAGTAAAGACAAACGAGGAAGTATACAAAGAGTGTGATTATATTACTGTTCATGTACCAGCACTTGATAGCACAAAGGGCATGATTAACAAAGACACGATCGCTATGATGAAGGATGGAGCAATCGTATTGAACTTTGCAAGAGACGTATTAGTAAATGATGATGATATGGTAGCAGCATTGGAAAGCGGAAAAGTTGCAAAATATATCACAGATATTCCAACAGCAAAGATTGCAAATGCAAAGAATGTAGTTGCATTCCCTCACCTTGGAGCATCTACAGCAGAGTCAGAAGACAACTGTGCGGTTATGGCAGTCAATGAATTACGTGACTTCTTTGAAAATGGTAACATCAAAAATTCTGTAAACTACCCTGCATGCGATGCTGGTGTTTGTGAGAGTGCTTCTCGTGTTGCTATTTGCCATAAAAATGTACCAAATATGTTGACACAATTTACAGCAGCATATTCTGCAGACGGTATCAATATTGACAACTTTGTAAACAAATCAAGAGGCGATTTTGCTTACTCTATTATTGATGCTTCAGCAGCTTCTGATGCAATTGTAGAAAAGTTAAATGCAATTGACGGTGTACTTAAGGTACGTGTTGTAAAATAAAGAAGGAAAAGCAGATAGAGATAGAAGAGAGTCCGGGCGTAGTAGCTTGGGCTTTCTTTCTAGTTAATAATAATATTTTGTTTATGGTAACTAAAAATAGGAAAAGTGTGTTTACATAGTTGATAAAGAAGGTGAAAAGATGGATAAGGAAAAGATTATTCCAGCTAAACAGTATGAAGAAGAGGATGTAATTTTAGAATTTTCTGAAAAGAGTAATGTAAAATGGAAAGGGATTCTTGGAACAATTGGGATAATTACATTTTTTGTAATTATTTTGGGATTAGTTTATTTTCTAGTTATGAAACCAAACAGTGATAAAAAGAATAACGTAAAAAAGGATACAACTGTTACGGACACAACTGCGACACCAGATGTGCATAGTAATCAAAAAAAGCAAAAAATAAAGGTGGTTTCTGTATTTGGCATGGAAAAAGAGGATGCCAAGGTAGTATTGAAAGAACTTGGACTTAAAGTAAAGGTTAAATATAGTTATGATACAAAAATTGAAAAGGGAAAAGTATGTAAACAGAGCATTGAAAAGGGAAAAAAAGTAGAAAATGGAACAAAAATTGTAATAGTCGTTAGCAAGGGAAAAAAGGAAAATAAAAGAAAAGAAAAAACAGTAAAAGAAAATTTTGATTTAAAGAGTAAGACTATGACTAATGAAGAAAGTAAAACAGAAACAAATGTTACAAAGCATCCAACAGAAACAAAAGCTCCTGTGAAAACAAAGAAACCTTCTGTGAAGAAAAAGAAGAAGCAGGAAAAAGAGGATGATGATTTCTTTGTAATAGAGGAGTAAGCAAAATGAATGAAAATATAAAATTTACGATTGAAAATCAACAATGCAAACAGATTGATATTGAAACAAGTGGTGATGTAGTGTCAAAACAAATTTTGAAGGTTATTGATTTGACGTATCATCTGGGAATTTATAATGAAGGAAAGAATGTATTATATTGTGAGGAGACCAATACATATATTGATGAAGATAAAACGTTAAATGAGTGTGGCGTATATTCTGGAAGTATATTTAGAGTTGTTTCTAAGGAAAAATATGATAGTTTAAAGCTAAAAAATGAAAACAATAATAGTTATCCGGAATTTATTCGAAATACAAGGATAAAAACCGTTTTGTCACAGGAAAAAATAATAATAAAAAATCCGTCCCCAAAACCACAGAAAAGTACAAATAGCATTTTGCTATCTTTATTACCCATAATGGTAATGTTGGTAATAACTATTGTTGTGCGGAGTTTCACAAAGTCTAATAATATATATATAATTTTTACAGTTTGTTCTATGAGTATAGGTATTATGACAAGTTTTATATCGTATATGCAAGGACAAGGAAAATATAATAAGGCAATCAAAAATAGAAGAGAAAGCTATGAGCGTTATATAACGGATTTAAAACAGAAAATTATTGAGGCACGAAAAAAAGAAAAAGAAGATTTGGAACAATTATATTATTCAGCTAATCAGGAATATGAACTTGTATGTTCGTTTTCATCCGAATTATTTGATCGTAGACCAGGGGATGAAGATTTTTTATATGTTTGTGTAGGAAATGCAGTTCTACCAGCAAAGAGACAATTGGAATATCGGATGACAGAAAAATTGGAGGTTACGGATGTATTAGAAAAAATTCCTTCCCAATTGCAGACAGCATATAAATATATAAAAAATGTGCCATTAGCATTTTCGTTATTAGAATGTAGTGCAGTTGGAATTGTTGGTAAGAAGGATAGTAGAGATTATATGTTCAAGCGAATGCTTATGGACATATGTACAAGACAGTTTTCTTCAGATGTAAAGCTTTATTTTTTTGGTACACAGGAACAGGAAGAACTTGCAAAGAACATTCGATTATTACCACATTTGCAAAATAAGGAACATGCAATGCGAAATATTGCAATTGATAAAGAGAGTAGAAATAATTTAATGGATTATTTACTAAGAAGGATTACAGAAAAAGAAATTGAAAAGGTAAATGTTCCGATAGATGTTATTTTTGTTTATGATGAAGGCGAAATAAAGCAACATCCTATTGCTAAGTATATTGATTGTGGAAAAGATGTTGGTGTATGTTTTATCTTCTTTCAGGAGAATATGGAAGTATTGCCACAAGGTTGTGACAAAATAATTGAGGTGACAGAAGAACAGGGTACATTGTGGGATAGTAGAAATAAAGAAGAAAGACAATCCTTTTATTATGAAAAAATTAGTGATGAAATTATAAAAGAAATAGCAGAGAAATTAGCACCAGTATATGCAAAGGAAGTTAATTTGAATAATTTAATTCCTAATAAAGTAACTTTATATGAAATGCTAGGGATTAGAAAAATTGAGGAATATCCTGTATTGAGTTATTGGAAAAATCTACAAGTGAGTGACGGGTTGTCAGTTTCATTAGGTTGGGGAACTAAGAATAAGGATGTTTGTTTAGATATTCATGAAAAGGCACATGGCCCACATGGATTAGTTGCGGGAACAACAGGATCAGGAAAAAGTGAGTTATTGCAAAGCTATATTATATCCATGGCATTAAAGTACTCACCATCCGTTGTTGGATTTTTATTGATTGATTTTAAGGGTGGAGGTATGGCAAATCAGTTTCAGAAGTTGCCACATCTGCTTGGTACGATTACAAATATTGATGAATATGCGGTGGAACGTTCCTTGAAATCTATTAAGGCAGAAGTGCTAAAGCGACAACAGATTTTTTCTAAAAATGGTGTAAATAAGATAGATGATTATATACAAAAACGTATGGAAAATGAGCATATGGATGTAATACCCCATTTAGTGATAATAGTGGATGAATTTGCAGAGCTAAAGGCACAACAGCCAGAGTTTATGAATGAATTAATCAGTATTGCACGTATAGGGCGAAGCTTGGGTGTACATTTGATTTTGGCAACACAAAAACCGGCAGGTCAGGTAAGCGAACAAATTTGGAGTAATTCAACCTTTAAGCTATGCTTGAAAGTTCAAAGTGCTAGTGATAGCAAGGAAGTATTGAAAACACCATTAGCAGCAGAAATTAAGGAGACTGGAAGATGTTATTTACAAGTGGGAAATAATGAAATATTCGAATTGTTTCAATCAGCATATAGCGGAGAAAAAATAAGAGAAAATAGTGTAATAGAACAAAATTATTCTATATATGAATTAGGTGTTTCTGGAGAACACATACCTATATATGAACAGAAATCGGGGGAAGAAAATATAAAAATGTGTTCACAATTGGAAGCCGCTGTGAATTATTTAAATAAATTAGTGGAAGAAAATAATATAGAAGTAGCACCATCTATTTGTTTGCCTGAATTAAAAGAAATGATCTATATGGAATCCGATACAAGGGTAAGTGAAACGGTTGCGATAGATATAGGTATCATGGATGAACCAGAGAAACAACAACAAGTGAGAAAAACAGTGTTGTTAGGTGAGGTAAATACCATTATTTTGGGAGCTTCACAGATGGGAAAAACAACATTCCTTATGACAATTATTAAAGGGATAGTACAACAATATACCGTAAGAGAGGTACAGTTCTATATATTAGATTTTGCTTCGATGTTCCTTAAAAATTTTGAGCAATTGCCGCATTGTGGAGGTGTTGTATGTACAAATGAGGATGAAAAAGTTAAAAATCTTTTCAAAATGCTTTTTAATGAAATAGAGTATAGAAAGGATAAACTGCAAAGAGCTGGTGTAAGTTCCTTATCCGCATATAAAAAGGCTGGATATGAGGATTTGCCTAATATTATATTGATAATTGATAACTTTACTGCTTTAGCGGAGTGGTATTTACAGGAGGATGATATTTTATTACAGTTATGTCGAGATGGGCTTTCTGTTGGTATAAGTATAGTTATGACAAATGGACAAACAAGTGGATTAAACTTTAAGTACCTTGCCAATTTTGATGAGAAAATTTCGCTATATTGTGTAAATGAGGCAGAATACAGCAATTTGTTTGGAAAAAGTAAATTATGGTTACCTAAAATTCCAGGAAGATGTTTGGTGGAACAAAACGATGAAATTACACAATGTCAAATTTATCAACCATTTAAAGGAAATATGGAAATAGAGCGAAAGGATAATATTTTAGAATTTGTTGAAACAATAGCAAAAAAGGAAAAGGAAAGGGCGAAGCAAATACCACAGGTGCCTGAAAAACTTACACTTAATTATTTGCAACAGCAGTTTAAAGCTAGGAAAAGCGAATATGAAATATATCTCGGAATGGACTACCAATCGGTGTATCCTGTTGCTTTGGATTTATGCAAAGTTGGAACTATACCATTAGTGGGTGGAACTGAGGAAAAAAGGAAAGAGATAGTTGTAAGTATTTGTAATCAGTTAGAACAGGTAAATGACGGGGTGGAAATTGTTGTATTAGACAATATTCTACAAAGCTTTAGGTGTTTAGAGCAATTTGCAAGTGTGAAAGAATATATCATAGAAGAAAATGAAATGGCAAGTTATATTCGTAATCTTGAGCATAGATTGGAAAAAAGATACATGGCATATGCAGAGGAAAGAAGTAATTTGTCAAAGGAACCGTTGCTGGTTACAATTGTTGGAGGAAGTGAAGAAATTGATTATATATCAGGAGAACGAAATTTGTCAAAACTTTATCAAACAATAACTGGTAAATATGGGATGCTAAAAGTTTGTTTCATTTTTGCAGATGTACCGAATCGTCCTATACCATATAGTGCTGGAGAGGTATATAAGAGCATAAAAGAAAAATCTGGTTTTATTGCGTTAGAAAATATAAATAATATCAACATAACAGAAGTACCTATATCGGTTGCAAAAAGATTTCGAAAAAAATTAGGTCAGGATGATGGATATTATATTACTAAAGATGGAGTGGTAAAGTTAAAAACAATAATAGATGAAAATATTCTAAAAAGTTCTATTGTCAATGAGAATAGTGTAACAGTTTAGTCAAGTATCATTTATAAAGTGCCAGAATCTGCAAAAGTTATTTTAAATAAAACTTTTTGCATATTCTGGCACTTTGTTCGTTTGTTTAATTAATATTTGCACTCAATGATACAAAGACAGTCAAGCAAAAATATATGCAATTGGAAATATTTGAAGAACACGGCTTGCAGCTAGAACTACTAATTTGTCAGGAGTATCTGTGATAATACCGAATGCTAATGATACCATAGTAAGAGCGATGGAAAGTAATGGAAAAATGGTTAAAGGTGTGAAAAAATACTTTAGATGAAGTAAAAAGCATAGTTGGTAAAGAAGATATGTAGCGGTTTGTCATGACTGAATATAAGTGATAAAAATGTAAAATAAATGTATTTGCTGTTAAATTGGCTAAGAGATATACATATGAGAACAAAGATGATTTATATAGATACCAATATCTTCTAAGAGGAGAAACGAAAAATCGGTTGCTAGCATTATTAATAAAAAATTAAAAAAAAATGAACATATGTAAAAAAACTATTGATTTTTTTTGATAGTAATGTAAAATAGACTTGGTGAACTTGTCGAAAAAAGCAATAGAGAAAGGAAAAAGTGATATGAAGTTATCAAAAAAAGTAATAGCAATAGCACTTGCATCGACTATGGCAATCACACCTGCGGGAAACGTTTTGCATACCTTTGGTATACATACTGAAGCAACAACAATGGCTGCGAGTACGATTTCTACGTATGATCAATTAGTTGCTGCGTGTGCCAAATCTGGAACTTATACATTAACGAAAAGTATAAAATGTACAAAACCAGTTTCTGTAACTGCGAATGTTACAATCAAGTCTACAACAGAAGATAATATTATATATGCGGGTAGCGAAATGTCGCAGGTATTTTATGTTGATGGAGGAACCTTAAATTTAGATGATCTCTCGGAATCTTGAGAGAGCATGCCAGCAAAACTCTGGCATTGAACTTT
>OLGB01000146.1_pt1 | contig 104886 bp, 100 predicted proteins | sample 1605691 | NCBI WGS metagenome assembly OLGB01 (sample SAMEA3888925, study PRJEB22519) | human gut metagenome | biome: human gut; feature: human-associated habitat; material: faeces | place: Denmark | collected 2010 | reverse complement strand
AGAAACGAAGACACCTATGCGTTTCGCGACAGTGCCAATGATCTGGACATGCTTTCTTTTGTGGGACATGGCATTGCAATGGGAAATGGAACGAAAGAGGCAAAAGAGGCGGCAGAGTATGTGACTGCTCCGATCAATCAGGATGGAATCTGTCTGGGACTGGAGCATTATGGACTGATCTAAAGGGGGAATAAGATGGCAAATATCATGGATTATCTGGACTGGCGGGGAGATTTATCTTTTGAGGCAGCAGAATTTAACGAAGTGGACAATCTGATCTTAGCACAGCTTGTGTATGTGGATTTTACCGGGATCGTGCCGGAACCGGGATATGGAGAGGGTATTACCTTAAAGGAAGCATCCGCGCGTTTCTTCCAGACACATGAGGAGAGCGAGATCTTAGCAAGAGTTTCCATGACAAAGATGGCGGCGTTTTTGATGCAGAAAATGGCGCAGACCAGACGTTTTGCAGACATTTTGCTCTCGGATTATGTCAATGACATCAGTGACGAGGAGCAGTCCCAGTTTTCCGTTGTCTGCATTACATTGGAGGATGACAGCCATTATATTTCATTTTGCGGAACAGACAACACGATCGTGGGATGGAGAGAAGACTTTAATATGGGTTATCTGACAGCAACACCGGGGCAGCGCAAGGCAGTGGATTACCTGAATCGGGTAATAGCGAAAAAGCAGGGAAACTTTCGGGTAGGCGGTCATTCCAAGGGAGGCAATCTGGCAGTCTATGCATCCGTAAACTGTGAACCGGAATTAAAACAGCGTATCTTAAAGGTATTTTCCAACGATGGGCCAGGTGTATCCAGAGAGACGTTAGAGAGTGAGGCATATCAGGAAATGCTGCCAAAGATCGTTGCAATCCTGCCGGAATCTTCCGTTGTCGGCATGCTGCTCGAACACGAGGAAAAATGCAAGATCGTGCGTAGTTTAAAAAATGGAATCGGACAGCATGATGCCATGTCATGGGAAGTGCTCGGAACCCAGTTTGTCTACGCAGGACATCTGGCAGAACAGAGTATTTTGCTTGATCAGACCATGAAAGCATGGCTGGGACAGCTGACCAGAGAGGAACGCGAACAGATTGTAGAGACGATGTTTGGCATGTTAGAGGAAGCACAGATCGAGACGGTGGACGATTTCTATCACAGCAGATGGAAAACGGTGCAGGAGTTTATGAAAGCGAAGAGCAAACTGCCGGAAGAGACCCAGAAAGTGTTTACCAAAGCGATGAAACTGCTGTGGAGCGAGGGCAGGAAAACACTTCTGAAAAACACTCCATTGCATGCGGTATTGGAAAATCCGACGCAATCATAAAAAAAGTATAAAATAACAAAAAATGGATGAAAATATAAAAACAAGAGAAAAAACGAAAAAACAAGAGAAAAAATAAGAATATTTAAATAAAAACAGGAATATATTTGTTTGCAGATTGAGAAACAAAAATCTATTATATGACTATCGGTTAGCACTCGAAAGAAATGAGTGCTAATAACCACTCAAAAGAAATATAAAATCAGATTATAAAGCAGGAGGAATGCAACATGAAATTAGTACCATTAAGCGACAGAGTCGTGTTAAAACAGTGTGAGGCAGAGGAGACAACAAAGTCTGGTATTATTCTTACAAGCAGTGCACAGGAAAAACCACAGGAGGCAGAGGTGATTGCAGTAGGTCCTGGCGGAATGGTAGATGGAAAAGAAGTGACCATGCAGGTAAAAGCAGGTCAGAAAGTTATCTATTCTAAATATGCAGGAACAGAAGTAAAATTAGATGGTGAAGAGTACATTATCGTAAGACAGAATGATATTCTTGCTGTAGTAGAATAATTCATAATTCAGAAAAATAAAGAAAGAGGTAGACAGACATGGCAAAGGAAATTAAATATGGCACAGAGGCAAGAGCAGCATTAGGTGCAGGTGTAGATAAACTGGCAAATACCGTCAGAGTAACATTAGGACCAAAAGGAAGAAACGTTGTATTAGACAAATCTTACGGAGCTCCACTGATCACAAATGATGGTGTTACCATTGCAAAAGAGATTGAACTGGAAGATGCATTCGAGAACATGGGTGCACAGCTTGTAAAAGAAGTTGCAACCAAGACCAATGATGTTGCCGGCGATGGCACCACAACAGCAACCGTATTGGCACAGGCTATGGTTCAGGAAGGTATGAAGAACTTAGAGGCAGGCGCAAATCCGATCGTTCTCCGTCGTGGCATGAAGAAAGCAACTGACAAAGCAGTAGAAGCAATTCTTGCAATGTCTTCCAAAGTAAAAGGCAAAGATCAGATCGCAAAAGTTGCAGCAATCTCAGCAGGAGATGAGGCAGTTGGAAACATGGTTGCAGATGCAATGGAAAAAGTTTCCAATGATGGCGTTATCACAATCGAGGAATCAAAGACGATGCAGACTGAGTTAGACTTAGTAGAAGGTATGCAGTTTGACCGTGGTTATGTATCCGCATATATGTGCACCGATATGGATAAGATGGAAGCAGTATTAGACGATCCGTATATCCTGATCACAGACAAAAAGATCAGCAACATTCAGGAGATCCTTCCTCTGTTAGAGCAGATCGTACAGAGCGGAGCAAGACTGTTGATCATTGCTGAGGATATTGAGGGCGAGGCACTTACCACATTGATCGTCAACAAACTGCGTGGTACATTTAATGTTGTTGCTGTCAAAGCTCCTGGATATGGTGACAGAAGAAAAGCTATGTTGGAGGATATTGCAATCTTAACAGGCGGTCAGGTGATCAGCTCAGATTTAGGTCTGGAGTTAAAAGATGTTACCATGGATCAGTTAGGACGTGCAAAATCTGTAAAAGTCCAGAAAGAGAACACCGTTATCGTAGATGGTGCTGGTGATAAGGCTGCGATCACATCCAGAGTAGGACAGATCCGTGCACAGATCGAAGAGACCACATCTGAGTTTGATAAAGAGAAATTACAGGAGAGACTTGCAAAATTAGCAGGTGGTGTTGCAGTGATCCGTGTTGGTGCAGCAACTGAGACAGAGATGAAAGAAGCAAAACTCCGTATGGAAGATGCTTTAAATGCAACAAGAGCAGCAGTTGAAGAAGGTATCATTGCAGGAGGCGGTTCTGCTTATATCCATGCAACCAAAGAAGTTGCTAAACTGGCAGATACCTTAGAGGGAGATGAGAGAACAGGTGCCAAAGTAATCTTAAAAGCACTGGAAGCTCCATTATACTACATTTCTGCAAATGCCGGATTAGAGGGCGCAGTTATCATCAATAAAGTAAAAGAGTCCAAAGAGGGCATCGGATTTAACGCAGCAACAGAAGAATATGTAGATATGGTTGAGAATGGTATCCTTGACCCGGTTAAAGTAACAAGAACAGCTTTACAGAATGCAACTTCTGTAGCATCTACTTTACTGACCACAGAATCTGTTGTAGCAAATATCAAAGAAGATACTCCGGCTATGCCAGCAGGAGGCGCAGGCGGAATGGGAATGATGTAATTCATTGCAGGAAGCAGTCAGATAAGAGAGAGGAACTGTCTTAGGATGGTTCCTCTTTTTGATTGTAAAACGTTCCGGTTTGTGCTACAATTTTGAAAAAATAACAGAAGTGCGCTTCTGTTATCACGAACAAAAGGATAAGCCAACAAAAGCGAGGAAATCTTTATGAATATTGTGGCAGTATTTGATTCAAAAAATTACGAAGATACCGTCTCTGTCTATGAGAAATATACAGTGCGGGGGATCATCCGGCGGAATGGAAAGTTTGCCATGCAGTGTAGTAAAGAAGGAGAGTACAAGATACCGGGCGGCGGCGTCGAGCAGGGAGAATCCTATACGCAGGCACTGATCCGTGAGGTGCTTGAGGAGACTGGGCTTTCCGTTATCCCGGAACAGATCACAGAGCTTGGTGGGATTGATGAGATGCGCAGGGATATCTTTGATCCTAAGAAGAAATATATCTGTCATTCCCTGTTTTATGCCTGTGAGGTGGAGGATGGACAGGCACCGCTTCATTTAACGAAGAGTGAGATCGCCAAGGGATTTGAATTAAAATGGGCGACACTTGAGGAAATCTGTGAAAGAAATAGCAGGATCGAAAAAGATCCATGGATCATCCGGGATACCACATTTTTGAAATTAATCCTGGACGGAACGATTGTACTTCCAGAGAGTAAGTGTTAAAATAAAAGAGTGCATGGGCGCACAAAACGAAGGAGAACAGATAAGGAGAAAGAGTATGGACGAAAAATATATTACATTGACCATAGGAAAACAGAAAAACATTGCACTGATTGCCCATGATAATAAAAAGGCAGATCTGATCGCATGGTGCGAAGAAAATAAAGAAATTTTAAAAAATCACTTTCTGTGTGGGACAGGAACCACAGCGCGTATGATCACAGATAAGACCGGGCTCCCGGTAAAGGGATATAACAGTGGTCCTCTGGGTGGAGACCAGCAGATCGGCGCAAAGATCGTTGAGGGAAAAGTTGACTTTGTGATCTTCTTTTCCGATCCATTGACGGCACAGCCACATGATCCGGATGTCAAGGCACTGCTCCGGATCGCGCAGGTATATGATATTCCGATCGCCAATAACCGTGCATCGGCAGACTTCATGATAAAATCTGCTTATATGAGCCAGGAATATGAGCATGAGGTTATCAACTTTAAAAAGAACATCAAAGAACGTTCAGAGACATTATAAGTAAGGAGAAACATTACATGAGTAAAATAGCAATCGTATCGGACAGCAATAGCGGTATTACGCAGGCACAGGCAAAAGAACTGGGAATCACGATTTTACCCATGCCATTTTTCGTGAAAGAGAAGACTTTATATGAAGATATTGATTTGACACAGGATGAATTTTACCAGATGCTTTCCGAAGATGCGGATATTTCAACTTCCATGCCGCTTGTCGGAAATGTAACAGATACCTGGGATGAACTTTTAAAAACCTATGATGAGATCGTTCATATCCCGATGTCATCCGGGCTCAGTGGTTCTTGCGAGACCGCGATGATGCTGGCACAGGATTATGAAGACAAAGTTCAGGTTGTCAACAATCAGAGGATTTCCGTGACCCAGCGTCAGTCTGTGTTAGATGCCATGGCACTTGCAGAGCAGGGAAAGAGCGCGGCAGAGATCAAAGAGATCTTAGAGCGCGATAAATTTGAGTCCTCCATTTATATTATGGTAGATACCCTATATTATCTGAAAAAGGGAGGCAGGATCACACCGGCAGCAGCCACACTTGGTACGCTTTTAAAATTAAAACCGGTATTACAGATCCAGGGCGAAAAATTAGACGCATTTGCCAAGGCAAGAACCGTGAAACAGGCGAAAAATCTGATGATCGATGCGATGAAAAATGATTTTGCGAACCGTTTCCATGACCCGAATGGGGAGCATATGTACTTAGAGATGGCATATACACACAACAGAGAGGAAGCAGAGGCTTTCAAAAAAGAAGTGCAGGAAGCATTCCCAGGAATGGAGATCCAGATGGATCCGTTATCCCTCAGCATTTCCTGCCACATTGGACCGGGAGCATTAGCAGTGGCATGCTCCAGAAAATTACCAGAATTAGAGAACTAAAAAAAGAAGGTGCGCACTAAAAATTTTAGTGCGCATTCTTTTTCTTCTTCCAGATCAGGTAAGTGACAAAGAGTGGTATGGCGGCACCTACCCATGCGGCAGGATCTGCAAAGCAGACACCGAGGAACCCGGCTTCCTTTGGCACAAATGCGATGACTGCAAAACGGCAGGCAAGCTCAACGATACCACTTAACATCGGGATCAGTCCCTCGTTTAACCCCTGCAGGGCATTGCGGTACTGGAAGATCATGGCAAGTGGCAGGAAGAACCAGCTCACGGTCGTTAAATATTGCATTGCGTAGGTAAAGATTTCAGCAGATGGGTTGCTTACGAACCAGCTTACGATAAATTCGCCACAGAAGATGCAGAGGAAAGCTGCGATCAGGGATGCCGCAATACATAAGAAGAAGCCCTGCTTCATTCCCTTGAAGATGCGGTCGTATTTGCCGGCACCGAGGTTCTGTCCGCAGTAAGTTGCCATTGCAGTTCCGAGGGTTGGCATGGTCTGTGTGGCAATGTTATTTACCTTTGAGGCAGCAGTAAAAGCGGCAACCACACTGGAACCAAATACATTGACTGCACTCTGCAAGATCATGGTGCCAACAGCGGTGATGGAGTAATTGAGTGCCATTGGGATGCCGAGTGTCAGCATGTTTTTGACACCGCGTGCATCGAAATAGTAGTCCTCACGTGAGGTTCTTAATATTTCGAATTTCCGAAACATATAGAAAAAGCAGAGGACAGCGGAAACACCCTGTGCGATAATGGTTGCGTAAGCAGCTCCGGCTGTGCCGAGCGGGATGATCACGATAAGTACAATGTCTAAAATAATATTTAAGACAGAGGACAGGATCAGAAAATAAAGTGGAGTCTTGCTGTCGCCGATGCCCCTTATGATACCGGACAGTACATTGTAGGACATGGTGAGGATGATACCTGCAAAGATTACTTTAATATACGCATCAGCCAGGGACAGGATATTGTCCGGTGTGTTCATCCAGGAGAGCAGCAGTCTGGAAGCTGCAACGGTCGGGATGGTCAAAATGGCAGAGACAACAACGGTGAGCATGAAAGAGAGTGCAACATAGTGTTTGAGCAGACGGAAGTCCTTGGCACCAAATGCCTGGGACACCATGACACCAAACCCCTGTGCGATCCCGTTGGCAAAACCGAGCACGAGAAACATCAGACAGCCGGTGGAACCGACTGCAGCGAGTGCTTCTTCTCCGAGATACCTGCCCACGATAATGGTATCTACCATATTGTAAAACTGCTGGAAAAGATTCCCTAATAGAACCGGAATGGAAAACAGCAGGATAATTTTCAAAGGATTACCTGTCGTCATATCTTTTGTCATAGATTGATTCTCCTTTCTTTTTTTGGTATGATAGGTAATTGTGTAAGGCATAGTATACGGGATGGTTGCGAAAAAAACAATGTCTTTTTTTGATCAAAACCTGTCTTTTTTTGAATGGAGCAGAAGATGGATATTAATCTGGAATATTATAAGATCTTTTATTATGTAGCAAGCTATAAGAGTATTACGATCGCGGCGGAAAAGCTTTCCATTTCACAGCCTGCGGTCAGTCAGGCAGTCAAACATCTGGAAGCAGATCTCTCCTGCACGTTGTTTGTGCGCACACCCAAAGGGGTGCGGATGACCAAAGAGGGGGAGATGCTCTTTTCTTATGTGCAAAGGGGATACGAGACGATCCTTTCCGGTGAAAAAAAACTGCTTGAGATGTTAAATCTGGAAAAGGGAGAAATTTGTATCGGGGCAAGTGATATGACCCTGCAGTTTTATCTGCTTCCCTATTTAGAGCAGTTCCATGAAAAATATCCGAAAATACGGGTGACGGTAACGAATGCCCCGACACCGGAGACGTTAAAACATCTCGCGGATGGAAAAATTGATTTTGGAATTGTCAGCACACCAATTGAGCCGCATCCGCATTTAAAGGTGACGGCGGTCAAAGAGATCAGTGATATCTTTGTTGCAGGGAAAAAATTTGAGCATCTGAAAGGAAAGCGGCTTTCCTACCGCAAATTAGAACAGTATCCGGTCATGTGCCTGGAGGGAGCTACTTCCACGAGACGTTATGTGGAAGAATTTTTAGCAACCGAAGGGGTGGCATTAAAGCCGGAATTTGAACTTGCGACGAGCGATATGCTGATCCAGTTTGCAATCCGCAATCTGGGGATCGCAAGTGTTGTTTCAGAATTTGCCGCAGAACAGATGAAAAATGGAACGTTATTCGCGCTGCAGTTTGACAGGGAGATCCCGAAACGCCAGTTCTGCATTGTGGCAGATGACAGGGTGCCGCTTTCCGCAGCCGCGGCAAAGCTCTTAGACAGCCTGGTCTGTGAAGTAGTAGAAACTGTATAATTATGGATTATGCCACACATAAAAAATATTAATTTTACTTATGCGTTATCTTTGTGTATAATCAGAAAGTAAAGATGGTAAGATATGCTTTACGATGTGAGGGATCTGTATTTGTGCACACTTGGTACACATCCCGGCAATACAAGGAACGTGTGCAGAAATGAGGGAAAAAATGGTTAAAGCAGTCGTTGGAGCAAACTGGGGAGACGAAGGAAAAGGCAAGATCACAGATATGCTTGCAAAAGAGGCAGACATTATCGTACGTTTTCAGGGTGGCGCAAATGCAGGTCACACGATCGTAAATGATTACGGTAAATTTGCACTTCACACATTACCATCCGGTGTGTTTTATGGACATACAACCAGCGTGATCGGAAATGGTGTTGCATTAAATATCCCGGTATTAATGAAAGAAATCCAGTCTATCGTAGACCGTGATGTACCAATGCCTAAGATTTTGATTTCAGACCGTGCACAGATCGTGATGCCATATCACATTCTGTTCGATCAGTATGAAGAGGAACGTCTGGGCGGCAAATCATTTGGTTCTACCAAATCAGGTATTGCACCATTTTATTCAGATAAATATGCAAAGATCGGTTTCCAGGTAAGCGAATTATTCGACGAGGAACTGTTAAAAGAAAAAGTAGTCCGCGTTGCAGAGACAAAGAACGTGCTGTTAGAGCATTTATATCATAAACCACTGATCGATACCAAAGAGCTGTTAGAGACATTACATCAGTATCGTGATATGGTTGCACCATATGTATGTGACGTATCTTCTTTCTTAGACAAAGCGATCAAAGAAGGAAAGACCATCCTGTTAGAGGGACAGCTTGGAACATTAAAAGACCCGGATCATGGAATTTATCCGATGGTAACATCTTCCTCAACCCTTGCAGCTTACGGTGCGATCGGAGCAGGACTGCCACCATATGAGATCAAACAGATCATTACCGTATGTAAGGCATATTCTTCCGCAGTAGGAGCAGGTGCTTTTGTCAGCGAGATCTTCGGTGATGAGGCAGATGAACTCCGCAGAAGAGGCGGTGATGGCGGTGAGTTCGGTGCAACCACGGGACGTCCAAGACGTATGGGATGGTTTGACTGTGTTGCAAGTAAATACGGATGCCGTCTTCAGGGTACAACTGATGTTGCATTTACCGTACTTGATGTATTGGGATATCTGGATGAGATCCCGGTATGTGTTGGTTATGAGATTGATGGAGAGGTTACAACCGATTTCCCGACCACTGCAAAACTGGAGAAAGCAAAACCGGTACTTAAAAATCTTCCAGGATGGAAATGTGATATCCGTGGCATCAAGAAATACGAAGATTTACCGGAAAACTGCAGAAAATATGTAGAGTTCATCGAAGAGCAGATCGGTTATCCGATCACCATGGTTTCTAATGGACCGGGAAGAGATGACATTATCTATCGCAACAAATAAGAAAAATAAATGTATTCAGACGCCGGCGGGACAAAAGTTCTGCCGGTGTCTTGTTCTTTTGGGAAAGGAAAAATGATGATAAAAAATATAATTTTTGATGTGGGAAAAGTATTGGTGGAATGGGAACCGGAACGTGCCATGAGAGAGCTTGGAATGTCAGAAGAGACGATCGCGGCAGTGATGGCGGCAACGGTAAACAGTAAAGAATGGGATGAAACGGACCGCGGGGTATGGAGCAACGAAGAGATCCTCGCTGCTTTTATTGGCAAGTCACCGGAATATGAGACGGAGATCCGGAAATTCTGGGAAAACTTAGATCTGGCGGTTCGTCCTTTTTCCTATGTAGAGGACTGGATCGCAGAGTTAAAAGAACAGGGATATCATCTTTATATCCTGTCCAATTATGGGGCATGGACTTATCAGAAGACCAAGGAAGCTCTTTCGTTTGAGCAGAAAATGGATGGTGCGCTGTTTTCCTATCGTGTGAAATGTATCAAACCAGATCAAAAGATCTATCAGACCCTGCTCCAGATGTTTAACTTAAATGCGGAGGAAAGTGTCTTTTTGGATGATCGCGAGGAAAACATCGAAGGAGCCAGACAGGCAGGCATACATGGTATCGTGTTTACCAGTTATGAAGAGGCGAAAAAGTCACTGGAAGAACTATTAAGGCAGGACTAGAACACAGTTTTATCACAGAATCAACCACTTTTGAACACACTTTATGTCTAATCTATACAGGAAGGCGTAAATGCGCAAAAAAGGAGGAAGAATTGTGATAGAGCTGAAACATCTCGTGAAACGGTATGGAACGCATACTGCGGTAGATGATCTATCTTTACAGATGGAGCCGGGAAAGATCTACGGATTTTTAGGACCGAATGGGGCCGGAAAATCAACAACAATGAATATTATGACAGGCTATCTGGCGGCAACGGGAGGCGAAGTCAAAATAAACGGACTTGACGTTTTAATGCAGCCGGAAGAGGCAAAAAAATGTGTGGGTTACCTGCCGGAACTGCCACCGCTGTATGTTGATATGACGGTAAAGGAGTATCTGGATTTTGCGGCAGAATTAAAAAAGATCGAAAAAGGAAAACGTGCCGCACAGGTCAAAGAAGTCATGGAGATGACCGGGATCTCGGATGTCTCCCATCGTCTGATCCGCAACCTGTCCAAAGGATACCGGCAGAGAGTCGGACTGGCGCAGGCGATCTTGGGCTATCCTGAGATCATCATTTTAGATGAGCCGACCGTAGGACTGGACCCGAAGCAGATCATAGAGATCCGCAGCCTGATCAAAAAACTGGGAGAGAACCATACGGTCATTTTAAGTTCCCATATTTTAACGGAAATATCCGCAGTCTGTGACCATGTGTTTATTATTTCCAAAGGGAAACTGGTCGCCAGTGATAAAACAGAAAAACTTTTGGAGCGTATGACGGGAAGCCAGCAGATCGAACTTCTCGTAAAAGGCGAAAAGACACTGGCAGAGGACGCGATTGCTTCCATACCTGAAGTAGAACATTGTGAACTGTTAGAGGAAAAAGAGGCAGGAACTTCTCTGATGCGGATCACAGCAAAGAAAGATGCAGATATCAGAGAAAGCGTCTTTTTGGCATGTGCAGAGGCGAAGATGCCAATTCTTGAAATGAAAGCGGCAGAAAAATCCTTAGAGGATGTATTCTTGGAGCTGACAGGAAAAGGAGGGGCAGAAGCATGATCGCAATTTTTAAAAGAGAGATAAAAAGTTACTTCCGGACGGTTGTTGGATGGCTGTTTATTGCAGCAATCCTGGCATTGTATGGCTTATATTTTTATGCGTACAATCTAAGATCCGGTTATCCGTATATTTCGTATCCGTTATCTGCAATCTCATTTATTATGCTGATCGCGGTACCGGTACTTACGATGCGCAGTTTTGCAGAGGAACGTCACAGTAAGACAGACCAGATGATCTTGACTGCACCGGTGTCATTGGGCAAGGTCGTAATGGGAAAATATCTTGCCATGGTAGGTGTTTTCAGTGTTGCAATGATCGTGGTTGCAGTTACTCCACTGATCTTATCTATCTGGGGAACCGTTCCGATGGGCGAGAGCTATGTGGCAATTTTAGGATTTTATTTGTATGGATGTGCCTGCATTGCCGTCGGTATGCTGCTTTCCGTTGTGACAGAAAGCCAGGTGATCGCAGCAGTACTTACCTTTGTTGCACTGTTCCTTGGATATATGATGAACAGTATTACCAGTCTTATTTCTGTCAATGGAAATCTGCTGACCAAGATCTTAGGCGCGTATGATCTTTATACGCCAATGCAGAATTTTATGAATGGCTGTCTGGATTTGACCGGAGTGGTTTATTTTATTTCGGTGATCGCAATCTGTCAGTTTTTATGCTGTCAGCTCATACAGAAACGCCGTTACAGTTTCAGCCAGAAAAAGATTTCCCTCAGTGCATTTTCCGTGGGAACGATCGTACTGGCATTTGTGCTGGCAGTCGGTGCAAACCTGGTTGTGCGTGAACTGCCGACTGAGGTAACAGCGATCGATGCAACTTCAACAAAACTGTATTCCCTGACCGATACGACGAAAGACTATGTCGATTCGTTACAGGATGATGTGACCATCTATGTGTTGGCGTCGGAAAAGAATGCGGATACAACACTGGCAGAGACACTGACCCGCTATGAGAATCTGTCCAAACATATTTCTGTCGAATACATCAATCCTGCGACCAACCCGGTCTTTTATCAGCAGTATACGGACACGGCGCCATCTTCAGGAAGCCTGATCGTCGTAAGTGATGCGCGGTCAAGAGTTGTCGATTCTTCAGATATTTATGAATATTCCTACGATTATACTTCGTACAGCAGCACGCTGGAGGGATATGATGCAGAGGGACAGATCACAAGTGCGATCCAGTATGTGACAAAAGCATCTTCAGAGCTGCCGGTTCTCTATGAGATCACAGGACATGGCGAGACAAGTCTGAGTGGTGGCTTTACCGAGGCAGTCGGCAAGGCAAATATGACTGTCAGTGAACTGACTCTGCTCAAAGAGGAAAAAGTGCCGGACGATGCAGCTGCGATCATTATCAATGCACCATCTACAGACTTCTCAGAGGATGATGCCAATAAGGTGATCTCTTATCTGGAAGGTGGCGGAAAAGCCCTGATCATTACCGGATATGAGCACAAGGGACTGGAAAACTTTGAACGTATTCTGGCTGCTTACGGTATCAGCAGGGTAGACGGTATCGTCATGGAAAATGATGCTTCTTATTATTACAATGGAGTTCCGTATTATCTGCTTCCGAAGGTAGGCAGCGGCAGTTATACCTCATCGGTCAGCGGAAAATATATTTTTGCTCCGTACAGTGAGGGATTTACTTACGATACTTCCGATGAGAGTATCTCTTACACAGAACTGCTGACAACGACGGAGCAGGCAGTTTCCAAGGTGGACGCGGCAAATGCCAAAACATCCCAGATGGAAGATGGTGATATCGCAGGACCGTTTACGATCGCGCTTGCAGCAGAAAAGACTGTGGATGAAAAAACATCGCAGATCGTTGTGACTGGTTCCTATGAGATGTTTACCGATTCTGCTGATCAGGTGGTTTCAGGCAGCAATGTTTCACTGTTCACAGACTGCATTACAGAGCTTGCAGGCGGTGGAGAGGAAACAGCAGCGATCCCGGTAAAAGAGTACACACTGAGCAATATTACGGTAACTTCCATCGCAGCTTTATTAGGCGGACTGGCAGCAAGTATTTTGGTTCCATTGTTACTCATTGCAGCAGGGATTATCATCTGGGCAGTAAGGAGAAAGAAATAATGAAGAAGCAGAAACGACAGTTTATGATTTTACTGGCATTGGTGGTGCTGATCTGCGCCGCCTATGCCGGGGTAAAATTTTACGATCAGAGACAGCAGGAAAAAGAAAAGAAACAGGAAGAGGAAAATAAAGTGACGGTAACGCAGATGGAAACATCGGATGTGACGGCATTTTCCTATGAACGGAACGGAACAACGCTTTCCTTTACGAAAAATGGCGAGGACTGGGTATATGATGGCGACACCACGATAGATATCGATGAGGATACCGTTAAAACGATGTTAAGCAGTGCCACCGCACTGACTGCCGAAGAGGAAGTGACCGATTATGAGAACCTTTCTGACTTTGGACTGGAGCATCCGTCCAATACGATCACGTTAAAGACAGACGACAGCGAGATCACGCTGTATGTCGGGGATAAAAATGCGGTCACAAGCCAATATTATATCAAGACAGCAGACAGTGAAACTGTTTATCTGATCAGTACGACACTTCCTTCTGAATTTAATAAAACGATAGAGGAACTGACTGCGGAGGAAGAGACAGAAACTGCCACAGAAGAGACAGAAATGCTTAACGAGACAACCGAGGAAAACTAATGTTTTTCCCCGGTCTGATCGGAGTCGTCTTTTTTCAGCAGGCGGTAGATAAAGGAATATGCCCACAGCAGGACCGGAATGATCACGGTTGCGTAGATGGATGCCATGAGAAGGTTCATAAAATTCTCACTGGATGAGAGGGCACAGACCAGTGTGGACAGGTAAAGTCCGACTAAAATGATAACGCCAAGGATTGCAAGAATCTGTTTTACTTTTTTCATAGAAATCTCCATTCCAAACTGTTTTTTGTACTTTCGGTATCTTCTATGCTACTGGAAAAAGACGGGAAGGTCAAGAAAAATAGAGAAGGCATGTATTTTGAAGAAAAAATATTTTGAAAAAATGGAGAAACTTTGGTATAATAAGAAAAGCATGTATTTGCGACTATAATTTACATGGAAAACGAGGAAAAAATTATGGCATTATTGGAACAGTGGCAGAAAGTTGCCTATAATGAAAAAGCAGACAAGGGAGATTTACAGAGATTTTGGCAGAGATATTTTCTTCTGGAAAAAGGGGTTTACGAAAAACTTCTGACCAATCCGGATGAAAAGGTTGAGGGAACTGTAAAAGAATTAGCAGAGAAATACGAACTGTCTGTTATGGAGATGACAGGATTCTTAGACGGAATCAACGACAGTCTGGTAGAACCAAACCCAATCGATACCATGGAAGAGGATACCAAGGTAAGCCTTGCATTTGATAAAGAGAAATTATACAAAAACATGGTGGATGCGAAAGCAGACTGGCTGTACGAGCTTCCACAGTGGAACGAGATCTTCGACAAAGAGACCAAGAGACGACTTTATCTGGAGCAGAAAAAGTCCGGTACCGTTGTAGTCGGCAAAAAAGTTGGACGTAACGATCCATGTCCATGCGGAAGCGGTAAGAAATACAAATATTGCTGCGGAAGATAAAAAAGTACTTTACAGATCCGATATTTGGTATTACAATCAATACGAAAAATCGTTGACGAGAAGAGTAAGCCGCCCGATGATTCAGAGAGAGATGCAACGTCAGAGGATATACTGGCACGCTGAGAGCATCTTATCGGAAGACGGACTGAAGACCACCTCGGAGAGACCCTAATCCGGTCCGGTGATTCCGTTATCATCTTATATGAGGTTTTCCTTTGAGCGAGAATGCTTTTGGAAAATGAATCCGGGTGGAACCACGGTATAATGGTATATCGTCCCTGACATTGCAAGATGCAGTGTCAGGGATTTTTTAATTCTGAAAGAAAGGAGAGGAAAGCGTGAGAAAATTAAAAGAATTCTGGAATACGTTGCCACAAGAGGTTACGGTTGCCAGGCGGGAGGGGATCATGATCGTCACTATTGGCACCCTTATCGGTGTTATTCTTGGAATGCTTTGTTCTCCGAGAAAAAATGCCAGATATGGGTGTGATAATGGAAATACAGTGATCCACAACTGGGCAGAAGATGAGTTCCCAGAAGATGAGATGGAATAAGAAAGGAAGGAAAGACCATGAAAATTACATTAAAAGATGGTTCCGTAAAAGAATACAGTGAAGCAAAGAGCGTATATGAGATCGCAAAAGATATCAGCGAGGGACTTGCAAGAGTTGCATGTGCCGGAGAGGTAAACGGAGAGATCGTAGATCTTCGTACCGAGCTTTCTTCTGACTGCAATTTAAACATCGTAACAGCAAGTGATCCGGAGGGATTAAGAGTTATCCGCCACACAGCATCCCATGTACTGGCAGAAGCAGTAAAACGTTTATTCCCGAATGCCAAAATTACGATCGGACCGGCAATCGATGATGGTTTCTACTATGATTTTGAAGCAGAGCCATTTTCAAGAGAAGATTTGGATCGCTTAGAGGCAGAGATGAAAAAAATCATCAAAGAGGGACACGAGATCACAAGATTTACACTTCCAAGAGAAGAGGCAATCAAATTCATGCAGGAAAAAGGTGAACCGTTTAAGGTTGAACTGATCGAAGATTTGCCGGAAGATGCAGAAATCTCTTTCTATGATCAGGGCGGTTTTGTTGATCTCTGTGCAGGACCACACTTAATGAGCACCAAGGGAGTAAAGGCATTTAAACTGACTTCTTCTTCCATGGCATACTGGAGAGGCGATTCCGAAAAAGCACGTTTACAGAGAATTTACGGAACTGCATACAATAAAAAAGAAGAATTAAATGAACATTTAGAATGCATGGAAGATGCAAAGCGCCGTGACCACAACAAATTAGGCCGTGAAATGGAATTGTTTACCACTGTTGATGTGATCGGACAGGGACTTCCATTATTCACACCAAAGGGAACTAAAATGATCATGAAACTCCAGAGATGGATCGAGGATCTGGAGGATAATGAATGGGGTTATGTCAGAACCAGAACACCATTAATGGCAAAAAGCGATCTGTATAAAATTTCCGGACATTGGGATCATTATAAAGATGGAATGTTTGTACTCGGAGATGAGAAGACAGACAAAGAAGTATTTGCACTTCGTCCAATGACATGTCCATTCCAGTATTATGTATACAAAAACACACAGAAATCTTACCGTGATCTGCCATATCGTATGAGCGAGACTTCTACTTTGTTCCGTGCAGAGGACTCCGGCGAAATGCACGGATTGACCCGTGTACGTCAGTTTACGATCACAGAGGGACATCTTGTAATCCGCCCGGATCAGGCAGAGGAAGAGTTAAAGAGTTGCTTTGATCTTGCTTACTATGTATTGAAGACACTCGGACTGGAAGAGGATGTAACCTACCGTCTGTCAAAATGGGATCCGGAAAACAAGAAAAAATATCTTGGGGATGATGATTACTGGAACAGAACCCAGGAAGCACTTCGTGAGGTATTAAGAGAAAAGGGTGTTGATTTCGTGGAAGCTGACGGCGAGGCTGCATTCTACGGACCAAAGATCGATATCCAGGCGAAAAACGTATACGGCAAGGAAGATACGATGATTACCATCCAGCTTGACTGTGCGATCGCAGAGAATTTCGATATGTACTATATCGATCAGAACGGTGATAAGATCCGTCCTTACATCATCCACAGAACTTCCATGGGATGCTATGAGAGAACACTGGCATGGCTGATTGAAAAATATGCAGGAAAATTCCCGACATGGCTTTGCCCGGAACAGGTTCGTGTATTACCGATCTCTGACAAATACGAAGCATATGCAAATGAAGTTTTAAAAGAACTGAAAGCAAATGGCATTGATGCAACGGTAGACAACCGTTCCGAGAAGATTGGATTTAAGATCCGTGAGGCAAGACTCGATAAACTGCCATATATGCTTGTGGTAGGACAGCAGGAAGAGGCAGATCATACCGTTTCGGTCAGAAGCCGTTTCGCAGGAGATGAAGGTGTGAAACCTCTGGCACAGTTTGTTGATGAGATTTGCAAGGAGATCCGTACAAAGGAGATCAGAAAAGAACTTCCGGAAGCATAAAATCTTTTTTCTGGTGGCATACTGAGACTGTAATGCTTATACCAGAAAGGAGAAATTCAATATGACAAACTTAGATTGTGCAGTGACAAACTGTCTGTATAACAGTGAAAAATGCTGTTGCAAAGGCAATATCAAGGTGCAGGGGCAGGCGGCAGAAAGCATTTCTGAAACCTGCTGCGGCAGCTTTGTGGAGCGAAAAGAGAATGTTGGAAAAAACACGGTGGCACAGCCATCCAGACAGATCGATGTCGCATGCGAGGCGTGCAAATGTGAATTTAATGAGGATTCCAAATGCAGTGCACAGCACATTGGGATTACAGGACATGATGCGTGCAAATGCAGTGAGACAGAGTGTGCAAGCTTCTGCTGCTGTGGATAGAACCGCGCCTTGCTTTAAAGAAAAAGAGGAGAATATCCTCTTTTTCTTTTTACAAAAAATTTACTTGTAAAACCCAAATGCCGGACGTATAATGCGAGTAGACAGAGCCTTTGATGAAACGTTTCGTTGCAGCAAAGCTGCCAGAAATGAGGTGCTTTATGAGAAAAAAATCACATATTTCGCTTGCAAGATATATGGTAAACAGTCTGGATGATGAGGGATTGAAAAAACATCGCCTGTCCTTTTACATTGGAAGCATCCTTCCGGATATCAAACCTTCTTTCGTGTATAAAAAGCACGAGATCACAGGAACATTCCCATCGATCCGAAAGCATATCAAACGGCTTTCCGAGGGCGATAAGGCAGTTAAAAAACGTGGAGTAAAATACTACATGGATTTAGGTCAGATCAGCCATTATCTGGCAGATTATTTTACCTTTCCACACAATAAGATCTATCCGGGAAACTTAAAAGACCATTGTTCTTACGAGGAAAAACTAAAGAGGGATTTAAGAAGCTGTCTGAAAAGCGGAAAAGCGGAAAATGTGATATTTTCCGGAGATCCCAAAAAGCAGAAACAGCCATTTCACAATGCAGAGGCACTCTGTGAATATATTGAACATGCGCATGAGGATTACCTTTCCAAAAAACATGATGTTGAGACGGATATCAGACATATCCTTTCTGTTAATAAAAAGGCACTTTCCGGCATAATCGACGTACTGGCAGAGAAAAGATCCGAGCATATGCTAAAACATTCCTGACGGAAAAGAGCCGGGTTTGTTACAGAGTAAAATGTCAACCGTTGTAATAAGAAAAGTAACATTTGTCGAAAAATGAGAGGACATGACGTCTTGTTTTGTTTGATTTTTGCCTGATAAGGGAGTAATATGTAGATATAGAAAATATTTTCTAATTAACACTTCTTCTTGTGGAAGTGGCTGGTAACAAAGGAGACTTCGTATGGAGAGAATGAAGCAGCTACAGAGGAAGATTGAGAAAGTCAGGTTGGAACTTGACGAAGCACTTCTACAACGGGATAAATTTGAAAATTATTATCAAAAAAGTACAGAATTGGATAAACTCATTGAAGAATACCTTGAGAGAACGGAAAAAGTGAATATAGGATAAAGGTGAAAGCCGAGAGAGGGACCCACGAGAATGGGTCCTTTTTCTATGCCCTTATTCCTATTTTTCTATTGCTTTTTTCTTAAGAATGGGTTAAGATAGACATAAAAGTGGAGGAAAGTGGTGGGAAATGGTTCAAAGTGGTGAACAGATCCCAACCTGATGGAATGATGAGTTCCATGAGAAGGCAGGTGTTTGTATTATGTTTATGGGAGAATACAATCACACAGTGGATCCAAAAGGCAGGCTGATCGTCCCATCCAAATTCAGAGAACAGTTAGGAAATGAATTTGTAGTTACAAAGGGGCTGGATGGATGCCTGTTTGTGTATCCTACCGATGAGTGGCAGAATATTGAAGAGAAGTTCCGCAATATTTCCATGACATCCAAGGATGCAAGAAAATTCTCCCGTTTTTTCTTTGCAGGTGCAGCCACTGTAGAGCTGGACAAGCAGGGAAGGATCCTTCTTCCACCGGTATTACGTGAGTATGCAGCACTGGAAAAAGACGTTGTATTAGTCGGAGTCCTAAGCAGGGTAGAGATTTGGGACAAGTCCAGATGGCTGGAAAATACCTATGATGAAGATGAAATGGACGAGATTGCAGAACATATGGCAGAGTTAGGATTTAGCATTTAGAGGTGAGTGGAGTGGAGTTTAAACATTATTCCGTTTTGTTGGCAGAAACGATCGAACAATTAAATATCAGACCGGACGGAATTTATGTGGATGGAACACTTGGCGGAGCCGGACATGCAAGTGAAGTATTAAAGCATCTGTCAAAACAGGGCAGGCTGATCGGGATCGATCAGGATGCGGATGCAATCCGGGCAGCGAGTGAGAGACTTGCTCCATATAGGGAACAGGTTACGATCATTCGGAGTAATTACGCAAACATGAAAGAAGAACTGAACGCCATTGGTGTCACAGGAGTGGATGGCATTGTATTAGATCTTGGAGTTTCCTCTTTCCAGCTGGATACCTTAGAGAGAGGCTTTACTTACCGGGATCCGGATGCACCACTTGACATGCGTATGGATGACAGGCAGACACAGACAGCAAGAGACATCGTAAACGGATACAGTGAGATGGAATTGTACCGCATTATCCGTGATTACGGGGAAGATAAATTCGCAAAAAATATTGCAAAACACATTGTGATGGAGCGTCAGAAAAAAACGATCGAGACGGCAGGAGAACTGACCGAGATCATCCGGGCATCTATCCCGATGAAAGTACAGGCAACTGGCGGACATCCGGCAAAACGTACCTTCCAGGCGATCCGGATTGAGTTAAACCATGAGCTTGATGTATTACAGGAACATTTGGATGAGATGATCGATCTGTTAAATCCAGGGGGAAGGATCTGCATCATCACATTTCATTCATTAGAAGACCGTATCGTAAAGGTGAATTTCAAACGGAACGAGAACCCTTGTACCTGCCCGAGTGATTTTCCAATATGCGTATGCGGAAAAGTTTCCAAAGGAAAGGTTATTACAAGAAGACCGATTTTACCATCTGAAAAGGAATTGGAAGAAAATTCAAGATCCAAAAGCGCGAAATTAAGAGTATTTGAAAAATGTCAGTAGATACAGGGCTGGCAGAAACGAGGAAGATTATGAAAAATGAGACGGTAAGACAGAAACAGCAGAGACAACAGTATTATGTAGATGGAAATACGGTCCGCCGGATGGAAGCAGCGCCGGATTACAGAGCAAGACGTGCAGAGCGCATCGAGCGGGAGAGAGAAGAAGAATTAAGAAGAAAGAAACGGATTGCAAGACGTAATCAGGAACGTGCCCTCAGGATGAGCCGCAGATATGTGGTGTTCCTTACGATGGCAGTTATTGTATTTGGTGTTTTTGCAGGAAGTTATATCAAAGTGCAGTCTGATATGACAGCAAGAATGAAAAAGATCGCAGCGATCGAGAGCCAGATCGCAGATTTAAAGGCAGACAATGATGAGGCATACAAAAGAATCAACAATTCCATTGATCTGGATGAAGTAAGAAACCGTGCAATGAATGATCTGGGAATGTCTTATGCAAAAGAGTCACAGATTGTCTACTATTCTGTAGGGGACGACGATTATATGAACCAGTTTAGCGAGATTCCGGGCAGATAAAGATACAGGAGTAATTCATGGCAGCAAAGAGAAAAAGAAAACCGTGGTTAAAATTTTTAAAGCGCATGCAGAAAAAGCTGATCGTTATGTTCGGCTGCATTGCGCTTTTACTCATTGGACTGATCGGAAGACTGATGTATATCGAGCATACGAGCGGAGACAAATATGAAAAGATCGTATTGTCCCAGCAGGAATATGACAGTCAGACAATTCCTTATCAGAGGGGAGATATTGTCGATTCCAAGGGAACTGTGCTGGCAACCAGTATCGCTGTTTATAATGTTGTACTGGATTGCTATGTTATGACCAGCAAGGAGGATTACATTGCTCCGACGATCGCGGCTCTGACGCAGTGTTTCCCGGATATCACAAGTGAAGAACTATACGGATATGCAACGGAAAAGAAGGACAGCCGTTATATTGTATTAAAGAAAAAGGTATCTTATGACGAGATACAGCCGTTTGTCGAGATGCAGGAAGCAACCGATGAAAAGGGAAAACAGTTAAATCCTGATATCAAAGGTGTCTGGTTTGAAAAAGAGTATGAGAGACAGTATCCGTATGGAGCACTGGCAAGTTCAGTGGTTGGATTTACAACTTCCGGGAACCTTGGCATCAATGGGATTGAACAGCATTATAATGATGTTTTAAATGGCGTGGATGGGAGAGAATATGGTTATTTGAATACGGATAACAATTTTGAGAAAACTATCAAAGCAGCCAGAAACGGAAACACTGTTGTGGCGACGATTGATGCCAATATCCAGTCTGTAGTGGAAAAAAAGATTGCTGAATTTAACGAGGCATATACAGGAAATTACAGAGAGGAAGATGCCGGGGCAAGCCATGTCGGTGTTCTGATCATGGATCCGAACAATGGGGATGTACTTGCGATGGCAAACTATCCGAATTACGATGCATCCAATCCAAGAGATCTGTCCGCCTACTATACCGAGGAAGAGCTTGCTTCCATGGATGAGGATGCACAGTTGAATGCCCTAAATCAGATCTGGCAGAATTTTTGCACGACTTATACCTATGAGCCGGGATCGACGGCAAAACCATTTACGGTGGCAGCCGGGCTGGAGACAGGAACAATTTCAACCGGAGATACCTATTACTGTGATGGTTACGAAGAACTGGGCGGACATACGATACACTGTGTTAACCGTTCGGGACATGGAATGGAAACATTGGAGCAGACGTTGATGAATTCCTGCAACGATGCCTTAATGCAGATGTCTTATAAGATTGGAAAAGATAATTTTACCAAGTATCAGCAGATCTTTGGGTTTGGACAGCGGACCAATATCGATCTGCCGGGAGAGGCGAGAACCAATACCCTGATCTTTAATGCAGATAATATGGGACCGGTAGACTTAGCCACAAACGCATTTGGTCAGAATTTTAACACAACCATGATCCAGCTGGCAACAGCATACTGCTCACTGGTAAACGGAGGCAATCTGTATCAGCCGAGAGTGGTAAAACGGATCACAGATGAAAATGGAAACACGATCGAGGAAAAATCGCCGACCCTTTTAAGAGAGACAATCTCCAAATCAACCGGAGATGCGCTCAAACAGTACATGTATTCCACCGTAACCTCAGGAACCGGTGCGACCGCAAAAGTCGATGGATATTCCATGGGAGGAAAGACCGGAACTGCGCAGAAAGCAGGACGTGACGGCGTCAATTATCTGGTATCTTTCATTGGATTTGCTCCGGTGGAGGATCCACAGCTTGTGATCTACTGCGTTGTGGATGAGCCAAATGCCGAGGAACAGTTCCACAGTACTTTTGCACAGAACATTGTGCGTGAGATATTAGAGGAAGTACTTCCTTATATGAATATTTACCGGGATGAAGAGGTAACAGGGATCCATGCCGGATGGGATATCAAAGGTGAGGAAGCTGAGCAGACGGCAGCGACAGATATTGCCAATACACCGTTGGAAGAGAGCCTTGATGTGCCGGATACAACAGAGGATCTGCCGGAAAACAATGACGATGGCATTGCAACCGGTAATACAGACCCGGGACCGGATGATGCCGGGACAGCGGGAGAGACAGGAACATCCGGGGAAACTGGGCCCACACCGGATGAACCGGCGGGTGAGCCTGTAGAATAAGAGAATAACAGATAGCATAACCTCACAAAAGTCAGAATAAAATAGTTTGAGAACTTTTGTGGGGTTTTTCTATGCAGGAAGAGATCCCGTTTTACAGAACGAAGACTTATCATCGAAAAAAGATCATGGTAATGTTTCTTGCTATCTTTTTTGCCGTGATGTATCTGATCGGGAGACTGGTGTATCTGATGGTCTTTTGTTCGGAATATTATGGACAGAAAGCGGAAAATCTGCATGAAAGAGAACGTGACATCAAGGCAGCAAGAGGAAAGATCATAGATGCGACTGGAACAGTGCTTGCAACCAATAAATCTGTTTGTACGATTTCTGTGATACACAGTCAGATCAAAGAACCGGAGAAAGTCATTGCAGCTTTGATGAAGGAACTGGAACTGCCGGAGGAGACAGTACGCAAACGAGTGGAAAAGATCAGCTCTATTGAACGTGTAAAGACGAATGTTGACAAGGAAACCGGAGACCGGCTGCGTGCCTATGGGCTTTCCGGCATAAAGGTGGATGAGGATTATAAACGGTATTATCCTTACGATACGCTTGCCTCAAAGGTACTTGGGTTTACCGGAGGAGATAATCAGGGGATTTTGGGTCTGGAAGTAAAATATGATGATTACCTGAAGGGAAGCAGTGGAAAGATCTTAACGTTGACCGATGCGAGGGGGATTGAGATCGAAAATGCAGGCGAGAGCCGCCTGGAGCCAGTAAATGGCTATAACCTTCATATCTCCATGGATTATAATATCCAGAAATACTGCGAGCAGACGGCGGAGAAAGCATATGTCAAAAAGGAAGCAGACTATGTTTCTGTCATTGTGATGCGGCCGGAAAACGGAGAACTGCTTGCCATGGTAAATTATCCGGAATTTAATCTGAATGAACCATTTGCATTATCAGACAATGGAATGGAAGGAATCACAGAGAACGAAAAACAGACCCTGCTCAATCAGATGTGGCGGAATCAGTGCATCAGCGACACCTATGAACCGGGATCGACTTTTAAGATCATCACGGCGACGGCGGCACTGGAAAAGGGGGTTGTGTCACTGACAGATCAGTTTTACTGTCCGGGCTATAAACTGGTGGAGGACCGCAGAATACGATGTGCAAGGACGACAGGACATGGAGCGGAGACATTTGAGACTGGGATCATGAACTCCTGTAACCCTGTCTTTATCGAACTGGGGGAGCGTATTGGCGTGGATGACTTTTACAAATATTTCAAGCAGTTTGGACTGATGTCAAAGACCAATGTTGATCTGCCCGGAGAGGCGGCAACGATCATGCACAAAAAAGAAAACATCGGACCTGTGGAGCTTGCGACCATATCGTTTGGACAGTCGTTTCAGATCACACCGATGCAGCTCGTGACGACCGTTTCTTCTATTATAAATGGGGGCAGAAGAGTGACGCCGCACTTTGGTGTGGAAATACGGGATGATGATGGAAATTTAATAGAGACATTGCAATATGATACGACAGAAGGGATCTGTCAGGAAAAAACATCAGAAACGATGCGTTATCTTCTGGAAAAGGTCGTGTCAGACGGGGGAGGGCAGAAAGCGAAAATAGAAGGGTATCGGATCGGTGGAAAAACTGCAACATCACAGACTCTTCCAAGAAGCGACCACAAGTATATCTCCTCGTTTCTTGGTTTTGCACCGGCAGATGATCCCAGGGTGTTAGTGCTTTTCATTATCAATAATCCCAAGGGAATCTATTATGGTGGGCAGATTGCGGCACCGATGGTGAAAGAAATTATGGAAAACATTTTACCCTACCTTGATAAATCCTGAAAAATAACGTATACTAGAGAAATTAGAAAAAGTACATGAGGTGTTTAATTATGACATATGAAATTGTAATACCGGTAATTATTGCATTTGCGATCAGTGCACTGCTTGGACCGATCGTGATACCGTTTCTTCGGAGACTCAAAGTGGGGCAGACAGAACGCAAAGAATTAGAATCCCATCTGAAAAAGAATGGTACGCCAACCATGGGTGGAATTATGATCCTTGCCTCCATCGTGATCACTTCATTATTTTATGTAAAAGATTATCCAAAGATCGTACCAATCTTATTTATGACTGTAGGCTTTGGTGTGATTGGATTTTTAGATGATTATCTTAAAGTGGTATTACGCCGCTCTGATGGGCTTTTGGCATGGCAGAAAATGATCTTGCAGATCATTGTAACCGGTGTATTTGCCGTTTATATGGTAAAATATTCTGGAATCTCACTTACCATGCTGATTCCGTTTTCCGGAGGAAAATATCTGGATCTGGGATGGCTTGCAGTTCCGGTATTGTTTTTTGCAGTTGTTGGAACAGTCAATGGCACAAACTTCACAGATGGACTGGACGGTCTTGCGTCAAGTGTAACGGTAATGGTTGCAACGTTTTTTTCGGTTGTGGCAATAGGCACGAATGCGGGGATCGCACCGGTTACCTGTGCTGTTGTAGGAGCACTGCTTGGCTTTTTACTGTTTAACGTATATCCTGCCAGTGTGTTTATGGGAGATACCGGTTCCCTTGCGCTTGGAGGCTTTGTGGTTTCGACAGCGTATATGATGCAGATGCCGCTTTTTATATTGATCGTAGGACTGATCTATCTGGTAGAGGTACTTTCAGTCATCATTCAGGTAACTTATTTTAAGGCAACCGGTGGAAAACGAATTTTCAGAATGGCACCGATCCATCATCATTTTGAACTTGGTGGATGGTCTGAAACAAGAGTCGTGGCAGTGTTCTCGATCACAACAGCACTTTTATGTATGATCGCACTGCTTGCAATGTAAGAAATGGAAAGGGAATGAGGGTAAGATGACAACAATGGACTGGACAAAAAAAACAGTATTGGTGGTTGGAACCGGAATCAGTGGGGTTGCAGCAACAGAGCTGTTACTTAAAAATGGAAGCAGGGTAATCTTATTTGATGGCAATCAGGAACTGGATGCTGCAGCACTAAAAGAGAAAAATCCGCAGCTCACAGAGGTTGAAATTATTTTAGGAACATTAAAAGAGGAAGATCTCAAACGGATTGACCTTGCTGTATTGAGCCCTGGCGTGCCGACCGATCTGCCGATGGTAGAGCAGATCAGAGAAAAAGAAATCCCAATCTGGGGAGAGATCGAGCTTGCCTATCAGTTTACAAAGGGTGCGGTTGTTGCTATTACAGGAACCAATGGAAAAACGACGACTACAGCATTGACCGGAGAAATCATGGCAAATTATTTTCCGGATGTAAAGGTAGTCGGAAATATCGGAATCCCATATACTTCCGTTGCAGCAGATACGACAGATGAGACTGTGACAGTTGCAGAGATCAGCAGCTTCCAGTTAGAGACGATCCATGAATTCCATCCGAAAGTGACCGCTATCTTAAATATCACGCCGGATCATCTGAATCGTCATCATACGATGGAATGTTATATTAAGACCAAAGAGAGCATTACCAGAAATCAGACCAGGGACGAAGTATGCGTGCTGAATTATGAGGATGAAGAGTTAAGAAAGTTTGGAGAGACTTTACATTGCACACCTTTATACTTCAGTAGTGTAAGAAAACTGGAAAACGGACTGTTCTATGAGGATGGTGCAATCTATTACGCCAGAGATGGCCAGAACGAAAAAGTGATCGATGTGGATGAGTTAAATATCCTCGGATTGCATAATTACGAAAATGCGATGGCTGCAACCGGTATGGCACTTACCATGGGCGTATCGCTTGATAAGATCCGTGAATCCCTAAAGAAATTCCAGGCAGTAGAGCACAGGATCGAATATGTAACAGAGTGGAATGGAATCCGTTTCTATAACGATTCCAAGGGAACAAACCCGGATGCTGCAATAAAGGGAATACAGGCAATGAACCGCCCGACATATCTGATTGGCGGCGGTTATGATAAACAGTCCACCTATGATGAGTGGATCGAGAGCTTTGATGGAAAAGTAAAGAAACTGGTACTGATCGGACAGACCAGAGAGAAGATCGCAGAATGTGCGAAGAAACATGGATTTACACAAATTGAACTGTGTGACAGCTTAGAGGAGGCAATCGATGTCTGCTGTAAGGATGCAAAGAGCGGAGATGCAGTGTTATTATCTCCTGCCTGTGCAAGCTGGGGCATGTTCAAAAATTATGAGGAGCGGGGACGTATCTTTAAGGAATACGTCAGAAGCCTGTAATTTAGCGGACGGCGAGAACGCACAAAATGTGTTTCTCATCGTTTGTGACAATAGATCTGTTCACGGAGTGTGCAGTCTATGATACATATAAGTTCTGGAAATGAGGTTAGAGCGTGGCACGAAAACCGGAAAGACAGAAAAAAGAAAAAACAATTCGATACTTTGATTACAGTCTGTTGTTTTTGATCATTTTTTTACTTTGTTTTGGACTGATCATGTTGTATAGCACCAGTTCTTATTACGGCTCGATCCGTTTTGATGATTCGGCATACTATGTAAAACGTCAGATGTATGCGAGTGCACTTGGACTGGCAGCAATGCTCGTGGTATCAAGAATTCCGTACCAGATCTGGATGCGTTTTTCCACGCTGGCATATTTTGTGGCACTTGTGCTTTGTACCGCCGTTATCTTTATCGGTAAAGAGGCAAATGGACAGTCGAGATGGATCAAAATCGGACCGGTTCAGTTCCAGCCGTCGGAGTTAGCGAAGATTGGTGTCATTATATTTCTTGCAACGATCATTTATAAAACGCCAAAGAAAATGGGAGAATTCAAAAGTCTGGTAAAAATCATGGTGATCATTATTCCAGTCGTAGGTGTGGTAGCATACAATAACCTAAGTACTGCGATCATTATCCTTGGTATCGCAGTCTGTATGCTTTTTGTTGCAAGCCCCAAATATTCTCACTTTATCTTAATGGCACTGGCAGTGGGGCTGGCAGGCACGCTTTTTATCGTCATTGCGCCATATCGTGCGGAACGGGTACAGATCTGGCTGCATCCGGAGGATTATGAAAAAGGATATCAGACGTTGCAGGGACTTTATGCTATTGGCTCTGGCGGACTGTTTGGAAAAGGACTCGGGGAGAGTATGCAAAAGCTTGGATTTATCCCGGAGGCGCAAAACGATATGATCTTTTCTGTTATCTGTGAAGAACTTGGACTATTTGGGGCGGTCTGTCTGATCTTACTGTATCTTCTGGTCATCTGGCGTCTGGTCGTGATCGCCAATAATGCGGCAGATATGTATGGAGCATTGATCGTTGTGGGAATATTGTCACATATTTCCATACAGGTATTGTTAAATATTGCGGTTGTGACCAATTCCATTCCAAATACCGGAGTGGCACTTCCGTTCGTAAGTTATGGAGGTACGTCGATTTCCATTCTGCTTGCGGAGATGGGGTTAGCACTTTCTGTATCGAGGGGAATTAAATTAGAGGTTAGCTGATATGATTAGAGAACAAAGACGCAGAAAGCGGCGCAGAAAGATCGGTTTACTGGTGTTTCTTGTGCTCTTGCTGTTGATTGCAATCGGTGCATTTGTTGTAATTAATGTGTTTACGGTAGAACATGTTGTGGTAGAGGGAAATGAACTCTATTCCTCCGAACAGATACAACGGATGGTACTGGATGATGAGTATTCCTGGAACTCATTGTATGTGGATTTAAAATACCGGTTTATGGATGTGGGAGATGTGCCGTTTGTGGATACAATGGAGGTCTCACTCGATGATCCGCATACCGTACGCATCAGCGTTTATGAGAAAGGGATCCTCGGCAGTTTTTATATTGATACATTAGGGCAGTATGCATATTTTGACAAAGATGGATTTGTTGTGGAGACATCATCTGATGTGATAGAGGGTGTTCCCAAAATTACCGGGATTACCTGTGATACGGTGGTACTGTACGAAAAGCTTCCATTAGAAAGTGACAAGATCCTAAGCAGACTGCTTTCACTGACACAGATGCTCAAAAAATATGATCTTTCACCGGATGAGATCCATTATGACAGCACATTAAGACCGACCCTGACTTATGGAACCATTGAAGTGGTAATGGGATCGGAGGATTATCTGGCACAGAAAGTGGTCCGTTTATCGGCAATTTTACCACAGTTATCAGGGCTTTCCGGTACACTACATTTAGACACCTGGACGCCAGACACCACAGATATTGTTTTTGACAGGTCAGATTCCTAAAAAAAATCAAAAAATTAGTTGATTAATTCAGAGAAAAATTATATTATAGAGTATATGAGTTTGTAGTGGGGAAAAAGGGTTGACGGAATATTAGGGAGAGAATGAAGGAGGAACTACCTTGCTGGAGATTATGACAAACGAAGCAGATACCAGTGCAAAGATTATCGTCATCGGCGTTGGCGGAGCTGGTAATAATGCTGTAAATAGAATGATTGATGAAAATATTGGCGGAGTAGAGTTTATTGGAGTAAATACAGATAAACAGGCGTTAGCACTGTGTAAGGCACCTACCCTGATCCAGATCGGTGAGAAACTGACCAAGGGACTTGGTGCGGGCGCACAGCCTGAGATTGGTGAAAAGGCAGCAGAGGAGAGTGCAGAGGAACTTTCAGCCGCTGTAAAAGGTGCAGACATGGTATTTGTTACCTGTGGTATGGGTGGCGGTACCGGAACAGGTGCAGCACCGGTTGTAGCCAAGATCGCAAAAGAGCAGGGTATCTTAACCGTTGGTGTTGTGACCAAGCCTTTCAAATTCGAAGCAAAACAGCGTATGTTAAATGCACTTTCCGGAATCGAGCGTTTAAAGGACAGTGTAGATACATTGATCGTGATCCCAAATGACAAGCTGCTTGAGATCGTAGACCGCAGAACAACTATGCCGGATGCGTTAAAGAAAGCAGACGAAGTATTGCAGCAGGCAGTACAGGGTATCACAGACCTGATCAACCTACCTGCATTGATCAACCTGGACTTCGCGGATGTATGTACCGTTATGAAGGACAAGGGTATGGCACATATCGGTATCGGTTCTGCCAAGGGTGATGATAAAGCAATCGAAGCTGTAAAACTTGCCGTTGCCAGCCCATTGCTCGAGACTACCATCAATGGTGCGTCTCATGTTATCATTAACATTTCCGGAGATATCTCTTTGATGGATGGTAATGATGCAGCAAGCTATGTAGAGGATTTAGTTGGTGATAATGCCAATATCATTTTCGGTGCAAAATACGATGAGACAATGACAGATGAGGCAACGGTTACGGTAATTGCAACCGGACTCGAGGAGTCTGCAGGTGCACAGCCGGGCAAGATCATGCCAAAGATGCAGTATCAGAATATGGGTTCTGTTACCAGACCAGTTGGAACAGCCCCGATCAACCGGACAGCTACAACAACAGCAACTGGTTTTGGTGCGATGCCACATCAGCAGCCAGTACATCAGCAGCCAATGCAGCAGACGACACCATCATTTTCCGGTATCCAGAAACCAAAACAGCCGGAGAGTTCCGTACAGCCGGTAGATATCAAGATCCCGGATTTTCTTAAAAATTCAAGAAAATAATGAGAGTACAGTAAAGTGGTTGAACGAATTTCGTTCAGCCGCTTTTTTTGTGCGCATAGGGAAAAAAGCGAGTGCCTGTAGGAAGATCTGATGAGCAAAGTGAGTTTCTTAAGTTGGATCCAATCCCCCGATTCTGACAAAATAACAGGAATAGCATCACTATAATAACAAAAGGAAGCGAGGTGAGAAAAATATATGTGTTCTATGTGGATGTTTTCCTGTTACAGAACTTCTGTATGGACTTCATTGCCGTAATGGGGAGCAACTTGTTATTAAAGAGAGGAAAAAGTGTGATCCGGCTTTTTCTGATCTCGTTTTTCGCTTCGCTGGTGGGGCTGATCCTTTTTCTTTTGATCGATCAGATCATGACCTATCAGATCGTGACACATTTCCTTTTAAATACGGCAATGGTGGCGGGATGTTTTGGCTGTCGTTCCAGACAGGAATTTTTGAAAGCATGGCTGAGTACATACATTGTGGTATTGTTTCTTGGGGGAGTTATCGAATGGATGATGGAACAGAGCGTGTTTTTTCAAAATTATGCGCTGCAGCTTTTGGGAGGCGTAGGCCTTCTGGCAGTGTTTCTGTCGTTTCTGCTTTCTGTGCAGACCTATGAGAAAAACAAGATCCCGGTGCGGATCATAAACCGGGGAAAGAAACTGGAATTTATGGCGTACTATGACAGCGGAAATCAGCTGACCGATCCCTATACCGGAAAACCGGTGTGCGTATTGAGCGAGAGGAAGGCAAAAGAATTATTGGAGCCCGGGCGAGATAAGATGCGATTGATCCCTTATCAGTCGTTAGGAAAGCAGAGCGGTCTTATCTGGGCAATGGATGTGGAACAATTAGAATTTGGACGGGGAAAGGATCACTGCGTGATCAAAGAAGCGGTGATCGGACTTGGAGAACAGGGATTTTTGGAGGGATCAGACTATGATCTGCTCTTACATGCAAAATTATTGCAGACAAAGGAATTGCAATCAAGATCATTGCAGATAAAAGCATCTGAAATGGAGAACGAAAGAGAAGATTACCATGGAAGGTCTGGTCAAAAAAATGAAAAAGGTGATAAAGTATGTATATAAAGTTCAAGATGCCGGAAAAGAAAACATTCTGGCAGGAAATTCGGAGTTTTTCCATTGTGAGATGGCTGGTGCATGGAAAAAATGAAGTGCACTATATTGGTGGGGCGGAGATATTGCCGGCGCCGTTAGAGAGTGAGGAAGAGGCTTCCTGCATCCGGCTTTTAGGAAAAGCAAAAGGAGAAGAGGCATTATCGTCCAGAGAGTGTGATGCCGTGGAACATGCCCGTAAACGGCTGATCGAACATAATTTGCGTCTGGTCGTATACATAGCAAAGAAATTTGACAATACCGGAGTCGGGGTCGAAGATCTGATCTCGATCGGAACGATCGGGCTCATTAAGGCGATCAACACATTTAACCCGAATAAAAATATCAAGCTCGCGACCTATGCTTCGCGCTGTATTGAAAATGAGATACTGATGTATTTAAGGAGAAACAGTAAGACACGTCTGGAAGTTTCGATAGATGAGCCGTTAAATGTGGATTGGGATGGAAACGAGCTTCTGCTATCGGATATCCTTGGAACCGATGAGGATGTGATCTACCGTGATATCGAAACGGATGTGGAACACCGGTTGTTAAAAGGCGCGATCGAAAAACTTTCCGGCAGGGAACGGATGATCATAGAACTCCGGTTTGGGTTAAATACCTTAGACGGCGAGGAAAAAACACAGAAAGAGGTAGCAGATATGCTAGGAATCTCGCAGTCTTATATTTCAAGATTGGAGAAAAAGATCATGGTGCGTTTAAAAAAAGAGATTGTAAAATTAGAGTAAGCCCTGTGTCACCAATATCCTTTTTGTGTAAATTGTGAGAAAATATTGTAAAAATGTCTGAAAAATAGTATAATATATACTATAAAAATGCAGATGGATATGGACTGCAACAGGACAGATAGGAGGGGACAGCTTATGTTATTAGAGTTTTTAGGCGCGGCACATGAGGTTACAGGCAGTTGCCATTTTCTCAGCTTTGGGGATAAGCGGATTTTAGTAGATTGTGGTATGGAACAGGGAGCAGATCTTTATGTGAATCAGGAGATACCGGTCAATGCTTCCGATATTGATTATGTATTTGTGACACATGCACATATCGATCACTCCGGTTTATTACCGCTGCTTTACAATCATGGATTCCGGGGACAGATCTTCTGTACCATAGCAACGAATCAGTTATGTGAGATCATGTTAAAGGACAGTGCACATATTCAGATGTTTGAGGCAGAGTGGAGAAATCGTAAGGCAAAGAGAGCCGGATTGCCGGAAATCGTGCCACTCTATGATATGAATGATGCGATGGGGGTTCTGGGACATTTTGTACCATGTGAGTATCAACATATCGTCGAAGTGTGTGACGGGTTAAAAGTACGTTTTGTAGATGCAGGGCATTTGCTTGGTTCTTCGAGCATCGAGATGTGGGTACAGGAAGAGGACAAAGAAGTAAAGATCGTCTTTTCCGGTGATATCGGACCAGGAAACCGTCCACTGATCAAAGACCCGGAATACATCAAAGAAGCAGATTACGTCGTGATGGAGTCTACTTATGGAGACAGGGAACATCAGACACCGCCGGATTTTGCAGTCAGGCTGGCAGAGGTATTAAAAGATACGTTTACTCGTGGCGGAAATCTTGTCATTCCGGCATTTTCCGTTGGACGTACGCAGGAAATGCTCTATTTTATACGGCGGATCAAAAACGAACATCTTCTGCCGGAATATGAGAATTTTGAAGTATATGTGGATAGCCCGCTTGCTGTGGAGGCAACCTCTATTTTCAATAAAAACGTGGAGGACTGTTTTGATGAGACCGCACTCGAACTGGTACATCAGGGCATTAACCCGATCGGGTTTCCAGGACTTCGGATGGCAATCACCAGTGATGAATCCAAGATGATCAACTTCAACGACAAGCCAAAGGTTATCATTTCTGCTTCCGGTATGTGTGAGGCTGGACGTATCAGACACCACTTAAAACATAATCTGTGGAGAGCTGATTCAACGATTCTGTTTGTTGGATTCCAGGTGCCTGGCACACTCGGACATTCCCTGTTAAATGGAGCAAAAGAGGTGAAGCTGTTCGGTGAGACGATCGAGGTAAAGGCGCGGATTGAGAATTTACCGGGCATCAGCGGTCATGCGGATATCAATCAGCTTACCAGATGGGCGGCAGCATTTGAGCAGAAACCAAAGAAAGTATTTGTGGTACACGGAGATGACAAGGTCACGGAGCAGTTCGCAGCACACCTTCATGATACCCTGGGCTATGATGCCTATGCACCATACAGCGGAGATACATTTGACCTCATGACAGGGGAATGTGTCAAAGAGGGTTCCAGACAGCAGGTGGAAAAGAAGAAAGACAAACAGAATTCACGTGTGGCAAACAATGTATTTGCAAGACTTCTTGCTGCAGGACAGCGGTTGCTTACGGTTATCAACAAGTGCGAGGGTATGCCGAACAAAGAACTTGGCCGTTTTGCAGACCAGATCAATGCGCTGTGTAATAAATGGGACAGATAGTTTAAAGGGACAGATAATGCCGGATGGATTTTAAGGCAGACTTTTCCAGCCGGCTGACCTGTGCCTGTGAGATGTGGATCTCTTCTGCAACCTCCATCTGCGTTTTTCCTTCAAAAAAGCGCAGTTTTAAAATATAATTTTCGCGTTCACCCAGATGATCGAGGGCATCATTTAAGGAAAGTTCCTCGACCCAGTTGTCCTCCCGGTTCTTTTTATCACTGATCTGGTCCATCACATACAGTGTGTCACCGCCATCGGTATAGACCGGATCGTAGAGGCTGATTGGGCTTTGGATGGCATCGAGGGCGAAAACGATCTCATCTTTGGAGAGTCCTGCTTCTTGGGCAATCTCATCTAAGGTGGGTTCCCTGGTGGAAGTGTGGGAGAGAACTTCTTTGGCATGGATGGCTTTATACGCGGTATCACGCAGGGAGCGACTGACGCGGATGGAATTGTTGTCACGCAGATAACGTCGTATTTCACCTATAATCATAGGAACAGCGTAGGTGGAAAACCTGACTCCCATAGTCGGGTCAAAATTATCAATGGATTTGATCAGACCGATGCAGCCGATCTGAAAGAGGTCATCTACATTTTCATGGTTGCCGGAAAAGCGTTTGATGACACTTAAAACAAGCCGGAGATTTCCCTTGATGTAAGTTTCCCTGGCTTGCAGATCTCCCTGTTTGATCCGTACAAAAAGAGCATCCTTTTCTTCTTCTTTTAAAATAGGGAGCTTAGCAGTGTTGACACCGCAGATTTCAACTTTGTATGAAGCCATGATGTAAGTACCTCCGGGATTTTTATTAAAAGGATGCTTCAATTTCATACATTTTATTCAGAAAGTAACTTTTTTTTATGAGAAAATAATGGTAAAATACTAAAGAACTAGATTGAAAAAGCATTGGAGCAGTGACTATGAAAGATTTGATTGATGAGAGAAATGAACGTGAGAGAATCAGTAGAAGCATCATAAAATACTGGAATGTCAACTATATTCCAAAACAGCCGGAGCCGGTTGAATCGGAGAAGATGGAAGAAGAGCAGGAAGTTGTAGAAAGCAATGAGAGCCAGTTACCGTCCGAAGAGGATTATAACTATACAACAGGGGCATACTCTGGTGTTTATGGAAAGAGTGATGTAAAGGATGAGGTTACCAAGGGTCAGATCGATAAGATCCTGCATGAAAAATCCGAAAACCTCAGACATCTGATTGACGAAAATAAGGAAAAAGAGTGACAGGAGATAAGCTGGTGCATAGAATAGAATAAGAGAGAAAAAATGGGGGTATTTATGGCAGAGATTGTACTGCGCAAATACCACGGTATTGGAAATGATTATCTTGTCTATGATCCCACTGTTAACAAAACCATATTGCAGGAACGTTTTGTAAGGCAGCTATGTAAGCGCAATATTGGTGTGGGTGCAGATGGGGTGCTCTATGGACCATTATTCGAACAGGAAACAATAAAAGTACGAATTTTTAATCCGGATGGAAGTGAAGCAGAAAAAAGCGGAAATGGCATCCGGATTTTTTCAAGATATTTAAAAGATGCAGGATATATAAAAGAGGACAATTATACACTCACGACCAATGCAGGAGAGACACAGATCACCTTTTTAGATGAGATGGGAAACCGGATGCGGGTCGATATGGGATATCCGGAATTTCAGGCGGAGAAGATACCTGCAGTTGGATTTGGTGAGGAGATCACAAATGAAGCAATCTTTTTTTGCGATAATTTTTACAATGCGACCTGTGTTTCAATGGGAAATCCAAACTGCGTGATCTTATTAGAAGAAGTCAATGCCAAAAAAGCAATGCAGTTAGGACCATATGTAGAAAATTCCAAGTATTTTCCCAACCGTATCAATATGCAGCTGTGCAGAGTGCTTGATCGGGAAAATATACAGATTGAAATATACGAAAGAGGGGCAGGCTATACATATGCCTCAGGAACGGGTGCCTGTGCGGCAGCAGCGGCATCACACCGCCTTGGACTGGTAGGAGATCAGGTGACGGTTCATATGAAAGGCGGAGAGCTTGCCATAGAGTTTGCAGAAGACGGAAGAATATTTATGACCGGTCCGGTCGTGTATGTAGGGAAGATTATAGTAGAAGAGACATTTTTTACCTGAGAAACAGGCTTTTTGCAGAAAAAGATGCAAAAAGCCTGTTTTTTCCTGAAAAAAAGTTATAATAAAAAGGCTGTTCTAACAAGCATAGAGAAGAATAAGATGTTAGTGCAGTGCCAAAAGAAAGGAAAGAAAAAATGAAGAATGGAAAGGCGATCAGAAACCGGGCATGGCTGTTTTTTAATATTGCCTGGACTTTAGTTTATTTATGGTGGAGAACATTTTATACGGTTCCGACGGAATATGGATGGGTGTCTACCTTTGCCGGTGTTTCACTGCTGGTGGTAGAGATCCTTGGAATGCTTGAGGCGTTTGTCCACTATTTTAATATGCATAAGATTGAGAACTATGAGGTTCCGATCGTTCCCGAGGAAGAATACCCGGAGGTTGATGTATTTATTGCGACCTATAATGAGCCGGCAGACTTATTATATAAGACCGTAAACGGCTGTGTTCACATGGATTATCCGGACAAAAAGAAGGTACATATCTATCTGTGTGATGATGGAAAGAGGCAGGAGATCAGGGAACTGGCAGAACAGATGGGCGTGGGCTATATTGACCGTGAGGACCACAAAGGTGCAAAGGCAGGTAATCTAAACCATGCGATGTCTGTGACTCATGCGCCGCTTATTGCAACGTTTGATGCCGACATGATACCGAAACGGGACTTTTTGATGGTCACGGTCGCCTACTTTGTAGACCGGGAGATTAAAAACAGAGACTTAGATGACAAGGATAAAATAAAACTTGGATTTATCCAGACTCCACAGAGCTTTTACAATCCAGATCTGTTTCAATTTAACCTGTTTGCAGAGAATAAAATTCCGAATGAACAGGATTACTTTTACAAAGATGTGCAGATTTCAAGAAATAAGAGCAACTGCGTCATTTATGGAGGCTCCAATACGCTGATCTCGCGAGAGGCACTCAATGATGTCGGAGGCTTTTATACGAACAGCATCACAGAGGATTTTGCAACCGGAATTTTGATCCAGGCAAAGGGATACCACTGCTATGCCATCAATCAGGTACTGGCATCCGGTCTGTCACCGACGGACTTAAAGAGCCTGATCAATCAGAGGGTGCGCTGGGCAAGAGGATGTATCCAGACCGGGCGCAAGATGCATCTGATCTTAAATCCGAAACTGAAATTTACACAGAAAATCAATTACATGGCATCTGTCTGGTACTGGTATGCTTCATGGAAACGTCTGATCTATATCATGTCACCGATCTTATTTGCAACCTTTGATGTGGTCGTGGTCAAATGTACCCTGTTAGAAGTGCTGATCTTCTGGCTGCCGATGTATATCAGCAGTAACATTTCCCTTAAGATGATGAGCCGTAATATCAGGACAACGAGATGGACGAATCTTTACGAGACGATCATTTTCCCGTTTCTGCTGATCCCGACTTTATTAGAGACATTTGGAATCAGTATGAAAAAATTCAAGGTGACAAAAAAGGGTGGGGATGCACAGGAACAGAAGAACTGGCCGTACGCGATCCCGCATTTTATCCTGATCGTATTGTCCATCATCGGAATCGCAAGGTGTATCGACTGGACTTTTACAACTGGACAGATCGATTATCTGGTCATTTTGTTCTGGCTGTTATTAAACTTCTACAATCTGGTCATGTCGTTATTCTTTATTTTGGGAAGAAAAGCAGTGCGAAGTGCCGAGCGTCAGCGTGCCGCCATTCCATGTCGCATGAAAACCAGATTCGAGGAAGAGGATGGTGTGACAGAGGACATCGCAGAGGGCGGTCTGTCTATATTGTTAAAAGAGCCGCATGATATCGCAGAGCAGGAGACGGTCACACTTGTACTGAAAAATGAGCATTACCAGGCAACGGTCGAGGTACGCGTGGTTTCAGTCAGCCGCAAGGAAAAGGAATACCGTTATGCGTTTGTGGTTACGGATTATAAAGATGACAAGGCAGACTATTTCCAGATGATCTATGACAGAGTGCCGTCTTTGCCGGAGAACCTGGATGAATCGCAGAGCAGTTTTGAAGACTTAAGAACGAATGTCAAACGAAGGATCTATACGACTGAGTACCATAACAGAAAGAAGGCAAGGATTCCGGTCAATAAGATCTTTGAAACGGATAAGAAACAGAAGGTTGTGCTGGTTGATTACAATTACGACTATGCATTGTTAAAAAGAGAAAACTGGATGCCGGATAAAATGGAGTTAAAAATAAAAGAGGGACTTGGTCTGTCACTGGAATTTTGTAAGGAAACGCAGGAGGGTCTGCTTTTATACCGCGTGTTAAACGAAGCGGAACTCTATGAGAACAAAAAACTCCATGAGGCGGTTGATTCCTGGATCAGGGAGCAGCTTGGACAGAGCAGCCCGGCTCAGCTGGAACAGACCGTTTCCAATAAGAGAAAACGCATGAAGGCAGAAGATGAGTTCTCAGAACTGGAACATTTATAAACAGGAGAAAGGCATGAATATGATAGGAAAAAAACTTAAGCAGGCAGGGAAAGGAATCCTGTTGGCTGCGCTGTTTGGTGCGAGTATCGCATGGACAGGAGAGACAGTTTTTGCAGAAGATAATTTAAGCTTTTCGAGGGCAAAACAGGGTGGCGATGAGGACGGAATCATTTCCATTAAGGAGTCGGAAGACGGCAGCGGACTTCACATGGAATATCAGTACGAAAAAGACGGATATCACACCGTTACCGTGTTCTGTGATGAGCATGTCAGAAAAATAGAGCAGCAGAGCAGTCTTTTGCTTACCATAAAAAATGATTCCAAAACGCCGGTCCGCATGAATATTGAAATAATTGATGCAGCGGGCGAAATCCATACTGTTTCGGACGGCTGTTATGTCGTTCTGCGGGATAAGACAACAGATACCGCACCGACCGAACAGGGATGCTTTGCCATCCCTGCGGGCTTTGAGGGAGAACTGGAAGTGCCTTTGGAACTTCTGGCAGAAGACGGACTGGATGAGATCATGGGTTATGGTCTGGTATGTGTGGCGGAAGATCAAAATGCCTACCGGATCGATTTTACAGATGCAGCGATCAAAGAGGATGGAACCGATCCCAAAGAGACTGCAGGACTTTTGTTAAATGGCCCGGATGAGATCAGAAAGGCAAAAGTGGGAGAGAGTGAGACCCAGTATGATGCAGAGACTTATAATCTGTTTGGCGAACGGAAAAAAGCAGTCGTTTCCCTGTCCTTAAAGGAAGACACAAAAGAAATCGAACTGACAGATGAAGGCTGGCTGGTCGTAAAAGCGGGAGCAGCAGAGGAAGAAATTACACTGGTTGCGCAGACCGCGGATGGTTTAAAGGAAGAAAAAAAGATCACCCTGCAGTCATCCTGGACGGAAAGCATACATACGGAAAACGGATATGATGCATCAATCGCATCGCCGCAGGAGATTGCACCGGTGGATGGAAAATTGGCATTCCTTGTGACAGCTAAGGCACTGAACATCGTGCGGGTGGCAGGAGTGATCCTTACTGCAGCCGTTTTGATCTATTATATTGTGATGAGAAGAAAGGCAGGGAGAAAAGAGTAATGCTATTTTCCAGTATAACATTTTTATTTTATTTCCTTCCGGTGGTATTGGTACTGTATTATCTGTTTCGCTGGAATGTACCGATCAAAAATATGATCCTTCTGGCTGCCAGTCTGTTTTTTTATGCCTGGGGAGAACCATGGTTCGTATTTGTCATGTTAGCTTCGATCGTGGGAAACTATGTGCTTGCCCTTTTGGTCGACCGTTACCGGGAGAAAAAGGGTGTGGCAAAGTTTATCATCTTTGTAACGGTCGTCTTAAATATCGGACTGCTGTTTGTGTTTAAGTATCTGGACTTTGTGATACGCAACATCAATCAGGCGGCGGACGGGAACATCCCGCTGCTTGGGCTTGCCCTCCCGATCGGTATTTCGTTTTTTACCTTCCAGGCAATGTCCTATGTCATTGACGTATACCGGGGAAATGGAGAAGTCCAGAAAAATCCGTTTTATGTGGCACTTTATATTTCCTTTTTCCCACAGCTTGTCGCAGGACCGATCGTGCGGTATGAGACGATCGCAGACCAGATGATAAACCGGAAAGAGACGTTGGATAAATTCTCGGTCGGTACCTGCCGTTTTATTACCGGAATGGGCAAAAAAGTATTGCTTGCCAACAATTTTGCCATTGTTGCAGACCGTATTTTTGACAATTACCAGCAGGGCTGGTGTCCGGTCACACTTGCATGGGTGGGGGCAATCGCATACACCTTACAGATCTTATACGACTTTTCCGGTTATTCGGATATGGCGATCGGACTGGGACTGATGTTTGGCTTTAAGTTCGAGGAGAACTTCAACTATCCTTATATTTCCCGGTCAATCGGAGAGTTTTGGAGACGCTGGCATATCTCACTTGGAACCTGGTTTAAGGAGTACATCTATTTTCCACTGGGAGGCTCCCGCGTGAAAAATATGGATATCGTGCTCCGGAATATGCTCATTGTCTGGGTATTTACCGGTATCTGGCACGGTGCGGAGTGGACGTTCTTTATCTGGGGACTTTTGAATTTCGCAGCACTGGTATTTGAGAGGTTTACCGATCTGGAGAACCGTACCAGGTTTGGCGCACTGCGGTGGTTTTATACGATGTTTTTTGTCACGATCGGCTGGGTCATTTTCCGCAGCGAAAATCTGGTGTATGCGGGAAATTATCTGAAATGTATGTTTGGCTTCGGCAGAGCTGGCTTTTTCAGCGATTACGCATTTATGTATCTGAAAGAGTATGGCATCTTTTTTGTGGCGGGTATCCTGTTTTGTATGCCGCTTGGAAAACGTATGAACTACCTGATCGCAGAGAAAAAAGCAGGAAAAGTTCCGGTAGCAGTGATGAATGTGCTCTATCCGGCAGTTATGCTGTCGATGTTCTGGGTTTGTGTGACTTACCTGATCAAGGGAAGCTACAATCCGTTTATCTATTTTAATTTTTAAGGAAAGGGAGAACTATGGAACGGTTATTAGGAAAAAAACGATGGACTGCGCTGCTCTTTTTCATACTTTTATTTGCCTATGCGTTTGTCAATGCGAAAAAAGAGCTGCCGGTTCTGATCGAGACGATAACATCTTTTGACAGTGATCTTTCTGCCTCTGAAAAAATTAATCAGATTGACAGTAGCATCAATGAAAATGCGATGGAGCGGTATGCATTTGTCGATGCGTATGGATATTTACAGCGGCTGTTAAACAAAAACGAGGAATCCAATTTTGAAGTGGTAAAAGATACGGAAGGAAAACTGCATTATACTTATTTTACAACGGAACCACAGGACACCTCGGAGTTAGTGGAACGTGTCAGAAATCTGGCAGATGCGGTCGAGACGAAAAAGACCAAAGTGATCTACGTCCTGCCGCCGGATAAATACATCAGAGGCTACACCACATTTGCGAAGGGTATTCCATACCATATGTCAAATGAGACCGCAGATGGTTTTCTGGCGGGACTTGAAGAAAACGGGATCCCATACCTTGACCTGAGGGAAAATCTCTCCGAAAGCGGAAGGGATTTATCAGAGGCATTTTATGTGACAGATCATCACTGGACAATCCAGACTGCATTCTGGGCAGCCGGGGAGTTATCAGACTGGTTGAATGAAAGCTTCGGAGAAGATCTGGATGCGGACGACTTTTATAAAGATGAGAGCAATTACAATGAGATTACCTATGATAAGATCTCTCTTGGATCAATGGGAAGGAAAACAGGCAGATATTATGCCGGTGTCGACGATTTTACGCTGATCTATCCGAAATTTGATACTTCCTATGTGTATGAAAATACGATCGAACCGGATCTGACGTTTCAGGGCAGGTTTGAGGAGGCGCTGATGGCAACACCAGTCATAAGACAGAGCAGCAAACCATTTGACACGGATATGTATATGACATACCTGTACGGAAATCCTGCATTTTCGCACATTGTAAATGAAAAAGAAACAGGCAGTATCGATGTCTGCTTTATCAAAGACTCCTTCGCTGTGCCGTTTGCGGCGTTTACTTCTCTGCGCTGCCATACGGTGGATATGATCGACCCGAGATACTTTACAGGGGATTACGAGGAGACGATCAATGAGGGAAATTATGATTATGTCATCATTATGATCTCCCCGCAGGATTTAGTCGAAGAGTTTTTCCCATATGGCAAGTAGGAAAGACAGGTAGCGTTTGACATTTTGCACACCTATGTATAAAATAGAAAAATAGTAGTGTTTTTTAGAAAGGAAACGTAGGTTATGAAAAAAATCTTAGACCTGATTAGCGAAGAAGTGACAAAAGCCTTCGTGGAATGCGGTTATGATCCAAAATACGGAAAAGTTACACTGTCCAATCGCCCGGATCTGTGTGAGTATCAGTGTAACGGCGCGATGGCAGCCGCAAAAGAATATAAGAAAGCCCCTTTTATGATTGCAGATGAAGTGGCAGCAAAACTGGCAGAAGATCCGATGTTTGCCATGGTAGATTCGGTAAAACCGGGATTTTTAAATCTGAAATTAGACGGTGCATTTTTAGCAGATTATGTGGCAAAGATGCAGGAAGATGAGGGACGTTTTGGCTGTGAAAAAGTAAAAGAGCCAAAGACCATTATGATTGATTACGGCGGACCAAACGTTGCGAAACCTCTTCATGTAGGACATTTACGTTCTGCCATTATCGGAGAGAGTATCAAGCGGATCGGTAAATTTATGGGACATGAGATGATTGGTGATGTGCATCTGGGTGACTGGGGTCTTCAGATGGGACTGATCATTACAGAGTTAAAGCTTCGCAGACCTGAACTGCCATATTTTGATGAAAGCTACACCGGAGAATATCCGGCAGAGCCGCCATTTACTATTTCGGAATTAGAGGAGATCTATCCGACGGCAAGTAAAAAATCAAAAGAGGATGATGCCTACAAAGAGGCAGCCATGCAGGCAACTTATGAATTACAGCATGGCAGGAGAGGATATCAGGCACTGTTATCCCATATCCTTCATGTGTCAGTGACAGACTTAAAACGCAATTATGAGAACTTAAACGTCTCTTTTGAACTCTGGAAAGGAGAGTCTGATGCACAGCCATATATCCCGGACATGGTGCAGAAGATGAAGGATGACGGATTTGCCTATATCAGCGATGGAGCACTGGTCGTAGATGTCAAAGAGGAGACAGATACCAAGGAGATCCCTCCGTGCATGATCTTAAAATCAGACGGAGCATCTCTTTATAATACGACCGACCTTGCAACGATCGTATGGCGTATGAAAGATTATCATCCGGATGAGCTGATCTACGTTGTAGACAAGCGTCAGGAACTTTACTTTACCCAGGTATTCCGCTGCGCAAGAAAAACAGGTCTTGTTACACCGGGGACAGAATTAAAATTCTTAGGTTTTGGTACGATGAACGGAAAAGACGGCAAGCCGTTTAAGACCCGTGAGGGTGGTGTCATGCGTCTGGAGCATCTGTTAAATGAGATCGATGCTGAGATGTTAAAGAAGATCACCGAGAACCAGAAAACAAAAGAAAACCTGGGCATCAGCGAGGAAGAAGCAAAAAAGACAGCCAAGATGGTAGCACTTGCAGCGATCAAATACGGCGATCTCTCCAATCAGGCAAGCAAAGATTATATCTTTGATATTGACCGCTTTACCTCATTTGAGGGAAATACAGGGCCATACATCCTCTATACGATCGTCCGCATCAAGTCCATCTTAAATAAATATTATGGTTCAGGCAAAAATACAGAAGGTGCAGCAATCTGCGCAGCAGCAAATGAGAGCGAGAAAAACCTTATGCTTGAATTATCCAAATTCAATGCGATGATGGAAAATGCGTTCGAGGAGACCGCACCACACAAAGTATGTTCTTATATTTATGATCTTGCGAATGCGTTTAATACGTTTTATCATGGAAATAAGATCATGGCAGAGGAAGACGAGGCACGTCAGAAGTCCTATATCCGCCTGTTAGAGCTTACCAAGGCTGTATTAGAGACAAGCATTGATGTACTGGGCTTTTCCGCACCGGATCGTATGTAATCAAAATAAAAAAGGAGAATGAGAATGAAAAAGAAGGCAAGAACAAAGGGAATGGCACTGGTATTGGCACTGATGATGCTGATCACATCACTCGTATGGACTCCATCCGATGAGGTAAAGGCTGCAAGCAGCAATGTTTACATTAATCCATACAGTGCAACCGTAGTAACCTACAAGACCGGAGATGGTGTCAGCAAAAACTGGAGCGTGATCAGTATCATGGGATGCTCCAAAAAATCTGAGATCAAAAACTTAAAATGCTCCAACAAAAATATGAGCGTTGAGAAACAGAATGGTTATCTGGTGGTATATTTTGGAGACAAAGCACAGAAAGCGACCATTACCTGTACAGTAAAAGGTGTTAAACTAAAAACAACACTTACCGTAAAAAAATACAGCAACCCGGCAGGCAGCATCAAATTCGGCAAGAAAAATCTGACTTCCCAGTTTAAAAATAATACGGTATATCATAAACGTGGTACCAATTTTAACAACCAGAATTTACAGGTAAAACTGAAAAAAGGATGGAAGATCACAAGCATTTATATCAGCAATGGCAATAAGAGACAGAATATCCAGGTCAATGCCGCAAAATTCTCAAAGAAGATCACTTTAAAGGGTAAAAATTCTTACTGCTATATCTACTGCAAAAATGATAAAACCAAAGTTTCTGAGGTACTTTCCATTACCTATTAGGATGCAGGATAAAATCGTCACGAGAGATCGTGGCGATTTTTTGCTGTCATAAAATAAGATCGCACTCATAGAATCAAGCAGGAGCGAAATCAGAGAAGGGAGCAAAATACTTATGGCAAATGGAATGGAAACAATCCTGTCTTTTTTTCCCATCCGTTTCCGGGAGGAGATGAAAAAGATGCCCTGGCAGGGACTTGAGGAGATCCGGGTCAGGATCGGACAACCCATGGAATTTTGTTATGCCAATACCTGGCGGTATCTGCCGGAGTCTGACTTACGGGTCACGGAACGCGATATGGGAGAAATGTTAAATTATATCAGTCAGTATTCGCTCTATGCCTATCAGGAGGAGATCAGACAGGGGTATCTTACAATCGAGGGCGGGCATAGGATCGGGCTGGTGGGACAGGCAGTGATCTCACAGGGGCAGATCAGCGGAATGCACACAATCTGTTTTTTAAATGTGCGGATCGCGCAGGAGAGATGTGGCTGTGCAGAGCCGATCGTTCCTTTTTTATGGCAGGGAGAGACCATTTACAATACCCTGATTCTATCGGCACCGGGAACGGGCAAGACAACCTGTTTGAGAGACTGCATCCGGATCTTATCGGATGGGAAAAGCGGCCGGAAGGGGCTGAAAGTCGGGATCGTGGATGAACGCTCGGAGATTGCAGCCTGCCATATGGGGGTGCCGCAGAAAGACATCGGCAGAAGGACGGATGTGTTAGACCATTGTCCAAAAGCGCAGGGGATGCTTTTACTGCTCCGTTCCATGTCCCCACAGGTTATTGCGGTGGATGAGCTTGGCAGGGAGGAAGATTTTCTTGCTGTAGAGCAGGCAGCCTGTTCGGGAAGCCGTGTACTTGGCACCATCCATGCGGCAGAGATCCGGGAACTTACAGAGAAGAAACAGTTACGGCACTGGATCAGGCAGGGGATGTTTCAACGGTTTGTCCTGCTTTCGAAAAACGGCAGCGGGGAGCGCACGTTTCAGATCTATGATGAAAATCTGGAGCAGCTATGGTAAAGGCAGCAGGAGGCGGTCTGATCCTGCTTGCAAGCGTGGGACTTGCCGTAACGCTCGGGGCAGAACTAAGAGAACACATCAGGCTGCTCTATGAGATCAGGCAGATGCTCTTAGATATCGCACAGGAAGCAGGATATTGTCTGTTGCCGATGGAAGAGATCTTAGAAAACAGACTGCATCCGCAGAATGAAATTCTGTCACGTTTTTGTAAGACACTTGGAAGCACGCTTCGGGAAAAGGGAGGCTGCGACGGAACCATTCTGTGGCAGCAAGAAATGGAACGCTATCAGAAGAAACTGCAGCTTGATGCAGCGGAGCGTGAAGTATTAGAACATGCGGGAAGAGCTTTTTTCGGAAAAAATACAGAGGAAAATGCGAGCAATCTGGCACTGTGTCTGGAACGGCTCGATTACATCATTGAAGAAAAGAGAGGGGAACAGAAGGAGAAAAAGCGGGTGGCACAGACTGTAAGTATCATGGGAGGTCTGATGCTCATCATCCTGCTGATCTAGATTTGCGATGAGAAAGGGCAGACAGAAAATGAGCGTGAATTTAATCTTTAAAATAGCAGCAGTCGGGATTTTGGTAACAGTCATCAGTCAGGTGTTAAAACACAGTGGCAGGGAAGAACATGCTTTCCTTACAAGTCTTGCCGGACTGATCATCGTACTTTTCTGGATCGTTCCCTATATTTATGAATTATTTGAAACAATGCAGACTCTGTTTGCATTGTGACAAAAAGAGGGCAGGGTAGAAACATGAATATGTTAAAAGTTGCGTTGCTTGGGATTACGGGTGTCCTGCTTGCAATCCCATTGCAGAAAGAAAAGAGCGGGTACAGCACGTTGATTGCTATGGGAGTCTGTATCTGTCTGCTCTTTTCCATACTGACAAAAGCGGAGACGGTCGTTGCATTTATCGAGCGGTTAAAGGGACTGGTTCTGGTCGATGACACTTACATAGCACTGATCTTAAAAATGGTCGGGATCACCTATGTGGCAGAGTTTTCCATGAATGTCTGTAAGGACGCCGGATATGCTGCGATCGCCAATCAGATCGAGGTGTTTGCAAAGATATCCATACTGGCGGTAAGCCTTCCGGTGTTTGTGGCGTTTTTGGAGACGATAGGAGGTCTGATATGAACAGGGTGGCGGTGCTTCTTTTTTGTCTGATCCTTTGTGTAAGTGAACCGGTCTTTGCAGGGGAAAACAAGGCAGGGAAAAATAAGACGGAAGAAAATACCGTTTTAGAGGAACTGCTTCGCCAGATCGATTTTGACGAGGTGGATACTTATTTAAAACAGGAAAATGTTCTGCCAATCGAAGAGCAGAGTTTTTCCGACCTCGTTGTCACATTGATACAGCGGGATGGCATCGTTTTTCATCCGGAACTGGTACTGCAAGGGGGAAAAGATATGCTTTGTCAGGAGATAGAAGCGAACAAAAAAATACTGCTTGAGGTCGTACTGCTGGCACTTGTCTTTTCTGTGCTAAAAAACTTTGCCGGAGCGTTTGGTTCTTCCTATGTTTCGGAACTCTGTTTTATTTTGGTGTACTGTGTGCTTGCTATTTTGCTGACACAGTCGTTTCTGACCTGTTCCGAGATCGTCTCACAGACCTTAAAGCAGAGTATTTCCTTTATGAAGGTCATGATACCGACTTATTGCATTGCCATGGTGTTCGCGGTGGGCAGCAGCAGTTCCATCGGCTTTTACCAGATTGCATTTTTAGTCATCTATCTGGTACAATGGCTGTTTTTGTATCTGTTTATCCCGATGATCCATCTCTATATCTTAGTCACGCTGTTTCATCATTTCTTTGAGGAAGAGAAATTCGCCAATCTGACCGAGCTGCTCAAAGGCATTATCTTATGGGGCTTAAAGCTGTCCGGTATGGTGGTGCTTGGATTAAATATTGTGCAGGGATTTTTAAATCCGGTCAAAGACCGGCTGTTAAACGGAACGGTAGAAAAGGCGGCATCGATGATACCGTGCATTGGAAATGTGGCAGACGGCGTAACAGAACTGCTGCTCGGCTCCGGGATTCTGATCAAAAACGGGGTAGGCGTGGCGGCACTTCTGATCCTGGTTTTACTCTGTGCGGTCCCGATGGGAAAGATCGCCTGCATCACATTATTTTACAAGATTGCGGCGGCGGTGACAGAGCCGGTGGCAGACAAGCGGATCGCCGGGTGTTTAAAGGGCATGGCAGAAGGCGGAGTGCTGTATGTAAAGCTGATGGGATATTGTGTGGTTTTATTTTTCCTTACGATCGCACTTACTACAATGCTGACCGGAACGACAATATAAAAGGGAGAATGGAGTGTCATGCAGATTGCAGCGTATATCAAAAGTTTTCTGGTGCTCTTTGTTGTAGTTACGGTTATCTTACAACTGATCCCCGGAACACAGTTAAAAAAATATATTTACTTTTTTGCGCAGTTTGTTCTGGTAATTGGGATCTTACATCCGCTGTTGTCCTTTTTCTGGGATACGGATGTTTTTTTGGAGCAGATCGAGTTTGAGGCGTTTTCCGAAAGTCTCGCAGAGACAGCGCGCGGTGCCAGACGTATCGCAGAGGGACAAAAGAAGGATTATCTAAAAAAATATGAGAGCATCGTGGCGCAGGATGTAGCACGTGTTGCAGAGGAATATGGACAGGCACATGGGTATGCGGTAAAAACGGCACAGGTGAGCCTAAATTCATCCTATGAGATCGAAACGGTGGAGGTAGAGATTGAGGACCGAGAGGAAACAGAAATCTGCGTGGATGAGATCTCCATAGGAGAGGAACGACAGCAGGGAAATGAACTTCTGTGTCAGAATGTAAAAGAAAAACTGGAATCATACTATCAACTGGAGGAGGGAAGTGTTAATGTCTGCTATACAGGATCTGATTGAAAAGATCAGGACATACATCAGGAAAAAGCCATGGAAGAAATTAAAAAAGACGGACTATTTCGTATTAATCTGCATTGGAGTGCTGCTTATGGTCATTGCCATGCCGGAAACTGTGCCGGATGGAAAGCTGTCTTTCAAAGAAAGTAAGCCGGCACTTCTTTCAGCGACGGAAACAGAAACAAAAAACGTATCTGAAACAGAAAAAAACGATGACTATACCGCGCAGTTGGAGCATAAATTAGAGAAGGTGCTTTCACAGATGGAGGGCGTGGGAAAGGTAAAAGTGATGATCACGGTATCAGACTACGGAACCTGCGTGCTGGAAAAAGACCAGAAGAGAGATACAACGACAACGACGGAGACAGACAGCAATGGAGGAAACCGCGCCGTAACAGAAGAACAGAGAGAAGAGACGACCGTTTATACGGAAAATGGACAGGAGAAGATACCATATATACAAAAAGAGGAACTTCCAACTATAGAGGGGGTTGTCGTTGTGGCAGAGGGCGGCGGAAACAGCAGAACGATTTCGCAGATTTCAGAGACGATCCAGGCATTATTTTCGGTGGAAGCACATAAAATTAAGGTAGTAAAGATGAGTTCGAAGGAGGGATGACCGTGAAAAAAATATTTCGAAAGAACCAACTGATCATTACGGCACTCGCGCTTATGATCGCGGTGGCAGGATATTTCAGTTACATGAACAATTCCATTGATGACAACGATGCGGCGGCAAAGGTAAGTGCAGGTGCAGAGATACTTGAAGAAGAATATGAGATTTCCGATGAGGACACCGATCTGGTCGGGGAAATTTTTACCGATGAGGGGAGTGGAGAAGAGATTGCTCTTGTAGACGATACCGGGCAGACCGGGACAACACAGAGCACAGAGACCGTGGCAGAGGCAGAAATCGATACGAGCGCACAGACCGCAGAGGATGTGGCAATGGGAGAAAATGCTGAAGAAACCAATCCGGGAGAGACCATTTTAACCAGTACCACGATCGCAAATCTGGACTATGCGGCAGAAATGAAACTGAATCGGGAACAGATCCGTTCCAAAAACAAGGAAGCACTGCTTGAGATCGTGAACAATGCAGCACTGGCAGATAATCTAAAACAGGATGCTGTCAACAAAATGGTGGCAATGACAGACATTGCAGAGCGGGAAGCCGCAGCAGAGATGCTTTTGGAGGCAAAAGGATTTACCGATGTTGTGGTGAGCATCACGGATGATAACTGTGATGTCGTACTTAATATGGGAGAGGTAACCGATTCCAAACGTGCGCAGGTAGAGGATATCGTAAAAAGAAAAACGAATGTCTCTGCGGAACATATCGTGATCACACCGATTGTAGTAAACGAAGCACAGACAACAGAATAGAAAATAAGAGAGCCGTCATTTCTCATTTCAGGAGAATGGCGGCTTGTTGTATGAATACTGGTAAAGCTGGAGAGGATGTGGTAAGATAGAAAAAGAAAACGCATAGAAAAGAGAGGTTGATGATATATGAAACGAGTATTTTTGATCGTATTAGACAGTGTAGGAATTGGAGAGATGCCGGATGCTGCTGCATATGGAGATGCAGGAAGCAACACAATCTTAGCAGCATCGAAAAGCCCTTATTTTTCCATGCCAAACATGAGAAAACTGGGTTTTTTTAATATTGACGGTGTAAACATCGGAGAGAAAGAAGCACATCCAGAGGGTGCTGTGGCACGAATGACCGAGGTTTCAAAGGGAAAAGATACGACGATCGGACACTGGGAGATCGCAGGTGTGATCTCAAACAGCCCGCTTCCGACTTATCCAAACGGGTTCCCGAAAGAGATCATCGATGAATTTTCCAAACGTACCGGAAGAGGTGTTTTGTGTAACAAACCATATTCCGGCACCGATGTCATCCGTGATTACGGCGAGGAACATATGAAGACAGGCGACCTGATCGTTTATACTTCTGCCGATTCGGTATTCCAGATCGCAGCACATGAGGATATCGTTCCAGTGGAGACTTTATATGAATATTGCAGCATTGCAAGGAAAATGTTACAGGGCGAGCATGGGGTAGGCCGTGTCATCGCAAGACCGTTTATCGGAGAGCCGGGCAACTTTACCAGAACGACAAGACGCCATGATTTCTCCTTACAGCCACCGAAAACAACGATGTTAGACCAGCTCAGCGCAAACGGATTTTCCGTTCTTTCTGTTGGAAAGATCATTGATATCTTTGCAGAAAAAGGGATCACCGAATATGTCAGAACAACCGGAAATGAAGATGGTATCAACAAGACCCTCGACTATATGAAAAAAGATTTTGAGGGACTTTGCTTTACCAATCTTGTGGATTATGACATGTTATACGGTCACCGCAATGATGTTGAGGGCTACGCAAAGGCATTGACTTACTTTGATGAGCGTCTGCCGGAGCTTCTTGCAGCAATGCGTGACGAGGACGTTTTGATGATCACAGCAGATCACGGCTGCGATCCGAGTACACCATCTACCGATCATTCCAGAGAATACACACCATTCGTAGTCTATGGAAAACCGGTCAAAGCAGGCGAAAACTACGGAACAAGAGAGAGCTTTTCGGATATTGCTGCAACCATTCTTTCTTATTTTGGACTGACACCGGAATGTGCCGGAACCGCGATCGATTTATATCGTTAAAATTTTGCTTTTTGCAGGAAAATATGTTATAGTGCCAAAGAATAAGAAGTTTGGAGGATAGATTTGTTTTGGCTGATTTAAGAAAAGAGATAGAGAAAAGACGTACGTTTGCAATTATTTCGCATCCGGATGCCGGTAAGACGACACTGACGGAGAAATTCCTTCTGTATGGTGGAGCAATCAATCTGGCAGGTTCGGTTAAGGGAAAGGCAACGGCGCGCCATGCGGTTTCGGACTGGATGGAGATCGAGAAGGAGAGAGGTATTTCGGTCACTTCTTCCGTGCTGCAGTTTAATTATGACGGATATTGTATCAATATCCTGGATACACCGGGACATCAGGACTTCTCAGAGGATACCTATCGTACCTTAATGGCGGCCGATTCCGCTGTCATGGTGATCGATGGTTCCAAGGGTGTCGAGGCGCAGACCAGAAAATTATTCAAAGTCTGTGTTATGCGCCATATCCCGATCTTTACCTTTATCAATAAGATGGACCGTGATGCGAACGATACGTTTGACCTGTTGGATGAGATTGAAAAGGAGCTTGGTATCGCAACCTGCCCGATCAACTGGCCGATCGGTTCCGGTAAGGGATTTAAGGGAGTTTATGACCGTAATACCAAAGAGGTCATGACGTTTTCCGATACCTTAAAGGGAACAAAAGAGGGAACGGAACGCCATATTGCAGTTGATGATCCGGCTTTGATTGAGGAGATCGGACAGGATGCTTTTGACAAGCTGATGGAAGAGATCGAGCTTCTGGATGGTGCGAGTGCGGAGTTTGATCAGGAAATGGTAACAAAGGGACAGCTTTCACCGGTATTTTTCGGATCTGCACTGACAAACTTTGGTGTGGAGACCTTTTTACAGCATTTCTTAAAGATGACGTATTCTCCACTGCCAAGAAAAGCAGATATTGGAGAGGTCGACCCGTTTTCCGAGGATTTCTCAGCGTTTGTCTTTAAGATCCAGGCAAATATGAATAAGGCGCATCGTGACCGGATCGCTTTTATGCGTATCTGTTCCGGTAAATTCAATGCCGGCATGGAAGTAACACATGTGCAGGGTGGAAATAAAAAGATCAAACTGTCCCAGCCACAGCAGATGATGGCACAGGAACGCCACATCGTGGAAGAGGCGTATGCAGGCGATATCATCGGTGTGTTTGATCCGGGTATCTTTTCTATCGGTGATACACTTACCACGGCAAAACCATTCCGTTTTGAGGGGATCCCGACGTTTGCTCCGGAGCATTTTGCAAGAGTCCGTCAGGTCGACACGATGAAACGAAAACAATTCATGAAGGGCATGGAGCAGATCGCGCAGGAAGGTGCGATCCAGATCTTCCAGGAGTATAATATGGGAATGGAAGAAGTGATCGTCGGCGTTGTCGGTGTACTTCAGTTTGATGTTTTAAAATACCGTCTTGAGAATGAATACAATGTAGAAATCCGTATGGATAATCTGCCGTATGAGCATATCCGCTGGATCGAAAACGAAGAGATCGATATGGACAAGCTGGTCGGCACTTCAGATATGAAGAAGATCCAGGACCTGAAGGGAAGACCGCTGTTACTCTTTGTCAATGCGTGGAGCGTTGGCATGGTATTAGACCGGAACGAAGGCCTTGTCCTGTCAGAATTTGGACGAGAGTAGGGACGAGAGAAAGAGAGCAAAGCAGCCACAAATGCGCTCGCGCAAATTTGGGGCTATTTTGCGAATACACACGAAGAAAGGAGCACTTTTTATGGCAGTTGTTAAGATCACAAATGATAATTTTGAAGAGGAAGTACTTGCATGCAAGATCCCGGTTGTTCTGGATTTCTGGGCAGATTGGTGCGGGCCCTGTCAGATGCAGGGACCGATCGTGGAAGAACTTGCAGCCGAGCTCGAGGGCAAAGTTAAATTTGGAAAAGTCAATGTAGATGAAGAAGCTGCCCTCGCTCTGAAATATCAGATCATGAGCATTCCGACTCTGGTTGTCATGCAGTATGGTCTGTTCAAGATCAAAGCAGTCGGATTGCAGCAGAAAGAAGCAATCATGGATTTGCTGGCATCCTGCAAAGAGGACTAGCAGTTATCTGCCAGTTTTCTGATAGGCAGCCTTTTCTGCCTGAAGCTCTAAGAGCAGTCTGAGGACATTCCACTGTTTGTTGGTCGGTGTGAGAATGGCTTTATAATCGATCTGTAAGTTGCTTTTTTGTAAGGCGAGCAGGAGCTTGTCCATCCGTTTTTCGGTAAAATCACATAACAGTAAGAGATTTTCCTCTGGTACCTTTCCTGTGTGGGGAGCTGCCAGAGGATTTTTTTTGCCCGAAGCAAGGGCAGAGAGCGGCTGCATGTAATCGGTATCAGCAACCGGGACCAGATGAAATTTTAAGGTGGCGGCAAGCTGCCTTAATTGAAAGAGTTCGGTATCATTAAAATGAAAGGCTAATATTTTTTCCATAAATGCTCCATTCCTGCCCGTTTTTTTGAGGCATTTTAAGTTTATGCGTAAGCACAGATCCCGTGTTTGAAAAATCTGATCTCTGATTATTAGTTTACAGGGGAAAGGGGAGAGATACAAGGGTTTTTTGATGGGGGAATGGGATAAAACTAGCTTACCTCCCGGAAAAATTTGACAATTCACAGGCGGAACGATACAATCATAATGGTATTTTGTGCTTGAAAGAGGAGTTAAACATGCTTTTTAATTCATTTGAATTTTTAATATTTTTCCCGGTCGTCATAGGGGTTTATTATATCATCCCCAAAAAACTGCGGCAGATGTGGCTGTTAGTGGCGAGCTATTATTTTTATATGTGTTGGAATGCAAAGTATGCCATTTTGATATTTGGCATCACGTTACTCAGTTTCCTTGGAGGGAAAGCACTTGCACGTATGACAGGGGAAGATGAGGCGGCTCTTGCAAAAAGAAAACGACGTTTTTTTGTGGTCTGTGCGGGGCTTATCATTGGTATTTTACTGCTGTTTAAATATCTGGATTTTACCCGGGATAATATCAACCGTTTTTTGCAGCTGATCGGTTCTTCGCTATCCATCAGTACAGCGTTTAGTCTGGTCCTTCCGGTTGGAATTTCATTTTACACGTTTCAGGCACTGGGCTATCTGATCGATGTGTACCGGGGCGATGTACAGGCAGAAGAAAACTTTGCAAAATATGCGTTGTTTGTGTCCTTTTTTCCACAGCTGGTTGCCGGACCGATCGAGCGGAGTAAAAATTTGCTTAATCAGCTTGGAGAGCCAAAAGATTTTGATTATGAGAGAGCAAGAAATGGTCTGTTGCTCATGCTATGGGGCTTCTTTGAAAAAATGTGGATCGCAGATACTGCTGCAATCTATGTAAATAAGATGTATGACAATTACTGGGAATATTCGTCCGGTGCGCTGGTAGTGGCAACGGTTTTCTTTGCGATACAGATTTATTGTGATTTCAGCGGTTACAGTCATATTGCGATCGGTGCAGCGCAGGTGCTTGGCGTTCGTCTGATGGATAATTTCAGACAGCCGTATTTTGCTACCAGTATTAAAGATTTCTGGCGTCGCTGGCACATCAGTCTTTCTACCTGGTTCCGTGATTATGTGTATATTCCGCTTGGCGGCAGCCGTTGTAGCAAGTTAAAAACCTATTGCAATCTGATGATCACATTTCTGGTAAGTGGGTTATGGCACGGTGCAAACTGGACCTACGTATTGTGGGGCGGGCTGCATGGAGCCTATCAGGTGATCGGAGCGGTGACCCTGCCGTATCGAACACGATTACGGCAGTTTTTACATATCAAAGATACATGGAAACTATATAAACTGGGGCAGATGATCATTACGTTTTTCCTGTGTGATCTGGCGTGGCTGTTTTTTCGGGCAGAGAGCGTTTCGCAGGCAGTTGCAATCTTAAGACATATGTGCAGTCCGAGTGTGCCGGAACAGCTGCTCAATTTGACCACTTATACGACAGGATTGTCATTAGTCCAGTTATACAGACTGTTTTTTGCGGTTATTGTTTTACTTATTGTGGGAATATTACATGAGCACGGAGTGCATATCAGGGAATGGTTCTGTAAGCGGAATGTGCTGGTTCGGTGGACCTGTTATGTTGTTTTGCTGACCGGCTTTTGTCTGCTGATCATTCAGGAATTTGGCGGTGCTGCGGCAGAATTTATTTATTTCCAGTTTTAGGAGGATACAATGGCAAAGCTAATTAGAAAGAGCCTGTTGCTCTGTATGATATTGGGTGTTATCCTGTTACTTTTTTTTGTCCTGTCTGCAAAGGACAGCTATCGGGAAAAGGTTGCGCTTTGGACGATGAGTGGAGAATATCCGGCAGGAAAAGGGGAAACAGAAGGTTATATTGATCATGTGCAGGAACAGAATTCAGACACAAAGCTGATCTTAGGAGACAGTGTCTGCAATCAGATGTTCAATCATTTGCAGGAATATAACGATGATTATTGTATCGTGGGAAATAACCGTGGACTGACGATGGTGGGACAGTATCTGCTGTTAAATGAGTTTTTAAAAGCACATGAGAATGTGACGGATGTTTATGTGATCGTCGGTCTGGATGCACTGGAAAGTAAAATTGATATCACATATGGATACCAGTATGTCGTGGTTCCATTTACGAGGATCGGGGCATTAAACAATCTGGAAAAAGAAACGATCGATGAAATGTCAGACTTGTTTGGTGCGTGGGCACTACAGCCCGAGGTGGCAAAGATCATCGGGGATTCCAATCCGGCGAGAAAACTGTACTTGAATTATTTAAAAGAAAAGTATGGAGAAGAGACACCGACTCACGCGGAGTATGGCGAATTGTCCGATACGACGATCCTTTACCTGACAAAAATGCACGAAATGTGTGAGGCGAGAAATATTGCACTGTATTTACTGCCGGATCCGCTGGCAGATAATGATTTAAGGCATGAGCAGAAACAGTTATTAAAGGAAGAATTTGAACGTACCGGGTTGGATGCGTATTTTCCGGATTATTTTTCCATGATCCATTTTTATTCGGAAAAACAATTCGTGGATGGTGTGCATTTTGGAGATGGGTACGACTCACAGGAACAGTTCAATGAAAAAATACAGGAAATCTATCTGGATACTGGCTGTATGGAAGGGTTGAAGATGGAGTAGGGAAAAATCCAGACTGCGGTCTGGATTTTTTTCTCTTGCAGGCAATCTGTTAATGTGCTAAAATGGCAAATGTAAACAAATCCTGATGAAACCATATCGTTTCGTTTCTTTTTACAAATATGAGACAGATCATATTTCGGTAGGTTCACCGATCATATCCAAAATATTGAAAAGTAAAAACAATGTGTTGACAAGAAAGACAATTTATAATACTATTAGAACAGAAAAACGAACATAAGTTCGCGTGGAGGAAAACAATGGCAAAAGAAAGAGAAGATAAGTATAAGGAAATAAATGCAGCAAAGAGTGACAAGTTAAAAGCACTGGATGCAGCCATCTCACAGATTGAGAAGCAGTATGGCAAGGGATCTATTATGAAACTCGGAGACAATTCCGCACACATGAATGTAGAGACGAGCCCGACCGGTTCTTTAAGTCTTGATATCGCACTTGGCTTAGGTGGATTGCCAAAGGGCAGGATCATAGAGATCTATGGACCAGAGTCCAGTGGTAAGACGACAGTGGCACTTCATTGCGTGGCAGAAGTGCAGAAACGTGGCGGTATTGCAGGATTTATTGATGCAGAGCATGCACTGGATCCGGTTTATGCAAAGAACATCGGAGTAGATATTGATAATCTCTATATTTCACAGCCGGACTGCGGAGAGCAGGCACTGGAGATCACAGAAACAATGGTACGTTCCGGCGCGGTCGATATCGTGATCGTAGACTCCGTTGCAGCACTGGTTCCAAAGGCAGAGATCGACGGAGATATGGGTGATTCGCATGTTGGACTTCAGGCACGACTGATGAGTCAGGCACTCCGTAAACTGACTGCGGTCATCAGCAAGTCCAACTGTATCGTAATTTTCATCAACCAGCTGCGAGAAAAGGTTGGTGTAATGTTTGGTAATCCAGAGACAACCACTGGTGGACGTGCATTAAAATTCTATTCTTCCGTTCGTCTGGATGTCAGAAGGATTGAAGCGTTAAAACAGGGCGGTGAGGTAGTAGGAAACCGTACCCGTGTCAAGATCGTGAAAAATAAAGTGGCACCGCCATTCCGTGAGGCAGAGTTTGATATCATGTTTGGCCAGGGTATCTCACGTGAGGGAGATATCCTTGATCTGGCAGCGGACAGTGGGGTAGTCAATAAATCAGGTGCATGGTATGCGTACAACGGAGAGAAAATCGGTCAGGGACGTGAAAATGCCAAAACTTATCTGAAAGAAAATCCGATGGTCTGCGAGGAAATCGAGGCAAAGGTGCGTGATTTCTATAAGACTGACGGTGCGGAGGAAGAAACAGAAGAAGAAAAAACAGAAGCACCAGCAGCAAAGAGCATTAAGACAGTAGTTGATGAGAAGGCAGCCGAAGCAGCGAAAAAGGCAGAGGAATAATTCATGGATGTTCAGGTGGTAAAGATGCTTCCGAAGGAGAAATCCAAAACAGAGGTCTGCTTTGATAATGGAGAGAAAGTGCTGCTTTACCGTGGTGAGATACGCAAACTTTCATTGCACGAGGGTGCATATATTTCTTCAGAGACCTATGAGCAGATCCTCTGGGAGATCGTAGGGCTCCGTGCCAAAAAGCGGGCGATGCACCTGTTAGAGCGTATGGACCGGACGGAGAGCCAGCTGCGGCAGAAATTAGAACAGAATGGTTATCCCGCAGTATGTGTAGAGGCAGCGATCGAATACGTGAAGTCTTATCATTATATTGATGATGCCAGATATGCCGAGAATTATATCCGGTATGGACAGGAAAAAAAAAGCAGACAGCGGCTGCAGATGGATCTGTATGCAAAAGGAGTCGACCGCGAGGTGGTAGCTCAGGCGATGGAGGAGGTCTTTTGTGCAGATGAACAGCAAAAGATCATGACCCTGCTGGAAAAGAAGCATTATGACCCAGAGCAGAGTGACAGAAAAGAACAGCAGCGGATTTACCAGTTTCTGATGCGCAGAGGGTACAGGAGCAGTGATATTTCACATGCGATGAGATTCTGGGCAGAAAGAGAGGCTTAGGGGATATTTTGCACAATATGTAGTATTTTGAGAAAAGAAAAATGCAATATTAGGCATATTGAACAGTTATCTACTTGACATAACTATCGAAATAGCATAAAATTTATATGTTGTAATTTATGACAGATAACGAAAATTGTTTTTATGTTATAGTACAATGAAAACTTTATAAGGAGGTGCCCTTGTGGGAACGACAGTGATTGCTGTTGTTGTTACTTTTGTTATTACCGCGGTGGCTGTTTATTTTATAACAACTGCCTATCACAAAAAGGTAACAGAGTCTAAGATCGGCAATGCAGATGAAAAGGCTCGTGAGATCATTGATGAAGCGGTAAAAGCAGCAGAGACCAAGAAGCGCGAGGCTACACTTGAGGCGAAAGAAGAGTCTATTCGTGTAAAAAATGAATTAGACAAAGAAGTCAAAGAGCGTAGAGCTGAGATCCAGCGAAGCGAGCGTCGTGTTGTTCAGAAAGAAGAAAATCTGGACAGAAAGCTCGAAGCCATTGAGAAACGTGAAGCCGGGTTTGCTGCCAAAGAAGAAGAAATCAACAAACAGAAAGAAAAGGTCGCAAAACTCAACGAGGAGCGCATTCAGGAACTGGAGCGGATTTCCGGTCTGACCTCCGAACAGGCAAAGGAATATCTCTTAAAGACTGTTGAAGAAGATGTAAAAATTGATACTGCAAAATTGATCAAAGAAATGGAACACAAAGCAAAAGAGGAAGCGGACAAAAAAGCGAAGGAGTATGTGGTTACTGCCATTCAGAAATGTGCAGCAGACCATGTCGCTGAGACAACAATCTCGGTTGTACAGCTTCCAAATGACGAGATGAAAGGACGTATCATCGGACGTGAAGGTCGTAATATCCGTACACTGGAAACATTGACGGGTGTGGATCTGATCATTGATGATACACCGGAGGCAGTTATTTTATCCGGATTTGATCCGATCAGACGTGAAGTAGCCAGAATTGCTTTGGAAAAATTAATTGTAGACGGACGTATTCATCCGGCTAGAATTGAGGAAATGGTTGAAAAGGCTCAGAAAGAAGTAGAGACTATGATCCGGGAAGAGGGTGAAGCAGCAACATTAGAGGTTGGTGTTCATGGTATTCATCCGGAGCTGGTTCGCCTGCTTGGTAGAATGAAGTTCAGGACAAGTTATGGTCAGAACGCATTAAAACATTCTATTGAAGTAGCACAGATTTCTGGACTGTTAGCAGCAGAGATTGGCGTTGATGTCAGAACTGCAAAGCGTGCAGGTCTGTTACATGACATCGGAAAATCCGTCGATCACGAGATGGAAGGATCTCATATCCAGATTGGTGTGGATTTATGTAGAAAATATAAAGAGGCACCGATCATCATCAATGCTGTAGAAGCACATCATGGCGATGTAGAGCCAGAATCTTTAATTGCATGTATCGTACAGGCCGCTGATACTATCAGTGCGGCAAGACCAGGTGCCAGAAGAGAGACACTTGAAACATATTCAAACAGATTAAAACAGTTAGAGGATATCTCCAATGGATTTAAGGGAGTAGAAAAATCCTTTGCTATTCAGGCAGGTAGAGAGATTCGTATTATGGTTGTTCCAGAGCAGGTAAGTGATGCAGATATGGTATTACTTGCCCGTGATATCTCAAAACAGATTGAGGCAGAATTGGAATATCCAGGTCAGATCAAAGTAAATGTGATCCGTGAATCCAGAGTAACTGATTACGCAAAATAATGAGTGAGCGATAATGAAGGAAGAGAGACCATCATACATACAAAAGTGTGTGATGGTCTTTTTTGTTTCTATTGACTTTTTTTTAGACCGAAATTACAATAGAAAAAGAAAAGGAGGTGTTGTGGCAGATGAATGGAAAAACAAAAATAAGTGCTGTATTTGCAGTGATCGTTTTCGTTGGCATTTTGCTTTTTGCATGGAAACTGCCACAGAAGACACCATCGGCAATCCATACCGAAAATACGATGACGGTATTACAGAAAGAAAGCGGTGATCGTCTGTCAGCAGGTTCACTTGTGGTAGTGGCAGATATCTTAAGCAAAAACGATGCCAGAACGATCGTGTTTGGACAACTTCGCATGGCAGAGCAGATGTTAAAGACGATGACAGTGAATCGAAATCCGTTACTCGTCCTGCTTGCAGTCTGGTTTGCATGGCTTCTGCTGCCACAGATAACGGTTCGCGGCCTTGGGGACAGACTGTTACAATGCCGGACGACACTGTGGCAGAACATATGCTATATCCATCGGGGAGACGGGAAAAAGAGAATACCTGTAGCAGTAAATTAAAACAACAGATTTATGCTACAGGAGGAATGTCAGAATTGGAAGAAAATAGAATATGTGACCGTGCGAAAGTATTGTTGATCGATAACGATGAGGAAAGTACCTCGTTTTTACGCAAACTGGCAAGGAGAGGGCAATACAAGGCGTATGTGGCGGACAGTGGAAGAAGTGGAATGGAACTTAGCACCAGTATCTGTCCGGATATTGTGCTGCTTGATCTGCAACTGCCGGATATGGATGGAATGGATTTTATCCGGTGGTTTCGCAAATGGAACAGTTGTCCGGTGATCGTGATCTCCAGAAAATCATCACACACGGATAAGGTAAATGCGCTTTATGCCGGAGCGGATGACTATGTGAACAAACCGTTTTATGGGGAAGAGCTCGAAGCGCGCATCCACAGTGCGCTGAGAAAGAGATTGCCGGGATCGGAGCGGATCTGTTATGAAGCGGAAGGATTGAAGATCGATTTTTTCAAGCGACAGGTAACGTTAGAGGGAGCACAGATCCATTTTTCGCCCGTGGAATATCGTATTTTAGAATGTCTTGCACTTCATTCCGGAGCCGTCGTAACCTACCAGATGCTGTTGGAAAAGATATGGGGACCCTATATGGAGTATAACAGCCGGATCTTACGGGTAAATATGACGAATATCCGGAAAAAAATAGAAAAAATGCCGATGCGCCCAGTATACATAACAACGATCCCAAGAGTGGGATATCGGATGCTGGAAAATCATGGGTAACTAGGAGGAAATATGAATCAGCAGGTAAAAAGAATTAAACGTGAGTTGTTAAGAAAAGGAGCTATTTTAGACATCTATACGGATACGATGGAACTTCCGAATGGCAAGACAGAAGAGTGGGATTTCATTTCACACAGAATGGGAGCAGCGGCAGTTGTTCCGGTGCGTGAGGATGGAAAGATCCTTATGGTACGCCAGTACCGCAATGCCATTGAACGGATGACATTGGAGGTGCCTGCTGGTTCCAGAGACAGTGTGACAGAAGATACGATGGTATGTGCTGCCCGTGAACTGGAAGAAGAGACAGGATATTGCAGTAACAATTTAAAAAAATTATTGTCATTAAAGACAACGGTTGCATTTTGTAATGAGTTTATCGATGTGTATCTGGCGAGAGACTTAAAGCCGGGAAAACAGCATCTGGATGAAGGAGAATTTATCGATGTTGAGGCATATGATCTGGATGAATTGTGCCGGATGATCTACGATGGAACCTTACAGGATGCAAAAACGGTAGCAGCAATTTTAGCCTATAAAAACCTTCTGAACGAGGAGAAAAACGCATAAGATAAGAAAAAGGTCTTAGGTGCGTATCGTGAAGGAAAATCGATATGTCAGGATAACAGCTTTCTTTCTTGGGATTGTAACAGCAAATCTCATAGGAAGAGAGCTGTTTGTCACATATGGGATATTAAATACTTATTTTATCCGGCAGTATGTGGAAACAGTTCCGAATCTTAACCGGTTGTGGTTTCATGTCTTAGGTATCCGCATCAAATGGGCAGGATTGGTACTGGTGTTATTTCATTTCTTCCGGGCAGAACATGTATTGCTGTTTTTGGAGTGTGCATTGGCATATACGTTTGGGATCCTACAGGTGGCTGCGATCTTAAATCTTGGCTGGAAGGGACTGGTCGTTGTCATACTTGGGATGCTGCCGCAATGGATCTGTTATTTGATTACAATAGTGCTATATTATGAGCTAAAGTGCAGACAGAGACAGATGGGAGACCGGATGGAGCAGCGTGTTGTGATGGTGCTCTGTTATAGTATTGTTTTTGCACTGTTTTTGGTTGGAATCTGGGCAGAAGCGGCGGTAAACCCGGTCCTGATGCAAAAAGTTTTAAAGAAATTTTAAAAGCGATTGCTTTTCTAAAAACTTACGCTTATAATGAGGGGAAGTGGGGCAGCGTGCTGCCTTAAGTGACGAGCGACGAATTTTTGAAAAAAGAAACGGATAGGTTAAAGAGATGACACAGGACATACAGGATTTTATTCAATATCTTCATAATGAAAAACAGACTTCTGTCAATACAGAAGTTTCTTATGAGCGTGATCTAAGGAAAATGAATGAGTTCCTGCGTGGACAGGGGGTGGACCATGCGTATGCTGTACTGCCGACCCATCTGATGTTATATGTGATGGATCTGGAAAAATCAGGGAAAAAACCGGCAACAATTTCCAGAAGCATCGCCTCAATGAAGGCTTTTTTTCATTATATGGAAAAACAGCACCGGATCAACGAAGACCCGACAGAGCAGTTAAAGGCACCGAAGATTGAAAAGAAGATGCCGGCAATCTTAACCACAGAGGAAGTAACACTTTTATTAGAACAGCCCTGTGGCAACAGTCCGAAGGAACTGCGTGATCGCGCAATGTTAGAACTGCTGTATGCGACAGGCATCCGGGTGACTGAGCTGATCTCTTTGAAAGTTTCAGACTTGAACTTACAGATGGAATATCTGACCTGTACGGATGCACACAAAGAGCGCATCGTTCCGTTTGGAGATGTGGCAAGGGATGCGCTGAAAAAGTATCTGGAAGAGGGAAGACCATATCTGGTGGAAAAAGAAGACTGTCCTTGGTTATTTACAAACTGTACCGGACAGGATATGAGCCGTCAGGGCTTTTGGAAACTGATCAAAGCCTATGGAAAAAAGGCGGGGATACAGGCGGAGATCACACCACATACACTGCGCCATTCCTTTGCAGCGCATCTGATCAGCAATGGAGCAGACTTAAAATCGGTTCAGGAAATGCTTGGACATGCGGATATATCAACAACACAGATCTATACCCAGATGAGTTCCAACCGCATCCGGGAAGTATATGTAAAGGCTCATCCGAGAGGATGAGCCTTTTGATCACCCGAGAGGATGAGCCTTTTGATCACCCGAGAGGATGAGCTTTTAAAAGAATGTACGCGAGGCGTACATTCTTTTTTTAACACATTTCTGCAATGCTTTCGATCAGTGCTTTGGAATCTTCCCATCCAAGACACGGGTCTGTGATGGATTTCCCATAGATATGGTCGCCGATCTTCTGGGAACCTTCTTCAATGTAGCTTTCGATCATCACACCTTTTACCATGCGGTGAATGTCAGAAGAAACCTGACGGTTGTGCATGACTTCTTTTACGATACGGATCTGCTCTTTGAATTTCTTGCCGGAATTGGAGTGGTTTACGTCCACAACGGCAGCAGGATTGATCAGATCCATTTTTTCATACATTTCACAGAGACGGATCAGATCTTCGTAGTGATAATTCTGGGTGGTATTCCCATGTTTGCTGACAGCACCTCGCAATACCACATGGGTGAGCGGGTTGCCGCTGGTCTCTACTTCGTAACCGCGGTAAACGAAGTGATGTGGATGCTGTGCAGCATAAACGGAATTTAACATAACGGAGAAATCTCCACTGGTCGGGTTTTTCATGCCGGAAGCAACATCAAAACCGCTGACGGTCAGACGATGCTGCTGATCTTCCACGGAGCGTGCACCGATCGCAACGTAGGAGAGCAGATCTTCTACATAGCCCCAGTTTTCCGGATAAAGCATCTCATCGGCACAGGTTAAACCGCTTTCTGCCACGGCACGGATGTGCATTTTACGCATGGCGATCAGTCCTTCCACCATATCAGGTGCTTTTTCCGGGTCCGGCTGGGAAGCGATCCCCTTGTATCCCTCTCCGGTGGTACGTGGTTTGTTTGTATAGACTCGTGGGATCAGGATCAGTTTATCGGCAACTTTTTCCTGGATTGGAGTCAGGCGGCTGACATAGTCGCATACAGAATCTTCGTTATCTGCGGAACATGGTCCGATGATAACAAGGAAACGGTCATCCTTTCCGGTGATAACGTCAGAGATCATACGGTCACGTTCTTTTTTTAATGCCTGCAGCTTCTCTGGAAAAGGAAAGTCACGTTTGATTTCTTCCGGAGAAGGCAGTTGATTTAAAAATGTAAAACTCATGCTTGTCCTCATTTCTACGCAAAAGCGTTTTCATAATATTGTCTGCAAGTATCTTAATGGATATTGGAAAAGTTGTCAAATATTTGCATAATGAAAGTAATTGCTTTATAATGAAAAAAACTCCGCAGGGAGGAAAATGCGCGCAAAACGCAGAAATGAGGAAAATATGGGGCAATTGACGATAAAAAAGAGAGTATTTGGAGAGGGAAAACCTCTGTTGTGTGTTCCGGTAATGGAAACGAAAAAGGAAGATATCATAAGAGAAGTGGTGGCACTCAGCCAGAGTGAAGTCGATATGATCGAATGGCGAGTGGATGCCTATGATTCGTTTGCGGACTGTAATGCGGTAAGAGAAGTCTTAGAAGCAGTGGCACCGGTGTTAAAAGAGAAATTATTTCTCTATACCTTCCGTACAAAACGGCAGGGAGGAGAGGCTAGTGTAGATGCGGAACTGTTGGATGACCTGCATGATCTTGCGGCAGAATCCGGCTGTGTTGATCTGGTCGACATGGAATATTTTGAGGAAGAAAAACCGGCGGCAAAGATCAGACATTTACAGAAACAGGGCATTAAAGTTGTGGCTTCCCATCATGATTTTGATGAGACACCGTCAATAGATGTGATGAAAATGCTTCTGGTGCAGATGAGCATGGGAGGCGCAGATGTGGTCAAACTTGCAGTGATGCCGCAGGATGAAATGGATGTGCTAAATCTTTTAACCGCTACAGCAGAATTTCATCATGACAATAAAGAAATCCCTCTTATTACAATGTCGATGGGCGGTCTTGGCAGCATCAGCAGGCTTTGTGGAGAGACGTTTGGTTCGTGTGTGACCTTTGGGGCAGGGAAAAAGGCGAGTGCACCGGGGCAGTTTGAGCGAAAAGATCTGGCAGAGATGTTAGAACTGATCCATAAAAGTAATCCGAAAAAAGAATAAACAAAAACTAAAATAAATATAAACATGGGAAAACAGCATTGACAGAGCGGTTTTCTCATGTTATTTTTTTACGAAGAAAAACATAACAATGTTAAATATTAACGAGGTGATGAAAATGGACGAGACATATCGGAAATTTTTTATGGCAATGACCCAGTTTCATAAACTGAAACTCGGCGATCTGTTTCCCGATATGACAAAAATGGATTGTATGACACTAATGACGATCGCACATTTTTACAAGGAGGAAGAAGCACAGAAAAAGATCAATACATCAAAACTTGCGGAACGTATGCACGCGAAGCAGTCCGCAATCTCAAGAACCTTAAAGAAACTGGAAGAAAAGGGACTGATCGTGCGGACGATAGATAAGGAAGACCGGAGAAATACCTATGTTGAGATGACAGACAAAGGCAGGCAGGCGGTGGCGGAAAACAAAAAGAAAGTAAATGAAGTGTTTGAAGCTGTGTTTTCTAAGATGGAAAAAAAGGACATCGAACAGCTGGCAGCCTATCTGGACCGCATCTATCAACTGACGAAACAGGAGATCGAGATCCGGACGAAACAGGAAAAAGACGAGACTAGAACAGAAGCCGTAGATACGGCAGAATGAGAGGAAACATGAGCAAGATTTTTAAAAATATGGTGCCATACTGGAAAACAGTACTGATCGTACTGGTTCTTCTGGTTATACAGGCGTGGTGTGATCTGTCTTTACCGGCATACACATCGGATATCATTGATGTCGGGATCATAAACAACGGTGTAGAGCATATCCTGCCGGAAGCAATCACGACGGAACAGTTCCAGATGGCAGAGTTTTTTATGACAGAGGATGAAAAAGAACTCTGGGAAAACAGTTACGAAGAAAAAGACGGACGTTATGAGTGCGTTGTAACAGATGAAAAGGAACTGGATGAATTAGACGAAACGTTATTACTGCCGATCTTACTGAATTATCAGTTATCATCCGTGGATGAGAGTACTTTAAAAGAGTCGGCAGCAGAACAGATGGGTGTAGATGCCTCTGCATTAGAAAATGTTACGGTGGCACAGATGCTTCAGGGAATGGGCGAAGAACAGATCATGGCAATGAGGAAAAGTGCAGATGCCATGTTAGACACCATGGGATCTTCTACCGTAAAATCCATGGGAATCGCATATGCGGTTGCAAGAGATAAGGAAGCAGGCGTTTCTGTGGATGATATTCAGCAGTCATACCTGCTCTTTGCAGGACTTAAGATGATCGGAATGGCACTGATCATGGGGATTGCAACCATTCTGGTAGGATTTTTTGCTTCCAGAGTTGCGGCCGGGATCGGAAGAGACTTACGCGGCAATATTTTCAAAAAGGTCGTGGGCTTTTCCAATGCAGAGATGGATCATTTTTCAACAGCATCCCTGATCACAAGAAGTACAAATGATATTCAGCAGATCCAGATGGTTTCCGTTTTACTGCTTCGTATGGTTGCATACGCACCAATCCTTGGTATCGGCGGTGTCATCAAAGTCATACAGACAGGAGCCGGAATGGGATGGGTCATCATCCTTGCAGTATTAGTCATTTTAGGCTATGTGATGCTTCTGGTGTCCGTTTCCATGCCGAAATTCAAGCTGATGCAGAAAATGGTCGACCGTGTCAATCTGGTTTCCAGAGAGATCTTAACCGGACTTTCCGTCATCCGTGCATTCGGACGGGAACAAAAAGAGGAAGAACGTTTCGATGAGGCAAACCGTGATCTGACCAAAACCAATCTTTTTACCAACCGCGTTATGACATTTATGATGCCGGGTATGATGATGATCATGAACGTACTTACCGTCGTGATCGTATGGGTTGGAGCACATAAGATCGATGCAGGAACCATGCAGGTCGGATCAATGACCGCATTTATCACTTATGCAATGATGATTGTAATGTCATTTTTGATGCTGACCATGATGTCCATCATGCTGCCGCGTGCCGCAGTAGCTGCAGAACGAATCGATGAAGTGCTTCGTACAGAATCCAGCGTTAAAGAATTGGATCAGCCGGAAACCTTAAAGGCACACAACGGAGTAGTGACATTCTCAGATGTAAGTTTCCGTTACCCGGGTGCAGAGGCAGATGTTTTAGAACACATTGATTTTGTGGCAGAACCGGGTAAGACAACAGCAATCATCGGAAGTACCGGATGCGGAAAATCCACACTGGTCAATCTGATCCCGCGTCTTTATGATGTGACGGGCGGAACGATCACACTGGATGGTCAGGATATTCGCACGATCTCCATGGAAGATTTAAGGGAAGAGATCGGTTTCGTGCCGCAGAAAGGTGTGCTGTTTTCCGGAACCATTGCATCCAACCTTCGGTTTGGAAAACGGGATGCAACGGATGAGCAGGTCAAAGAGGCAGCAGAGATTGCGCAGGCAGCAGAATTTATTGAGAATAAGGATGATAAATATGAGAGCGCGATCGCACAGGGCGGAAGCAACGTGTCCGGTGGACAGAAACAGCGTCTTGCCATTGCAAGAGCGATCGCAAAACAGCCGAAGATCTATGTGTTTGATGACAGTTTCTCCGCACTGGATCTAAAGACAGATGCGGCACTCAGAAAGGCACTGGCAGAGAAAGTAAAAGACAGTACCGTGATCATCGTGGCACAGCGTATCAGCACCATCCTTCATGCAGAACAGATCATTGTACTGGAAGATGGAAAGATCGTAGGAAAAGGAACACACGAAGAACTGCTCCATAACTGTGACACTTACCGCCAGATCGCGAAATCACAGTTATCAGCAAAGGAACTTGGACTGGAAAGCGAGGTGGCTTGCAATGAGTAATCAGACACAACATAGACCAAGAGGTCCGATGGGAAATCGGATGCAGCAGGGAGAAAAAGCAAAAGACTTTAAGACTGCGATCAAAAAGCTCATTGCCTATATCGGAAAATATAAGGCTGCGATCGTGGTGGTAATGTTGTTTGCGGTGGGTTCTACTATATTTAATGTGGCAGGTCCTAAGATCCTTGGAAAGGCAACCACGGCATTGTCCGATGGATTGATGGCAAAGATCGGTGGAACCGGCTCCATCGATTTTACAAAGATTGGCAGGATCTTACTGTTTGTTCTGGCATTGTATCTGGGAAGTGCAATCTTTAACTTCATTCAGGGCTGGATCATGACAGGGATCACACAGAAGATCTGCTATCGTCTCAGAAAAGAGATTTCTGAAAAAATAAACCGGATGCCAATGAAATATTTTGAGAGCCGGACATACGGAGAGGTGTTATCCCGCATTACCAATGATGTCGATACGCTTGGAATGGGATTAAACCAGAGTGTGACGATGCTGATCACTTCGGTTTCAACCTTGATTGGTGTATTTATCATGATGTTAAGTATTTCACCGTTAATGACACTGATCGCAGTCGTGATCCTTCCGGTTTCTATGCTGCTTATTTCAACGGTTGTAAAACATTCCCAGAAATTCTTCCGTTCCCAGCAGGAATACTTAGGACATATCAATGGACAGGTGGAAGAGGTTTATGGTGGACATCTGGTTGTGAAAGTGTTCAACCGCGAGAAAGAGACCATCGAGGAATTCGACCGCACAAATGAGATTTTATATGAATCCGCATGGAAATCACAATTCTTATCCGGTATGATGCAGCCGATCATGATGTTTGTTGGAAATCTTGGCTATGCTGCAGTGGCATTATCCGGTGGACTGCTTGCCATCCATGGCGTGATCACGATCGGAGATATCCAGGCGTTCATCCAGTATGTGAAGAACTTCACACAGCCGATCACGCAGATCGCGCAGGTAACAAACCAGTTACAGTCCATGGCAGCAGCAACCGAGCGTGTCTTTGCGTTTTTAGAGGAAGAAGAGGAAGACCAGGTAACGGAAAACGCAGCAGACATTTCTTCTGTCATTGGAAATGTAGAATTTGAGCATGTATCATTTGGCTATCAGCCGGAACAGCTGATCATTAAAGATTTCAGTGCTAAGGTAAAACAGGGACAGAAAATCGCAATCGTTGGTCCGACCGGAGCAGGAAAGACAACAATGGTAAAACTTCTGATGCGTTTTTATGATGTCAACCATGGTGCAATTCGTATTGATGGTCATGATGTAAGAGACTTTAACCGCAGGGAGTTAAGGGATGCATTTGGCATGGTGCTTCAGGATACCTGGCTCTTTAAAGGAACGATCATGGAAAACATCCGTTACGGAAGACTTGATGCAACCGATGAAGAAGTCATTGCGGCAGCAAAGGCAGCCTGTGCAGACCACTTTATCCGGACACTTCCGGGCGGATATCAGATGGAGTTAAACGAGGATGCAAGTAATGTATCACAGGGACAGAAACAGCTTCTTACAATCGCAAGAGCAATCCTTGCGGATAATAAGATCCTGATCTTAGATGAGGCAACTTCATCTGTTGATACCCGTACCGAGATCGCTATTCAGAACGCAATGGATAATCTGATGCGTGGAAGAACCAGTTTTGTCATTGCACACAGACTTTCCACCATTCGGGATGCAGATCTGATCCTGGTAATGAAAGACGGCGATATCGTAGAGCAGGGAAATCACGGGGAATTACTGGCGGCAAACGGATTTTATGCCGGTTTGTACCGCTCACAGTTCGAAGATGTAGCTTAAGAGCGGGCAGGCATCGTATCTGTAAAAATATGGATACGGTGCCTGCTGTACTTTTATCTTGACAATCAAAAATCGGTCTGCTATGATTAAATACGCATGAAAAATAAGTCACATACTTTCTTACATGGCAGGCAACCGTAGTCTAATGGATAGAACACCGGACTCCGACTCCGGCAATGCGGGTTCGATTCCCGCCGGGTGCATTTTTTTTATTCTTAATTTTTGATGATGTAATAGAAAGGTATGGTGAATAATATGGCTTCTTCAAAGGGAACAGATAAATCGGAACGTTTAAATAATATTTTGACTTTTATAAAACAAAACATCAGATATTTTGCGGCGGGTGCCTTATTTCTTGTGTTAGTGTTAGTTCTGGTAAATTGTGGAACAAAAAAAGACGGCACACAGGTAAATATGGTAAATCCGGCAACAGAGACGACAGCAGAAGCAGAGACGCAGGAAGCGTTTCAGGTTGATACATATGAGGATGTAAATGCGCTGATCAATCAGTACTTTACCGCATATGCAGCAGGAGATGTAGATACGATCGCAGCGATTGCAACACCGATTACAGATAACGAAAAGAGTTATATTGCAGAATACAGCAAGTATGTAGACAGTTACGAAAATATCCAGTGCTATACCAAGCATGGTCTTGATGATAAATCGTACATGGTTTCCGCACGGATCGATATTAAATTTACCGGAGCAGATACGCCTGCACCGGGGCTTGATTTCTTCTATGTGAGAACACAGGATGACGGCTCACTGATCATTGACAATCTTTACAGCCAGTACAACAGACGGATCCGTGAGAACGCTGTGGATACAAGCGTGCAGAGCCTGATCGAAGAATACGAAAACAGTGACGACCTGATCGCATTACAGCAGGAAGTGCAGAGCAAATATGATGAGGCACTGGCATCCGATGCAGATCTGGCAGATATTTTAAATATCAAACTTCCGGCAGCAATCGTTCAGTGGAAACAGAACATTCTTGCACAGGCAGCAGCCGAGAGCACAGAGACAACAGAGCAGCCGGAGGAGACAGAGACGGCAGAAACAACCGGACAGCCAGAGGAAACACAGCAGCCGGAGAGTGAGCAGCAGGAAGCAGAGAGCACCTCTGAGCAGGTATATACCACAGACAAGGTAAATGTCAGAAGAGAGGCAGATACTTCCTCAGAAAAACTTGGCAGCCTGGAAAAAGGTACAGCGATCAGCCGTACCGGAACAGAGGGAGAATGGAGTGTCGTAAATTATGGTGGTGTGACAGGATATATCAAGACAGAGTTCCTGACAACAGAACAGCCACAGGCAGATACGACGACCGATACAAGTTCAAATCAGAGTGAGACAGCAACTGGAAGTCTGGCAGAGGGGACGGTCATCACGCTGACAGAGTCAACGAATATCCGTTCTGATATGAGCGAGACAGCAAGCAAGGTTGGTACCGCATTTTCAGGAGAAAAGGTAACAGTTGTAATGAGCTATGCAGAAGGCTGGACAAAAGTTACCTGGAATGGAAAGACAGGATATATCAAGACTTCATTGTTACAGTAAAGAAACAGATTAAAAAAGCGGAGACTTTGTAGTGAAGTCTCCGCTTTGTTCTAAATAAGAACACCGCGAAAGGAAACAGGATACATGATAGAAGAAGGTGTACGGATCAATAAATATCTCAGTGAAGCGGGTGTCTGTTCCAGAAGAGAGGCAGACCGTCAGATTGAAGCCGGAAACGTAGAGATTGACGGTGTAAAAGCGGAAATGGGGACAAAAGTTTTTCCGGGACAGAAAGTGCTGTTTCAGGGAATACCGGTATCAAAAGAGGAAGAAATGATCCTGCTCGCATTCCACAAACCGGTAGGCGTGGTCTGCACAACAGAAAAGCGGGAAAAAAATAACGTAGTCGATTACATCAATTATCCGAAGCGCATCTATCCGGTGGGAAGACTGGATAAGGATTCGGAAGGGCTTCTTCTGATGACCAATAATGGTGAGATCGTAAATAAGATGATGCGTGCGGGAAACCGGCATGAAAAGGAATATCTGGTCACGGTAAACAAACCGGTTACCGCTCCTTTCTTAAGAGGGCTGGCAGGCGGAGTGCCACTGGTCGAGCTGAATGCAACGACAAGAAAATGTTTCGTGGAGCAGACCGGAAAACGACAGTTCCGGATCATCCTGACACAGGGACTGAACCGGCAGATCCGAAGGATGTGTGAGTATTTCGGATACCGGGTAGAAAAACTGGTCCGCGTGCGTATTATGAATATCGAATTGGGCAATTTAAAGAGTGGAACGTATCGTGAAGTGACAAAAGAGGAGTATGAAGGGCTGTTGGCACGAATCAGAGACTCATCCAACACGACGGTGCTGCCAAAGGAGGGCGTGAAAAACAATGACAGTAGAAGAAAAGATCAAAGAGCTGCGGGAAAAAATAAATTATCATAGCAACCGTTACTATAACGAAGACAGTCCTGAGATCACAGACTATGAGTTTGATCAGCTGATGTTAGAGTTAAAACGTCTGGAAAAAGAGCACCCGGAACTTGTGACCGAAGATTCTCCGACCCGTCATGTAGGTGGAACGGCAAAGAGAACGGCAGGTGTGCTGGTGCCGCACAATGTCCCGATGTTAAGTTTACAGGATGTGTTCTCAAAGGAAGAAGTGTATGAATTTGTGGCACAGATGAAAGAACAGCTAGACGATCCGGAGTTTGTGGTAGAATACAAGATCGACGGACTGTCCATGGCACTGCGCTATGAAGAGGGAAATCTGGCACTTGCCTTGACCCGAGGTGACGGTGTGACATTCGGAGAGGACGTTACGGCAAATGCGAAGGTGATCAAAGACGTCAAAAAGAAATTAAAGGATGCACCGGAGTACTTAGAGATCCGCGGCGAAGTCTATATGAAAAATGAAGCCTTTGAAAAGGTAAATGAGAGACAGGAGCTGCACGGTAAAAAGACCTTTGCCAATCCGAGAAACTGTGCCGCAGGTACCCTGCGGCAGTTGGACAGCAGTGTGACAAAAGAACGTGAACTCTCAATGTTTATCTTTAATATACAGCAGGTGCGCGGTATGGAGATCAAGACACACACGCAGGGCTATGAGTTTTTGAAAAAAGAGGGCGTTACGGTAATCGATGATTATAAAGTCTGCAAAACAGCGGATGAAGTCTGGGATGCGATCTGTGCCATAGGCGAGAACAGAGGAAAACTTGCGTATGACATCGATGGTGCCGTGGTAAAGATCAATAGCTACGCAGACAGAGAGAAACTCGGTAATACCTCAAAAGTACCGCGCTGGGCAGTGGCGTATAAATATCCGCCGGAGGAAAAAGAAACGAAACTTTTAGATATCGAGCTTTCTGTGGGAAGAACCGGCAGGATCACACCGACCGCGATCTTTGAGCCGATCCGGCTCTGCGGAACATCTGTTTCCAGGGCAACACTGCACAATCAGGATTTTATTGATGATCTGGATATCGGAATTGGAGATACGATCGTGGTCTATAAATCCGGTGAGATCATTCCAAAAGTAAAGGAAGTAAGGAAAGAAAAAAGACCCGAAGGATGGAAACGGTTCATGATACCGGACACCTGTCCGGTATGTGGAGCACATACGGAGCGTGAAAGAGATACGGCGGACATCAAGTGTACTTCGCCGAACTGCCCGGCACAGTTAGAGCGTCACATCATCAATTTTGTCGGACGTGATGCCATGGATATCAAGGGATTTGGAACGGTTTATATTGAAGAATTGGTCCGTTTGGGGTATATTAAAGATATTGCGGATATTTTCGAATTGAAAAATCATCGTGACACCTTGATCGAACAGGGCATTATCGGAAAAGAGAAAAATACGGACAAGCTGCTTGGTGCGATCGAAAAAGCAAAAGAAAATGATGCGTATCAGCTTCTGACCGGATTTGGTATTCCGAATGTCGGAAAGGCAGCCGCCAAAGCGATCATGAAATATTTCAAGACGATGGAGCACTTAGAGCACGCCACAGCAGAAGAACTGAAGGCAGTCAATGACATCGGAGAAGTAAGTGCACAGTGCATCCGCACTTTTTTTGAAAATGAAAAAAATCAGGAGATCGTGGCGCGGTTAAAAGAGGCGGGTGTCAATATGGCTGCAAAAGAAGCGGCTACCATAGAGTCTGCTTTAACTGGAAAAACGGTCGTGGTGACCGGCACACTGCCATCCCTTGGCAGAAAAGAGGCAGCGGAACTGATTGAAAAATATGGTGGTAAGGTATCAGGTTCTGTTTCGAAAAAGACAGATTATGTGCTGGCAGGAGAAAATGCGGGCAGTAAGCTGGATAAGGCAAACGAACTGGGCATTACCGTGATCAACGAAGCGCAGCTGTATCAGATGCTGGAAATAAACGCACAGCAATAAGAGGCACTATAAAGAGAGGGATTGTTATGCCAATAAAAACACAGAGCGATTTGCCTGCAAAAGAAATCTTAGAAAAGGAAAATATATTTGTTATGGATGAAAATCGTGCATCGCATCAGGATATCCGTGTTATTCAGATCGGGATCTTAAACCTGATGCCGTTAAAGGAAGAGACAGAATTGCAGCTTTTGCGTTCCCTGTCGAATACACCATTACAGGTTGAGGTTACATTTATTACCGTTTCGACCCATGAATCGAAAAATACATCCATGAGCCATTTAAACAAATTTTATGAGACGTTTGCGCAGGTGAAAAACCGTTATTTTGATGGTCTGATCATTACAGGAGCACCGCTGGAACAGATGGAATACGAGGAAGTCGATTTCTGGAACGAGATGTGTGATATTTTTGAATGGACCAAGACGCATGTGACATCCACAATGCACCTTTGCTGGGGCGCACAGGCAGGTCTTTATTATCATTATGGACTTCAAAAAACATTACTTCCAAAGAAAATGTTTGGCGTGTACGAGCATCATGTAATGAACCGGAAAGTGCCGCTGGTGCGTGGATTTGATGATTCTTTTATGGCACCGCATTCCAGACATACCGAGGTCAGTGCTGAGACGATCCGCAACATAAAAGACCTGACGATCCTGGCAGAATCCGATGTGGCAGGTGTTTTTCTGGCGATCGCAGACGAGGGAAGACGTATCTTTGTGATGGGACATCCTGAGTACGATCGCTATACACTTGACAAGGAATATAAAAGAGATAAATCAAAAGGACTTCCAATCGACCTTCCGGTTAATTATTATCCGGATGATGATGATACGCAAAAACCGAAACTGGAATGGCGGTCACATGGCAATATCCTCTATTCGAACTGGCTGAATTATTATGTGTATCAAACTACACCGTATGAGTTCATTGATACGGCAGAGATTGTGGGAAAATAGGGAAGCGAGAGTAGACTGTTGTTTTGCAGTATGATATAATAAGCATAATTATTTTTGCGGTCGGAAGTGGTTCCCAACGCACTCCGAAGGGAGTACCTGAGATGATGGATACACCGCCCATCCAAAAGTAATTATGCTTTTTATTTTGCAGGGCAGACTGAGTAGAAATACTTGGTCTGCCCTGTTTTTGTGTTTTGATTAAAAAGATATAAAACTTACACTAATGGTTTTAAAGTACTTATATATGCTATGCACAATGTAAGAAAAATATTATATTGTTCAAAATTGAAAGGTACGTTTTATCGAAAAAAATTTGACAGGAGAAAGTAATTGTTGAAAACAAAGTAGACTAATGATGAATATTGAGATGATAGATTATATATACAAAGCAATGTTAAATTCTAAAATTAATATTGTAGAATATTACATATTAAGGTATCGGGATGCTTATTTAGATGGAAGGGATATTTAGTTTATGTTATAATTCTTCTATAAATGAGAAAGGAAGAAGGTTTTATGAATAAATATATGTGGTATATAGTTTTAGTGTTAATTATTACAATTGCATTATTAATATTGCGTATAAAGAAAGAAAAGGATAGAACGAAATTATTAGAAAATATCATTGTTGATGCAAGAAAACAAATTAGCACGCAAAATTGTAAAATAATCGAACTAAATGATGTGATCAAACAATATGGATATTTTTCTACATCGCTAAATATATACAAAGAATGTAAAGCTGTCAAAATAGTAAAAAATAAATTGGGTGATTTGTATATAGTTATGGAGGATTTTCGTGATACTTTATTTGGAAAAGATTTAGATTTCTATTTATCTGGTGAACGATGCCAAGGCATTTGTAGCTGTCCGAGAATATTAGCGACGGTGAAAAATGATCATATTTGGATAGAAGACTTATTTGCTATAGATGAAAACTGCGGAAATGGCACATTATTATTAGAATGTTTATTTACTAAAGCAAAAGAGTTAAAGATAGATACAATAAAGGGGGAGTTGTCTCCGGTAGACAGAAAAAACTTTGACAAGTTGGAACATTTTTATAAGAAGAATGGATTTGATGTAAGATTTAATCAAGAACGTACAAGTGGATTAATTAAAAGAAAAATATGTTTAGAAGGGGCAGACTGAGTAGAATACTTGGTCTGTCCTGTTTTTATGAAAAATATCGTGGCAACTCCGACTGCAGATTAATATAAATAAGAAATATATCAAAAAATCATGAAGTTTAAATCAAAATTATTCTATGGCAAAAAGCCGATTCAGATTATTTCAATCAAAAATTCTAGTAGGAAAATTTATGAAACTGGATATCAACAATAAAAACGATAATGATAGTTCTGCTTGCGATTGTGAAATGCAGTATATAAAACTATAAAGGTTGATCCGTTTCCGATGGGATATATTGCGCAATTTCATCCAGTCTGCAATTAAGGATCCGACACAGATCATTCAAAGTAGTAGTATTCATTGGTTTGTTTTTACGGAGTTTGTCGATGATGGCACTTGATATATGATGTTTGTTTATCAAGGTATAAGTTGTTTCGCTGGAACATTCAAGTGTAATCCAAAATGGACTGTAATCGATCATCACATTTTCCTCCGTTTCTTTACAATATGTATGGTATGGTGTAGTCTCATACTTGACCATAGTCAGAAAGATGACTATAATGAAGGAAAATAATAGAAATGGATCGTGTCAAGTGACGTATGAAAAACTGCGCTTCAAAAAGTTCAAAGGAACCTTTGCGGTTGGGGAGTGATAGACATTATACCCAAAAAGGAAAGCAATGACTCTTTTTAGGTGCAAACTCCCGAAGTAGAAACCTGACACCGCCATGGATACGAAAGGAGAAGGGTTATGAAAAAACGGATGATAGCATGGTTGTTATGTGTTTGTATGACATTTACGGCAACACCGGAAATGCTGTTTGCAGATGTGACGGCAGAAAGTCAGCAGACCCAGGAAGAAAGCAGTCAGAGTGAAAAAGATCCTGCCGAAACGCAGACCACGGAGCAGGAAAATGAGAGTGGGCAGGAAAGTGAAAAATCAGATGAAACAAAAAAAGTTGAGACAGAGACTGGCGAGGAGACGGAAATAGCTGAAACGGAGTCAACCGAGAAAGAGAAAACAAGCGAAACTGAGTCAAGCGAGGAAGAAGAAACAACAGAAACGGAGTCTACAGAAGAGACAGAGACCGTAGAGGAAACTGAAACTGAGGCGCCGGAGGAGATGGAAAGCCCAGAGAAAACGATAAAAAGAACATTATCCGGTGATGAGATCAGCAGGATTGCATGGGTACAGGAATTGGTAACATTGTTTGATCTTACGGTAGAGGAGGACGATTACCCGGATAATTATTACAGTGATATTTCAGAGGATGATTCCTTTTACCGGGATGTGATGGTAGCGTGTGAGTATGGAATGATCGATCTTGAGGCAGGGGAAGAGTTTTGCCCGGAAGATGCAGTGACACGCGAATTTGCAGCGCAGACTATGAACGAGATGCTTGGTTTTGTACCGGAGACGGACAGTTATACTTATCAGGATGCTACAGATGTTACATATAAAGAGGCGGCACAGATTGCTATCGACCGGGGATGGGTTACGGTTTCTGATGGAAAATTCCTGCCGGAACAGCCTCTTACGACAGAAGAACATGATGCCATGATCGCAGATGCAAAGCAGGTTTTAGCAGATGCACAGATAGAAACAGGAAAAGAAAATACCTGTACATTCGCTTCTGGTGTCGTTATCGTGCCGGAGGGAACAGCAGTGTCCATTGATGTGGATGGAACGGTTATGATTGAAAACTGTCCTGTTACGATCACGCCGGGAACAACATTTGCCGTGTATGTCAATGATATCGCAATGGCATATAAGGCGGAAAGTGTGCGGACGGAAGGAACAACGATATACATTGCAATCTCAGATGCCGAGGATGGAGCAGTTTTGAATGTTGATCAGCAGGGTGAACTGGATGTCGATCTGAGGAAATTTGTTCCAGCGGATGAGGAAACCTATGTGGTAAATAATGTTGCTGTGACAGAGAGCAGGACAAGAGGAATTTCTTATAACGGAAATACCCTGAGGGCAGATAAAACCATTTCTATTTCGGATGATGTCACAGCGACCGTAAACGTTGTAATCTCAAATATGAAAGTGAATTATCGCCTGAAAAATAATGACTATTATTTTACGATCAGTGGCGACATGGAATATTCCTGCAACGTAAAGGGAGACGCATTTCAGGATATCAATCATACACTGACACTTGGTGTGGTGCCGCTCGGTGGTATCGGCATGCTGACACTGGCAATGGAATATAATCTTTCCGGTGAGGCGACACTTACCGTGGAAAAAGAATTTGAATCCGGATTTGCATATTCGGATGGCTTTCGTGTGGTTGGAAACAGCCGGAAAAAAGGATTTTCTTTTTCGGCGGAAGCAGATCTGACCACAGGTGTTGTGCTTTCGGCGCAGGCAACACTGGGAATCGTCAGTGGTGATATCAATGCAAAAGCCGGAGCACGCATGAATCTCAAATATGTAAAATACAGCTCCGGGACACCGTCATACTGTGTATCGCAGGCAGCGTATCTGTATGCTTCTGTGGGTGCGAGCGCAAAAATCGGAGTGGGTATCCTTTCAAAGAGATTTAGCAAGAGCATAGAAATCTGGGGGAAAGATAACAGTCCGGTACGTGTGTACTACCATATTGAAGATGGTGTACTTCGGACATCCTGTACACGTGGAAAAGAATTTATCGCGCAGGGGGGCTGGACAAGCTACTGTACCTCTCCGAGTTCGAGATATTTCAATCCGGCAGGTGTGGGAAGCTATGTTGATGCAGGCGCAGGCGATGCGATCGTGCCGATTTATACCTATACGCTGGACGATGCAAACCGGGCTACGATAACAGGATATAGCGGAAGTGCGATAGCACTCTATATTCCGGGGGAGATCGATGGGCATGAGGTTGTGGCGATTGGAAGAGGTGCATTTAAAAACAGGACTGATTTAAAGACGGTAATGATACCGGACAGTGTGGAAAAAATAGAGTTTGATGCGTTTTATAACTGTACAGATTTACAAAATATTGATTTGTCAAAAAATTTAACGACAATCGGTTATAATGTGTTTGGGAATTGCAAGGCACTTATTAAAATTGGGATACCAAGAAGTTTAAAAAAATTTGATGGTACGTGGGGATCAGGCACCAATACAGGGTATGGAACTTTTGGCGGATGCAGTAATTTAAAAAAGATTAAATTTGAAGAGGGGAGTACAATAGTATGTTCTGCATTGTTTATGGGATGTAATGGTATTGAGGAAATAGAGTTGCCAGATACTATTACAGAGATAGATGATAGTGCGTTTAAAAGTTGCAGAAATTTGAAAAAAGTTATCATACCTGAAAGTGTAACACAAATAGGTGATCAGGCATTCGCAGAATGCAGTGGACTAACAGACGTAGAAATGCAAGAGGGTATAAATACGATAGGTTCAAGAGCATTTTATAAATGCAACAGGATAACAGGGATTACCATACCGGATAGCGTGGAGATGATAGAATTTGAAGCATTTTACCAATGTGATAAACTTGAAAATATAAAATTATCAGAGAACCTTACAATCGTTGGATATAGTGTGTTTGGAGACTGTACATTAATAAGAAAAATTAAAATACCAAAGACACTCAATGAATTTAATACAAGTTGGGGAAGTAATACAAATACATCATATGGAGTATTTGGTGGCTGTAGTAATTTAAAGAACATTGAATTTGAAGAAGGTAGTACTACAGTATGTGCAGCATTATTTATGGGATGTGATGGTATTGAAAAAATAGAATTACCAGATACCATTACCCAAATAGGGGATAGTGCTTTTAGAAATTGCAAAAATCTTGCTACAATTACAATGAATAGCGGAATAGAGAAAATACAAAAATTTGCATTTGAGGATTGTTCCTCATTAACGACGATAGATATTCCAGATACTGTTAAGGTAATTGGAAATTCAAATTTTCAAGGTTGTACAAACCTGACAGAAGTACGCCTTTCAAATGTTTTAGAAGAAATACCGACAAACACATTCAATGGCTGCAAAAAATTAACCACCATCAATTTCCCATCCACCCTGACCACAATCGGTAACTCCGCATTTATGGATTGTGAATCTTTACCGGAAGCCGTTCTTCCATCCGGGGTAGAAAAAATTGAGAGCAATGCGTTTAAAAATTGTAAAGCCCTGAAAAAAGTCGTTGTACAAGATACGGTATCCACGATTGGAAGTTCCGCTTTTTACGGCTGTGAAGACTTAACCGATATCACGTTGGGTGGCAAATTAAAGAAAATAGAGAGCCAGACATTTTACGGCTGCACAACTCTGCCATCCATTGTGATCCCTTACAATGTGACCACGATCGGCGACAGTGCGTTTGTCAACTGCACAAAGCTGACACAGATCACGGTCCCGCGTAATACGACTTCGATTGCCTCAAACGCATTTTCCTATCCAAAGAAAATGACGATGTATGGTCCGTCTGATTGTTATGCGCAGACCTACGCCAATGGAAAAGGCATCAAATATGTGGCGCAGGATATTCCTGCAACATCGATCCGTCTGGATGTCACAAATAAGACGGCAGAATATTATGAAGAGTTCCAGCTGACAGCCACGGTCACACCGCAGAATTTTACGGATGCAGTGGTATGGACAAGTTCAAACGAAGATGTGGCAACGGTTTCCGATACCGGATATGTGGAGATCTGTGGTGTCGGAACAGCAGTGATCATAGTGACGGCAGGAAAAGTAAAGGCAACCTGCACGGTGACAGTCCCGCGTCTCATAAACTGGATTGAATTTGATGAGGACGAGATTGAATTAAAGGCAGGCGAAACATATCAGTTAAAACCGGACATTTCACCATCTACAGCTACCAATAAGACACTGAAATATACTTCTTCAGACTCGAAAGTGGCAAAGGTGTCTGATAGCGGACTGGTCACGGCAATATCAGAAGGCGAGGCAAGGATCCGGGCACAGGCAACGGATGGCAGTGATGAATATGCAATCTGCTATGTGACGGTCACAGGAAAGGCAAAAGTAACTGGAATTACGTTGAACCAGACATCGGCAGAGGTAAAAAGAGGAGAGAATCTTGCATTGCAGGCGAACATTTCGCCGTATTACGCAGCAAATAAAAACGTTGTCTGGAAATCCGTCGACACGAAAGTTGCCACAGTGGATGACAACGGAAATGTGACTGCAAAAGCACCGGGAAGAACGAAGATAACTGCAACTTCGGCTGAAAACAGCAGTTATCAGGCATCCTGCACGATCACGGTTCCGTATAACATTACCTATAATTTGAATAAAGGTAAAAATAACGCCGCAAATCCGTCAACCTATTATGGAAAGAAAATAACGTTGAAGGATCCGTCGCGCAAAGGATATGTATTTGCAGGCTGGTATACGGATTCGAAATTTAAAAAGAAGATTGCGGCGATAGATACCAGTGCAAAGTGTGATTATACCTTGTATGCGAAGTGGACGAAGGTAAAAGTAGCGAAAGTTTTTATTACATCGGCGAAAAACAGTAAGAGCAAACAGATTTTGCTGAAGTATAAAAAAGTGTCCAGTGTGAAAGGCTATCAGATTTCTTACAGCATGGATAAGAAGTTTAAAAAGGCGGTTACAAAGAAAAACACGGCAAAAACTTCGTATACGATCAAAAAATTGAAAAAAGGTAAGACATACTATGTGCGCATCAGAGCTTATAAAGTGGATTCTACGGGTGGAAAGGTGTATGGAAAATATTCATCCGTGAAAAAAGTGAAGATCAGCAAATAGAACAGCCGAAATTTAGAAAGCAAAAGGGCACTTGAAAAACCAGGTGCCTTTTGTGATGTGAAAAACGATCACTTGACGTACGCAAAGACGTACGTTATAATCATTATGACATAAAAAATCTCGTCATTCAGATAATATAAGATGGAAAGACTTAATAATATTACAGTGTAAAAATATAAATACAAAAGACAGAAGCATTATGAGATGCACAACGCAGAATGTACGAGAAATTTTACTGAAGATTTTCAAATGAAGAATGTTCAGGATGAACAAATACTAGGATAAGAATATATAAGAAGGAGATTTATTATGTCAGCGATTAATATAACGAATGCAAGAAAGGAACTCTACAATCTGGTAGAAGATGTTAATCTTTATAGTGAACCCGCTTTGATTGTAAGCAAAAAGGGAAATGCGGTTCTAGTTTCCGAAAGTGACTGGAATGCAATCCAGGAAACGATATATCTTAATTCGCTTCCAGGTATGGTTGAATCGATAAGAGAGGGTATGGAGACACCTTTAGAAGATTGCGTGCCAGAGGAAGATGTAGAATGGTAGTTTTATGTACAGAATCGTATATGACAAACAGGCAGTAAGAGATATTAAGAACTTGAAAGCGGTTCGGCTTGATGGAAAAGCCAAAAAACTGATCGAGGTCATCAGGGAGAACCCTTTTCAGAATCCACCACCTTATGAAACCCTGGTTGGAAATTTGCAGGGTGCCTATTCCAGAAGGATCAATATACAGCACAGACTGGTGTATCAGGTGTATAATGAGCCTGTGGAATTAGATGGAACTAGGTATGAGGGAACTGTGAAGATAATCAGGATGTGGACACATTATGAAGGGGTTCGTTAAAGCAAAAAGATCAGCAAATCAGAAAGCACCAGGGCACTTGAAAAATCAAGTGCCCTGGTGTATAATTTACTTAGAAAGTGAATCGGATCTGACTCCGATTTGCCCTCAGTTAAGTGAAACTATAAAGAATAGCATCCTTCACATTGAGCCGTAGAGGATGCTATTTCTTTTTGTTATTATGATTGCCTATGTAAGACGGAGCCGCAAAAATTACGAGCACTAAAGTTAAAACTTCAAGCGTGTTCATAGGGCATCCCCCTCCTTTGCAAACTAGAGGGCATCAAATAATCGGAAAGTCATATCCTGCTTTCTGTTCAATTATACAATAAAAGTATAACATAAGCAAAACATATGTTCGAACGAAAGGATATGGACATATTATAAATGTGCCAGGAATATTTTATTCCTTCCAACATAAAATAAGATAGCAACTTGACGTACAATAAATCGTACATTATAATAAAAGTACAGAAAATCGTACGCTGATTAGGGGGTGTTATTATGTTAGCAGTAAATTATACAACCTTGCGAGATAACATGAAAACATACATGGACAAAGTTACAGATGACTTTGAAACAATGATTGTGACACGAAAAAATAATAAAAATGTAGTTATGCTGTCTGAGGAAGCATACAACAACCTCATGGAAAATGTTTATGTCATGGGGAATAAGGCAAATTATGACTGGTTAATGGAGTCCAAAGCACAGCTGGATAAAGGAAATGTTTCGATGCATAAGCTGGTAGAGGTGTCTGCGGATGAATAAAGTTTTTACCGATAATGGTTGGAAAGACTATGTTTATTGGCAGACAGAGGATAGGAAAACACTAAAGAAAATAAACAGTCTGATTGAAGATATATGCAGAAACGGAAATGAAGGAATTGGAAAGCCAGAACCATTGACAGGGAATCTGGCAGGTTTCTGGAGCAGGCGGGTAAATGATAAGGATAGGCTGATCTATAAGATAGATGATGAGAATGTGTATATATTGGCTTGTCGTTATCATTATAGTGATACATGAAAGCCTGTTTCACAGAAACCATAGGCAAATTAAAATAAAAATTAATACATTTTTGGTTTTCAAAAGGGGAATAGTCTGTTATAATAGTCACATAATATCACTTAGGAGGCATTTGGCAATGGGTGAGGACAGAAAATCATTTAAGATAAAGGATGGTAATTTAGGAGAAGTGAAGATTGCAGATGAAGTAGTTGCCATCATTGCGGGACTTGCCGCAACCGAAGTTGAGGGTGTGGGTTCCATGGCTGGCAACATTACAAATGAACTGGTAAGTAAGCTCGGTATGAAGAACCTCTCAAAAGGAATCCGGGTCGAAGTTTCAGAAGATAAGGTAACAGTTGATGTTGCACTGAATATCTCATATGGCTATGCCATTCCTGAGGTATCTGCAAAAGTGCAGGACAGAGTAAAAAATGCGATTGAAAATATGACTGGATTGGAAGTATCCGTAGTGAACATCCGTATCGCAAGTGTGGACATGGGCAACAATAAATAATGCTTTTGGAAGAGAAAAAGAGGATGTCGTTGCGACATCCTTTTTCTTTCCAAGAAAGGATTGAGATGACAAGAAGAGAACAAAGAGAACAGGTGTTTAAAATGCTATTCCGTGTGGAATTTCATGACATGGAGGATATGCTGCAGCAGATCGCAGCTGCCGGAAGTGAAGAAGAGACATGGAGTGAGAAGGATACCGCTTATATAACAGAGAAATGCCGCAACATGATCGGACATATGGAAGAAATCGATGCGTCGGTCAATGAAGTATCCGAGGGATGGAAGACAGGACGAATGGGAAAAGTAGACCTTACTTTGATCCGTCTTGCAGTCTATGAGATGAAATACGAAGACATACCGGTCAAGGTAGCGATCAACGAAGCAGTCGAACTTGCCAAAAAATATGGTACGGATGATTCACCGGCGTTTGTCAATGGTATTCTGGCAAAATTAGTATGAAAAAAAATATATATTCCGTAGGACAGGTCAATACATATATCAAAAATATGTTTGCACAGGATTTCATGCTGCCGTACATCAGCATCCGCGGAGAGGTTTCCAACTGTAAATACCACGATTCCGGGCACATTTATTTTACATTAAAGGACAAGACCGGAGTAATCCAGGCAGTCATGTTCGCAGGAAACCGCAAGGGGCTTTCTTTTCCAATGCAGGTTGGAGATGATGTAGTCGTGACCGGTTCGGTAGAAGTATATGAAAGAGATGGAAAATATCAGCTCTATGCAAAAGAGATCGTGTTAGATGGTACGGGAAATCTCTATCAGAGATATGAAGCGATAAAACGGGAATTAGAAGAGATGGGCATGTTTGCAGAAGAATACAAACAACCCATTCCAAAGTATGCGAGGACAATCGGGGTGGTAACAGCACCTACCGGGGCTGCAATACAGGATATCCGCAATATCTCTGCAAGGAGAAACCCTTATGTGCAGCTTATTTTATACCCTGCGTTAGTGCAGGGCGAGGGTGCAGTGCCGAGTATCATCAATGGGATCCGTGCACTTGATTCCTATGGAGTGGATGTGATCATCGTCGGCAGAGGCGGTGGTTCTATGGAAGATCTGTGGGCGTTTAACGAAGAGGAAGTGGCACGCGCTATTTTTGAATGTCGGACACCTGTAATTTCTGCGGTGGGACATGAAACCGATACGACAATCGCAGATTATGTGGCAGATCTTCGGGCACCGACTCCATCTGCGGCAGCAGAACTGGCAGTATTTGATCATTATGCGGCAAAAGAGCAGATGCGCATCTGGCAGAACCGGCTGGATACCCGGATGAATGCGAAAAAAAATGAGACACAGATGAGGATAGCTAATTATAAGGCTCGTTTAAAACTGGTCAGTCCGGCAGCAAAATTGCGTGAGAATCGTAACTATGCAGTGGACTTAGAGGAAAAATTAAAAGGCAGGATGGAGCAGCAGATTTTGATGCGGCATCATAAACTGGCACTGCTTGCAGGGCAGCTGGATGGATTGTCTCCGACTAAGAAACTGAGTCAGGGATATTCCTATGTGGCAGATCAGAATGGCGTGGCGTTGACGGATGCGGCACAGACTGCGGTAGGAGAGAAGCTGTCCATTCATCTTTTGCATGGAACGCTTCAGGCAGAGGTGACAGAAGTGCACTGTGAGGAAGGAATCAATGAAAAAGACAGTAACGTTAGAAGATAATTTTTCTAAGATAGAAGAGATCATAGCAAAAATGGAACAGCCCGAGATCGCACTGGAAGACTCATTCGCATTGTATCAGAATGGCGTACAGATCTTAAAAGAGTGTAACCAGATGCTGGATGAAGTCGAAAAGAAGATGCAGGTATTAAATCAGGAAGGCGAACTGGAAGCGTTCTAAACAGAGTGTGGAGGAAGTATTTGTATGGAGTTTCAGGCAGAATATCAGAAGAGAATAGAACAGATCGAACATATCATAGGTGGTTATCTGCCAAAAGAAGAGGGCTACCAGCAGACGATTTTAAAAGCAGTAAATTATAGTGTACTGGCAGGGGGAAAACGTTTAAGACCAATGCTCATGCAGGAGACTTACCGGATGTTTGGTGGAGCGGAACGCGTGATCGAGCCATTTATGGCTGCGATCGAAATGATCCACACCTACTCTCTGGTACATGATGATCTGCCTGCAATGGACAACGACGAATACCGCCGTGGCAAGGAGACTACCTGGAAAGTCTATGGCGAGGCAATGGGGATTTTGGCAGGTGATGCACTTTTGAATCTGGCATTTGAGACAGCAACGCAGGCATTTGATCTGGATCCTGCCAATCCGGCAATCGGAAGAGCAATGCAGATTCTGGCAAAAAAGGCAGGGATCTATGGCATGGTCGGCGGCCAGGTGGTAGATGTCGAATCGGAAAATACGACAGATATGACCAAGGACAGGCTGGACTTTATATACCGGTTAAAGACTAGTGCACTGATCGAGAGTTCTATGCTGATCGGGGCTGTTTTGGCAGATGCCACGGAGGAAGAACAAAAGATCATTGAGCAGGCGGCAGGAAAAGTCGGCCTTGCATTTCAGATACAGGATGATATCTTAGATGTGACAAGTACGATGGAAGTATTGGGAAAACCGATTGGAAGCGATGAGAAGAATCATAAGGTAACCTATGTTACCTATGAGGGCATCGAAAAAGCAAAGGATGATGTGAAAGCATTGTCAACTGAAGCAATCAAACTGGTGGAAAGCCTCAGCGGAAAAAATGAATTCTTAACAGAGCTGCTTTCGTATCTGATCGCGCGGGATAAGTAATAATCAATCGAGGAAACAGAGGTACTCTGTATGGTATTAGATAAGATAAAAAAAGAAAATGACATCAAGGAGCTTTCAGAGGAAGAACTGCAAATTCTTGCATCGGAGATCCGTGAATTTCTAATAGAAAAGATATCGGTAACCGGTGGACATCTTGCATCCAATCTGGGTGTTGTGGAACTGACAATAGCACTTCATTTATCGTTGGATTTTCCAAAGGATAAGCTGATCTGGGATGTGGGACATCAGTCATACACGCACAAGATCTTAACCGGGCGAAAAGACGGATTTGATGAACTGCGCAAATATGGCGGAATGAGCGGTTTTCCAAAGAGAAAGGAAAGCCCATGTGACTGTTTTGAGACAGGACACAGTTCAACTTCCATATCAGCGGGACTTGGACTTGCCAGTGCAAGGGAGATCACAGGAGAGGACTATAAAGTGGTTTCTGTCATCGGAGATGGTGCACTGACCGGCGGTATGGCGTTTGAGGCACTTAACAATGCAGCACAGTTGAAGTCAAATTTTATCATTATATTAAACGATAACAATATGTCAATCTCAGAAAATGTGGGCGGAATGTCGACGTACCTTTCCGGTTTTCGGACCGCAGATGTGTACCGGGATCTTAAATTGGGAGTAATGAATTCCCTGAATAAGATTCCGGTATATGGGGATAAGGTCGTAGAGAGAATCCGCAGGACAAAAAGCGGCATAAAACAGCTTTTCATTCCGGGAATGTTGTTTGAAGAGATGGGCATCATCTATCTTGGCCCGGTCGATGGAAGCGATATCAAAGGCATTACAAGGCTGATGCGGGAGGCATCCCATGTGGATGGACCGGTACTGATCCATGTGCTGACACATAAAGGTGCAGGTTATCTGCCAGCGGAGCGGCATCCGGCAAGATTTCACGGAACCGAACCGTTTGACATTGAGACAGGACTTCCGAAGATGCCGCGGGTAAAGGCAAACTATACCGATATTTTTTCAACCGTGATGCGAAAACTTGGAGACCGCGACGATAAGGTTGTTGCGATCACAGCGGCAATGACGGACGGAACCGGGCTTAAGCGGTTTCATAATATGTTTCCGGATCGCTTTTTTGATGTTGGGATTGCGGAACAGCATGCGGTGACTTTTGCGGCAGGGCTTGCGGCGGCAGGATTAAAACCGATCTTTGCGGTATATTCTTCCTTTTTACAGCGTGCCTATGACCAGATCTTACATGATGTGTGCATCCAGAATCTGCCGGTCGTTTTTGCGATTGACCGTGCCGGGCTGGTGGGAAGTGACGGAGAGACACATCAGGGAATTTTTGATCTGTCGTATTTATCCAATATCCCGAACATGACGATCATGGCACCAAAAAATAAATGGGAATTGTCAGATATGATTAAATATGCAGTTGATTTTCCTGCTCCGATTGCGGTAAGATATCCGAGAGGAGAGGCATACGACGGTTTGCGCGAATATCGCAGTCCGATCTCATTAGGAAAAAGTGAATGGATATACAGAGAAAGTGAAATTGCATTGTTTGCGATCGGTTCAATGGTAAAAGTGGCAGAGCAGGTCAGACATTCCCTCAAGGAACAGGGATACTCCTGCAGTCTGATCAATGCCAGATTTGCAAAACCGCTGGATGAGGATACCCTGCGTGAGATCACGAACAATCACAAACTGATCGTAACAATGGAAGAAAATGTAAAATATGGTGGCTTTGGAGAGCATGTCACCTCATTTTACAATGAATGTCATGCCGAAATCGATATCTGGAATGTTGCAATTCCAGATGAATATATTGAGCATGGAAATGTTGCGATCCTCTATAAAGAAGTAGGGATCGACAGCGAGACCGTGACAGAAGGGATCTTATCCCGGATCGCACCGGCAGAAGAAAGGAACAGAACTGATTGAAAGAGAGATTAGATGTTTTACTGGTAAACAGAGGGCTTGCACCTTCCCGTGAGAAGGCAAAAGCCATGATTATGGAAGGCAATGTATTTGTAGAAAATCAGAGAGAAGATAAAGCGGGTTCTTCTTTTGATGTCAATGCCAACATAGAGATCAAGGGAAATACACTCAAATATGTCAGCCGCGGAGGATTGAAACTCGAAAAGGCGATGACACATTTTGGCATAGAACTGACTGACAAGATCTGTATGGACATCGGGGCATCCACCGGTGGATTTACAGACTGCATGCTGCAAAACGGAGCAAAAAAGGTGTATGCAGTGGATGTCGGATACGGACAGTTTGCATGGAAATTGCGCCAGGATGAACGGGTTATTTGTATGGAAAAGACAAACATCCGTTATGTCACACCGGAAGATATCGCAGACCGGCTGGACTTTGCATCGGTGGATGTTTCCTTTATCTCCCTTACGAAAGTATTGGAGCCGGCACGCAACCTGTTGCAGGACGACGGCGAGATGGTCTGTCTGATCAAACCGCAGTTTGAGGCAGGCAGGGAAAAAGTCGGGAAAAAAGGCGTGGTACGTGAAAAATCCGTCCACGAGGAAGTTATCTGCAAGGTCATTGATTATGCAGTATCCATCGGCTTTGTGGTATTAAATCTGGAATATTCTCCGATCAAGGGACCGGAGGGAAATATCGAGTATCTGGTATATATTAAAAAAGCCGAAACAGGCAGTGCATCCGAGATAGATGTTAAGGCAGTGGTTGAGGCGGCACACGGCGAATTGGACAAATAGGCATGAAACATTATTTACTGATCACCAATTCCTTTAAGGATGAGGGACTTACATTAACGAAAAAGCTAAAACTTTATATCGAAGAAAAAGGTGGAAGTGCCCTGATCTTTGTCAGTAATGGAGAGGAAGCAAATAAGGCTGCCCCAAAGGAGTCAGAGATTCCGGAAGAGACCGAGTGTGTTCTGGTATTAGGCGGAGATGGAACCCTGATCCGTGCCGCATCGGCACTGGTAAAGAGCAGATTGCCGCTAATTGGGATCAACCTTGGAACGCTTGGTTATCTCTGTGAACTGGAACGCAAAGATGCCTTTATGGCGGTCGATCTTCTGATGGAAGATAACTGCATGATAGAAGAGCGCATGATGTTAGATGGCTATGGCATCAAGGCAGAGAGCAAAGTGGCGGCAAGTGTTGCATTAAACGATATCGTAATCCACAGAACCGGTTCGCTGTCAGTGGTCAATCTGATTGTCTATGTTAATGGTGAGTATTTAAATACATTTCATGCGGATGGGATCATATTGTCGACACCGACCGGTTCGACCGGATACAATATGTCAGCCGGCGGACCGATCGTAGATCCGAAAGCGCAGATGATTCTGATCACACCGATCAATGCGCACAACTTAAATTCCAGAAGTATCGTGATCGGTGCCGAGGATGAAGTGATGGTTGAGATCGGGAAAAGACGTTCGCAGAAGGATGAGATGGTGGAAGTCAGTTTTGATGGCAACAATGCAGTGAAATTAGAAGTAGGAGACCGCTTTATCGTACATCGGGCAACAGATACAGCCAAAATCTGTAAGCTGAGGAAAGAGAGCTTTCTTGAGATCTTACGCAAAAAGATGCAGGCGTACACATAAACAATGCACAGGCTATGGAGAGTGAAAAAGGTATGAAGACCAAAAGACAGGCAAAGATGCTGGAGCTGATCCAAAAAAATGATATCGAGACACAGGAAGAACTGTCTGATTACCTGGAAAAAGAAGGATTTCAGGTAACACAGGCGACCGTTTCGAGAGACATACGCGAATTAAAACTGACCAAGGTTGCCATGAGCAACGGAAGACAGAAATATGTTGCCCTGCAGGAGACCGGGGAGGATATGTCAAGAAAGTACAAGCGTGTCTTTCACGACGGTTTTGTTTCCATGGATGTGGCGCAGAATATCTTAGTCATCAAGACTGTATCCGGAATGGCAATGGCTGTGGCAGCAGCCATAGATGCCATGCACATGTATGAGATCTTGGGCTGTATTGCAGGAGATGATACGATCATGTGTGCCATCCGTTCCAACGAGGATGCGATCCGCGTGATGGGACGGTTCAGAAAGATTGCAGAGGAATAGAAAGCAACAGGGAGAGTAGAAGGAGAATATATGTTACAAAATCTACATGTGAAAAACTTAGCGTTGATCGATGAGACGGAAGTGGATTTTGACGAGGGGCTGAACATTCTTTCCGGGGAGACCGGTGCGGGAAAGTCAATCATTATTGGTTCGATCAACCTGGCACTGGGGGAAAAGATACAAAAAGAAATGCTGCGGGATGGAGATCAGAATGCGCTCGTGGAACTGATCTTTTCCGTAAATGAGCGGCAAAAGGAACTGCTTGCCGCAATGGATGTCTATCCGGAGGATGATCAGGTCATACTAAGCCGTAAGATCACAGCAGCGAGAGGTGTTGCAAAGGTAAACGGAGAGAGCGTACCGGCATCTAAGATGAAGGAGATCGCATCCGTTCTGATCGACATTCACGGACAGCATGAACATCAGTCCCTGCTTTCCAAAAAGAAACATCTGGAGATTTTAGACGATTATGCCAAAGAGGAGCTTGCACCACTCAAAGAAAAAGTGGCATCTGCCTATCAAGCCTACCGGAAATTAGAGCAGGAATTGAAAGAGGCAGACGTGGGATTAGAAGAACGAGGCAGAGAACTTTCCCTGCTCGAATTTGAAGTGCATGAGATCGAGGAGGCAAATTTAAGAGAAGGTGAAGACGAGGAATTAGAGGCAGATTATAAGCGGTTTGTCAATGGCAAAAAGATCATGGAGGCACTCGGCACGGCATACCAGTGTACCGGTGGCATGGATCAGGCATCCGAGCTGACCGGTCGTGCGTTGCGGGAGCTGGGAAGCGTTTCTTCCTATGATGAAAAGATTGAAAACTTAGAGCAGCAGCTACTGGAGATCGATAACCTGCTCAACGATTTTAACCGTGAGATCGCAGATTATATGGAAGATGCGGAGTTTGACGAGGAGACCTTTTATCAGATCGAACAGCGGCTCAATGATGTCAACCATCTGAAATCCAAATATGGCGCGACCATCACAGCTGTTTTAGAATTATATGAACAAAAAAAGAAGCGGCTGGAACAGCTGGCAGATTATGACAACTATCTGGCTTCACTAAAACAGCAGACCGAGGAAGCAAAAAAACAGCTGGATACAGCCTGCAAAAAAGTGTCTGCTGTGCGGCAGAAATATGCCAAAACACTGGTGGCTTCCGTTACCGGGGCATTGCGTGACCTGAATTTCTTAGACGTGGTCTTTGAAATGAAATTTGACCGTCTGGATGGCTATACAGCAAACGGATATGACGATGCACAGTTTCTGATCTCCACCAATCCCGGAGAGCCGGTAAAACCGCTTGGAAAAGTTGCATCCGGCGGAGAACTGTCCCGTATCATGTTAGCGATCAAGACTGTACTGGCAGATCAGGATGCCGTAGAGACACTGATCTTTGATGAGATTGACAGCGGGATCAGTGGAAGAACTGCACAGATGGTATCAGAAAAGATGAATGTGCTGGGAAGAACGCATCAGATCATCTGCATCACACATCTGCCGCAGATCGCAGCGATGGCAGATGCACATTATCTGATCGAAAAATCAGTAAAAGATAACAGCACGATCTCGACCATCCACAGATTAAGGGACGACGAGATCATAGAGGAATTATCCCGTATGCTTGGCGGTGTAGAGATTACCGATACCGTGCGGGAAAGCGCGAAAGAGATGAAACGCCTTGCAGCCTCCAAAAAACAATAGATGACACGCTTTGCTTGCAGACCTGTTATCAGAAATAAAATTGGAAGGAACTGACATCAGAAAACAAGGTTGAAAAACAGAATATGCAACATAATAAAAGAAGGTACCGTATGGTATCTTCTTTTTTTAGTGAAAAATGAGAACCGTGCAAGGTGTGTTTTCGTTGATGATAATAGAAAGCAGGGGGGCGGCAGGTATGCAAAAAAATCAAAGGTTAATACGTCAATTTACATTTTTGGGCTTTTTTCTGGTCGTGCTGTTCGCCGGAAAAACATTTCAAAATGCGGTACCGGACCAGATCTATGTAAAAATGGGAGAAAAACTGACCTATGATTTTGATGTGCCGGTATGTATGGTCTTAAACGAAGAGAGCAAGGAAGTGTTTGAGAACACGATAAAGGGGATAGACGGAGAAACGATGCCCTCTTACATGGTGACCTGTAAGCTGTTTGGTATTTTCCCGGTAAAAGAGATTGAGGTTGTGATGATAGAACCGAAGTCGGTCTATGCGGGTGGCATGCCGATTGGAATCTATGTAAAGACCAGGGGGGTGCTGATCGTTGGAACGGGCGAAGTGGATAGCAGGGCGGATGGACTCGTAAAACCGGCAGAAAACCGGGTAAAAAAAGGCGATTACATTGTTAGTATAAATGGAGAAAAAATAGAAGAAAAAGAGGATCTGGTAGAAAAGATCAACGCTTATGGAGAAAAAAAAGAAATTTTGGGGATCATCCGCAATGATTCTTATATGGAGGTCAGTCTGAAACCGGCAATGAGTGCCACGGGAAAATATATGCTCGGAATCTGGGTCAGGGATGACCTCGCCGGAGTCGGAACACTGACTTATTATGATGAGGCGGGAAATTATGGGGCACTCGGACATGCGGTCAGCGACGGAGAAACCGGAACATTGATGAGTCTGGAGCGGGGTTCGATCTATCATGCCAATATCATCGGGATCAAGAAGGGGGCGAGCGGAAAGCCCGGAGAACTTTCCGGTGTGATCGAGTACCGGGAGTTGGCGCGGCTTGGCACGATCGAAAAAAATACGCCGATCGGGATCTACGGAAGTTTAAATGGCAATCTGAACCTGTTACAGACCGGAAAAAACTATGAAGTGACCTACAAGCAGGATATCCATACCGGAACTGCTTATGTGCTGTCCTCACTAAATGGGGAACTTCAGTCCTATGAGATCAATATCGAGAGCATGGACTACAGCAACACCGAAGAGAACAAAGGCATCCTGTTCCGTGTCACAGATCCCAAACTTTTAGAACTGACCGGCGGAATCGTACAGGGGATGAGCGGCAGTCCGATCATCCAGAATGATAAGATCATAGGGGCAGTGACGCATGTTTTTATCAACGACCCGACCAGAGGGTATGGTATTTTTATCGAAAATATGATAGAACAGAATAAGGGATAATGGATTTAAGAAAGTGGGTTGAGAAGAAAAAGATGAAAACAAGGAAAGAGGCATTGGAATATGGCTTATCATTCCCGGATACTTATAAAGAGGCTCCGTTCCATGATCCAAACTGGGAACTGGTGCGGGTAAAGGGAAGCAAAAAAGCTTTTTTATGGGTATATGAAAAAGACGGAGTGATCTGCATGAATGTAAAGGTGGATCCGGAGTGGAGAGATTTCTGGAGAAACGCATACACATCCGTCATTCCGGGCTATCATCAGAATAAGGAGCACTGGAATACCATCCTTCTGGATGGGAGTATTCCGGATGATGATATCAAACGGATGATAGCAGAAAGCTATGACCGGGTCACGGACAGCCCGACGAAACGCATCTATGAGGCAGTAAAGAAGATTCCAAAAGGAAAGGTTGCGACCTATGGAAAGATTGCAGCCCTTGCCGGAGATGCAAAAATGGCACGGGCGGTCGGCAATGCACTACATAAAAATCCGGATCCCGGACAGATCCCGTGCTACCGGGTGGTCAATGCAAAGGGAGAACTGTCAGGAGAATTTGCATTTGGCGGAGCATGCGAACAGGCAAAGCGGCTGCGTGCGGATGGGATTGAAGTGACAGATGGCAGGGTGGACCTGCAAAAATATGGATGGGATGGAGAATAAAACGAAAAGGAGTCTATATGGAATCAAGAATACAGGAAGCAGTCAATAAAAAACGAAGCGGCTATAACTGTGCACAGGCAGTGGCATGTACCTATTGTGATCTGGTTGGTGTGGATGAGGAAACGATGCGAAAGATCACACAGGGGTTTGCCGTAGGGATGGGAACCATGGAGGCATCCTGCGGAGCGATCGCAGGTGCGGCAGTCATCCTTGGACTGTTAAATGATGATCCGGCAAAGACATTTGCAGATTCAAGAGCAATCATTTCAAAGTTTAAAGAACAGAACGGTTCCGTGATCTGCAAGGAATTAAAGGGCATAGAGAGTGGAACCGTCCTGAGGGAATGTAATGATTGTGTTATGGATGCCGCAAAGTTTTTAGAGGAGCAGATCCAGATTGAAAACAGGTAAAAGCCGGATAAAAAGATATCTTAAAAAATTGCCGGGTGAATACCGAAAAAATCTGAATTGTGACGAAAGGATACTTCCCTATTGCTCTAAAATATAGTACAATAAATCTCAAAGCACATTTTATTGCTTTAAAGTGAAAATGTACGAAGTAAGGAGAGCAGTATGGAGCGAGAAAATTTTAACAGCCGGCTGGGATTTATCCTGATCAGTGCCGGATGTGCGATCGGAATTGGAAATGTGTGGAGATTTCCTTATGTAGCAGGGTATTATGGAGGAGGATTTTTTGTCCTGTTTTACCTGTTGTTTCTGGTTGCATTCGGTGTCCCGATCCTGACGATGGAACTTGCAGTGGGAAGAGCGGCAAAAGCAAGTATTGCCTGTGCTTATTATAAACTGGAAAAGCCAGGAACTAAGTGGCATATTCATGGCAAAATAGCCTGGATCGGCAACTATATCCTTCTCTTTTTCTATACCACGGTTGCTGGTTGGATGCTGGGATACTTTTTTAAATATGCGTCCGGCAGCATGCAGGGAGTCAGTGATACAAAACAGCTTTTTTCCGAAGTGATGGCAGATCCGGCACAGATGACCGTGTGGATGCTTGCCGTTGTCGTGACCGCAGTGCTGGTGTGCAGCCTTGGATTGCAGAATGGCGTGGAGCGTATCACAAAATGGATGATGCTGATCCTGCTAGGTCTGATCTTAGTCCTTGCGGTTCACAGCCTGACACTGTCTGGGGCGTGGGAGGGAGTTTCCTATTATCTGATCCCGGATTTTGAACGGGTAAAGGAGGTAGGGTTCTTTTCCATGCTGATCGCAGCGATGAACCAGAGCTTCTTTACGTTAAGTCTTGGAATGGGGTCTATGATGATCTTTGGCAGCTATATCGGAAAGGACAGAGGCTTATTAAGTGAAAGTATTCAGATCACGATATTAGATACATTTGTTGCTCTGATGTCAGGGCTCATCATCTTTCCTGCCTGCTTTTCCTACGACATTCCGACCGACAGTGGGCCAAGCCTGATCTTTATTACGATACCGAAGGTATTTGAGTATATGACAGGAGGTCGTATCTGGGGCATTTTATTCTTTTTGTTTATGACGTTTGCAGCATTATCAACAGTTATTGCTGTGTTGGAAAATATCATAGCGTGCAATATGGAACTGTTCCATATCAGCAGGAAAAGGGCAAGCATCCTGAACTTTTTTGTCCTGGCGATCGGCAGTATGCCGTGTGTGCTTGGGTTTAATGTGTTTAGTAACATTCATCCTCTGGGAGAGAGCAGTACGATATTGGATTTCGAAGATTTTTTAGTCAGCAATCTGATCCTTCCGTTTGGAAGTCTTATCATCCTGCTGTTTTGTGTGTCAAAACGGGGATGGGGATTTTCTTATTATCTGGAAGAATGTAATGCAGGAAATGGTTGGAAAATGCCTGCAAAAATACGATTTTATGTTACGTGGATCTTACCGTTTATCGTATTGTTTATTGCGGCAAACGGATTGTTCTAGGAATGGTACAATCGTGTTTTTTTTCTTGAAATCCACCAAAAATGTGCTATGATTAATGCAAAATGGCGAACAGTGGGTGAAACGAATGATACAGGATGAGAAAAATAACGAAATGCTTGCAGACAAATATATGGATGAAGCCAGAAAGGCACTGGCAGACAACCGGTTAAAAGATGCCATACAGCTTGGAGAAAATGCATCCTATCTATATAAGAAGAACGGAAACTATCTGGCATATACGTTCAGTATCAATCTGTTAGGAGTGATTCATGCTTCTATGGGAAATGAAAATGCTTCCATTGATTACTACCTGGATGCACTGGAACTGGCATTGAGATATGGATACAGCCAGACACTGGCATTGATTTATAATAATATTGGTACAAGGTATCAGCAGCTGAGACAAAATGGTAAGGCAATTGAATATTTCCAGCGTGCAGTGGATATGTTAAAGAAACCGGAATGCATGAAAGAAAAGCGATACGAAATCTGGAAACAGGCTAGTTACCTGAATCTGGCAAAGGCTTACATTGAAGAGCGGATGTATGGGCTTGCCGAAGATAAGATTAAAGAGGCAAAAAAACAGGTGGCTGATTGGAGTAATCCATATTATTACAGTTATCTGGTTCTGGAGTGCAGACTCTATTGGAATGTTGGAAAAAAAGAGGAGGTATATCAGAGGATAGGAGATATCCTTGAGTACGCGGAAAAAACAGAAAATGTATCCGATTATGAAGAGGATATGAAGGATATCTGCAATTTGTTCCGGAATATGAAAGAGTATGAGAACTGGAAATATGTGATTACCTGCTTTGAAAAACGCGTCAGCAAGATGGATAATATACATTTCCAGCTGCTTCTGACCGAATCATGGATGGATTACTGTCTGGAGACTGGAAACAGGGAGCGTTATGTGGAATTATGTGTGCAGCATGCAGACCTTTATCACAAACAGAAAAAGGAAACCGATCAGGAGCGTGCAGCTGCCATTGATGTAAAAATTGCACTCCGTGAAAAGGAACTGGAGCGGAAAAGCGCAGAAAAGAGGTCGCATATCGACGCATTGACTGGGCTTGGCAACCGTTATCTTCTGGAAAAGGATATCAAAAATCTTCTTTCGAAAAAGCAGAACAGGGATATTACGATAGGTGTTTTGGATATTGATTACTTCAAAGAACACAATGATACCTATGGACATATTGAGGGGGATAGATGCTTAAGGTCTGTAGCATCCATTATTGAAGCAGCGACAAAAGATATCGGGCATGCGTACCGATTTGGTGGAGATGAGTTTGTGATATTGATGGAGACTGGGGACGAGAAACAGGTTGCACAGATTGCAGAGCGGATCAAAACGAAGATCAAAGAAGCAACAGAGATGAATGAGGTCATTGCAAAAGAGAAAAAGACTACACTCTCCCAAGGGTATGCAGTGATCGGAGTGGAACAGGCTGTGGATGAGAAGAAACTGATCGATATAGCGGACAAAGCTCTGTATTATGTAAAAAAACACGGAAAAAATGGATATCATATTATAAAAGGACAAGAGTTTGGAAGTTAGCGACGTCATTCGACAAAAAAGTTTGCACTAAAATCAGTATCATCAAAATGCAAATATTTTTGTCACAGGAGGGCTGAAATGGAAAAACTAAATGTTGCAATTGCGGATGATAATGAGAGAATGTTGCGATTACTGGGAAATATTATCGAAAGTGATGACGAATTGAATGTGGTAGGAACCGCAAAAGATGGGGAAGAAGCATACCATGTGATAAAAACAAAAGAGCCGGATGTCGTATTGCTTGATATTGTGATGCCAAAGCTGGATGGTCTGGGAGTATTGGATCGTGTCAATAACGACAAAAACATTAAGAAACATCCAACTTTTATTATGATCAGTGCGATCGGTCAGGAGAAGATAACAGAGGATGCGTTTAATCTGGGTGCGGATTACTACATTATGAAGCCATTTGACAATGATATGGTCATCAACCGGATCAAAACCGTAAAACATCATTCTCAGACAAAATCTCAGGAGATCCGCAAAGTCAATGCCTACCAGAAAGCGGAAGAACTGACCGAGCATAATCTGGAATCCGATGTGACAAAGATCATTCACGAAATCGGAGTCCCGGCACATATTAAGGGATATCAGTACTTAAGGGATGCAATCGTCATGTCTGTGAATGATATGGAAATGTTAAATTCCATTACCAAAATTCTTTATCCAACAATCGCCAAGAAATATCAGACGACATCCAGTCGTGTGGAGAGAGCGATCCGACATGCGATCGAAGTGGCATGGAGCAGGGGTAAGATGGACACAATCGATGAGATGTTTGGTTATACGATCCACAATGGAAAGGGAAAACCAACAAATTCTGAGTTTATTGCCCTGATCACAGACCGGATACGTCTCGAATATAAAATCTATTAAGACTTTCCATCAAAAGGAAAAAGAGTTATAATATCCTTAAGATTTCAGGAAGATTCTTGGAGCTTGGAGGGCTTATAACATGAAAAAAATATTATTTGCTACATCAGAGGCTGTACCTTTCATTAAAACAGGAGGTCTTGCAGACGTGACCGGCTCGCTGCCGCGATATTTTGACAAGGATGAATATGATGTTCGTATCATTCTGCCAAAATATGCCTGCATGGACGAAAAATGGAAAGGGCAGCTTCAATTTTTGTGCCATTTTTATGTGCACTTAAGCTGGCGGGAACAGTACGTTGGGATTTTTAAAACAAAATATGAAGGAATTACTTATTATCTTGTAGACAATGAGTTTTATTTTGCAGGAGACAGACCATATCATAATATATATGAGGATGTTGAGAAATTTGCTTATTTTTCCAAAGCAGTGTTGGAGGCTCTGCCATATCTTGATTTCTGTCCGGATGTGATCCACTGCCATGACTGGCAGACCGGTCTGATTCCGGTGTTTTTAAGGACACTTTATGGAGATGAGCCGTACTACGCAGGTATCAAGACGGTATTTTCCATTCACAATCTCAAGTTTCAGGGAAGATGGACATTACCGGCGGTTATGGATATCACAGGACTGCCAGAGCAGATCTTTACTTCAGATAAGCTTGAATCTTATGGAGAGGCAAACTACTTAAAGGGTGGAATTGTCTATGGGGATGCGGTAACGACCGTGAGTCCAACCTACGCCTATGAGATTACGACACCTGAGGGCGGGGAAGGGCTGGATGGACTTTTGTATGCCTGCCGGAATAAATTATATGGTATTTTAAATGGCATTGATGATGTCGAGTATAACCCGAAGACAGACCCGTTCATTGAGGCACAGTATGACAGCAGGAACGTGCAGCAGGGAAAGGCAAAAAACAAAGCAAAACTGCAGCAGATGATGGGATTAGAGGAAAATGAAAGTATCTTCCTGCTTGGCATGGTATCCCGAATGACAGACCAGAAAGGGTTTGACCTGATCGCCTATGTGATGGACGAGATGCTTGCAAAAGAAAAGATCCAGTTTATTGCAGTAGGAACCGGCGAGGATCGTTATCAGGATATGCTGCACTATTTCGCAGGAAAATATCCGGGCAGGGTAAGTGTTACAATCGGATATTCAGAAAGTCTGGCACATCAGGTGTATGCTTCCTGCGACGGCTTTTTGATGCCGTCTTTGTTTGAACCATGCGGTTTGAGCCAGTTGATGAGCCTGCGTTATGGTACGGTGCCGATCGTCCGTGAGACTGGTGGACTGAAAGACACCGTAGTAGCTTATAATGAATACACGAAAGAGGGAACCGGATTTTCCTTTGCAAATTATAATGCCCATGAGATGCTCCGCACCATCCAGTATGCACTGAGCGTGTATTATGGAAAGAGAGCAGACTGGAAACAGTTGGTGGAACAGGGCATGCAGGAAGATTTTTCTTGGAGGAAATCTGCAAAAAAATACGAAGATTTATATCAAAAGATCACATGCTGAGCCGTTTTTGTTCTCTTGAATAGAAATAGACGTGGTCAGAGAGCACCTCTTCTCGGGTAAGTTGTGATGCGTTGACTTCACGTACCATGGCATTGAGTTCTTCCGGAGAACTGTTGTCAGAGGCAGGAATCAAAAGCACCTCATGGATGCTGCTTGGCAGGATATAGAAATCCGAGGCGAAATGTTCGGCGAAACTCTGAAGCAGATCCTGATACAGGATACAACCTGAACCATTAAGTCTGGCACAGTTGGAGAGCATATACATGGGAAATTCATTCTCCTGTAATTCATCCGGGAGTGGTGTATCCGTACCGAGCAGTTCTAAAAGAACCTCAGACATGTTTCTCAGATCGTAGGGAAGCAGTTTTGGTGTATTTGAGATGGCAAGCGCATACAGATCATCGTCTGTAATATTCCAAAGGGACAGGTGCTGATGCCGGATCAAAATGGTTGCAGTTCCGGTCTGATTGGTGTGGATCAGGCAGTTAAAAACGATGGCAAGATCCAGATAACGAAAATGGGGGACATCCGAAAGGAGTTCCCTGTTTTTTTCATAGTTGATGAGCTTAAAAACGATGCGTTCCCTGACTTTTTCATAGGATGTGAAAAAGGAGATATCAATGGAAGAAACGAAAGGAGTTTCCTGATAGATGGCAAGGATAGAAGACAGCACATCAGAAAGCGGCTGACCTTTCTGGTACTGGTTAAAATAATAATTCAAATAAACGGTGGGAGAGAGATTCTGCCCCGGACGAAATACGGTAAGACCATCAAGGTGCGTGTTGTTATTTTTTACAATGTCCTGAATGGAAATAGTTGCAGATGAGCCAAGCTCACGCGCTACGTGTTGCATGATATACTGTTTGAATTCCTGATATGTCATAAGACCTCCTGTAAAAGACAGGAGAAAGTAATACTGCATGCTACAGATAGTGATAGACCGGGAAAGCCATAAACTACTGCGTGCTGTCAGTGTAACACAGGATTCTGACAAGTGCAATAATAAAATTATTTTTTTAAAAATGAAAGATTTTTTAAATTAGATATTGCAATTTGAAAAAAATCCGATATAATAGTTTCATGTGACCTGCAAAAAGTAAGAGCAAGGCAAGATGCCGATATGGCTCAGTTGGTAGAGCAACGCATTCGTAATGCGTAGGTCGTCGGTTCGAGTCCGACTATCGGCTTTATAAAAGATAAAACTCTCAGTACTTCAAAAGGGAAGATAATGGGAGTTTTATTTTTTATAAAGGCAAGTTACAAATTTGACCAAGAGTGTCATAGGAGGAAAGTATTATGAAGAAAAAAGTAATGAGCTTACTGCTTGCAACAGCAATGACAGCTTCTCTCCTTGCAGGATGCGGCAGCAGTTCAAACGCAGGTACTGCATCCAACGGAGCAGCAGACAATGCAGCAGACCAGACAACCACAGAGAGCAATGAGGCATCTGACAACAAGACATCTGATAAAGCTTCAGATCAGAAGATCGCTATGATCACAGACTCTGGAGATATCACAGATGAGTCTTTCAACCAGATCACATGGGAGACCTGTATTGCATATGGTGATGCAAATGGTATCGAGTACGAGTACTACAAACCAGCAGAGGATACAGACGAAGAGAGAATCAATGCGATCGACCTTGCAGTATCCGAGGGTGCCAATGTAATCGTTATGCCAGGTTACTTATTCGGACCTGCAATCGCAGAAGAGCAGGATTTATATCCGGATGTTTCTTTCATCGCAGTTGACGTAACAGAAGGTGATATCGTAAATCTTGCTGGTGAAAGCGTAGGAATCGGTGATAATGTTTACATCTGTTCTTTCCAGGAGGAGCAGGCAGGTTACTTAGCAGGTTATGCAGCAGTAAAAGATGGATATACAAGCCTTGGTTTCCTCGGTGGTATCGCAGTTCCTGCAGTTATCCGTTATGGTTACGGATACATTCAGGGTATCAACGATGCAGCAGAAGAACTTGGTGTTGATGTAAACGTAAAATACTACTATGGCGGACAGTTCTATGGTGATGATGCGATCACAGCACGTATGGAAGGCTGGTATGCAGACGGAACACAGGTTGTATTTGCATGTGGTGGTGGTATCTACACATCCGCAGTATATGCAGCAGAAGAACATGATGGAAAAGTAATCGGTGTTGACGTTGACCAGCATCCAAAGATCGGTGATACCTGTATCACATCTGCTATGAAAGGACTTGGTTCTGCAGTAGAGAATGCTCTGGATTGCTACTTCAATGGAAACTGGGCTTCTATCGGTGGAAAGTCTGAGCAGTTAGGTCTTTCCCAGGGTGATTACCTTGGACTTCCTACAGATGAGGCATCATGGGGCTTTACAACATTTACAGTAGATGAATATGAGACCGTATTAGCTGGTATCAAAGATGGTTCTATCGCAGTATCAAATGATACAGAGAATCAGCCGGAAGTTGGCTCTCACGTTACCGTTGATTACGTAGAGTAAAATTGCCTTGAAAGGGGAAGAGAAAAATCTCTCTTCCTCTTTTTTTTATGAAGAGAAGATGTTATACTGATAATATCATATACAAAAATGAAGAGGAAACAGGTCTATGGAAAATGAATACATTATTGAGATGTTAAACATCACAAAAGAATTTCCTGGAATCAAGGCTAATGATAATATTACCTTGCAGTTGAAAAAAGGGGAAATCCATGCACTTCTCGGAGAGAATGGAGCTGGAAAGTCTACTCTGATGAGCATTCTTTTTGGTTTGTATCAGCCGACCTCCGGAGTCATTAAAAAGAATGGAAAGGAAGTACAGATCAATACTCCGAATGATGCGAATGATTTAAATATTGGAATGGTTCATCAGCACTTCAAACTGGTAGACATTCTGACAGCAGCAGAAAATATCATTCTCGGACTGCCGGGAAAACAGATCCTGAATATGAAGCAGGTGAATAAAGAGATTCTTGAACTGGCTGCA
>OLGB01000145.1_pt1 | contig 105242 bp, 97 predicted proteins | sample 1605691 | NCBI WGS metagenome assembly OLGB01 (sample SAMEA3888925, study PRJEB22519) | human gut metagenome | biome: human gut; feature: human-associated habitat; material: faeces | place: Denmark | collected 2010 | reverse complement strand
GTTAACAAAATAAACTTCGTCTTGCTGTGTTAAATTTAAATTGAAAATCCTCACGTACAACTTGTACGCTCCGGTGTTTCAATTTAAATTTGCCTTGCAATACTTGTTTCTTTTGCTAACCTTGATAATGTGAGTTTTAATTAAGAAGAGGTGATAAAATGCCAAAAAATAGTAATAGAATGAATAAAGTAAATGAGGAATTGAAAAAAGAAATTAGTATCGTTATTTCACAAGAGTTAAAAGATCCTCATATTACTGGTTTAATTAGCGTTACAAAAGTTGATACAACTCCTGACTTGAGATTTGCTAGAGTATATGTTAGTATGATTAATGCAAAGAGTAATAAAGGTAATTTGGCTAGATTGAAAAAATGTTCAGGATTTATTAGATCAGCAATAGCTAGAAGGGTTAACCTTAGAGTTACTCCTGAATTGATATTCTTATTTGATGAGTCAATAGAATATGGTTCAAGAATAGACGCTATAATTGATAAGATTACTAAAGATATGAAAAAAGATTAAAGAAGAGAGGAATTTTTAAATGACTTTAGATGATATAAAAGATGCAATTGAGAATTCGAATAATATAGTTATTTTTGCTCATGAAAAGCCAGATGGCGATGCAATTGGAAGCAGTTTGGCTTTTTATATGGCTATGAAAAATATAGGAAAAAATGTTGAGGTTATAATACCTCATTATGCTGAATCATATAGATTTTTGCCTTGTTCAAATGAAGCAAAAGTTGAACCATCTTTGAATAAATATGATTTGGCAATAGCGCTTGATTGTGGTGATATAAAAAGATTAGATGATCCTAATGATACTTTTGAAAAATCAGAAGTAAGGATTAATATAGATCATCATACATCTAATGGAATGTTTGCTGATTTAAATTTTGTTAATCCTGTTTCTCCAGCATGTGCACAAATAATAACAACTATGTTTAAATATTTTAAATATGAAATAACTCAAGATATTGCTACATGTTTGATAACAGGTATTATTACTGACACAGGTGGTTTTAAATACGAAGGAGTTACTTCAGAAACTTTTGAAATCGCATCAGAGTTTTTAGATAAAGGTGTAAAAATTTCTAAAATATATAAAGAGGCTCTTAATAATGTTTCTAAAGAAGTATTTGAAGCTAGAAAATTGGCTGCTAATAGATTAGAATTTTTAGAAGATGGAAAGATAACTTATACATATATGACTAAAGAAGATATGGCTAAATTACATGTTGATCAAAATGATTTAAATGGTATAGTTGAAAATGGAAGAGACATTCAAGGTGTTGAAATTTCAATATTCTTGTATGAAACTGATAAAGGTTTTAAAGCTTCTTTACGTTCTAACAATTATGTAAATGTTTCAGATCTTTGTATTTTGTTTAATGGTGGCGGACATATAAAAGCTGCTGGATGTACATTAGCATATCCATTAGATGAAGCTAAAGAAAGAATATTAGCACAGGCTAAAAGATTTTTAAAATAGTATAATAAAGCGGCATTTATATAGAATGACCGCTTTTTTAAAAAGGATTTTATATGGATGGTATAGTTTTAATCAATAAGGAAAAAGGAATTTCTTCTTTTGGTGTAGTTTCAAAAATCAGAAAAATTTTTAACATAAAAAAAGTTGGTCATTGCGGAACTTTGGATCCAGATGCAACTGGAGTGTTGCCTATTATGATAGGAAATGCGACCAAAATTTCAAAGTATTTGGTTGAACATGATAAAGAATATATTGCTGTATTGAAAATTGGTATAAAAACTGATTCTGCTGATGGAGAAGGAAATATTATAGCAGAGGATAATTTCTTATTAAAAAAGGAAAATGAAGAAGAATATAAAACTTTAATTGAAGGAATGGTTGGAAAACACAAACAGATTCCACCAATGTATTCTGCAATTAAAGTTAATGGTAAGAAGTTATATGAATATGCTAGGGCTGGTCAAGAGGTTGAAAGAGTTGAAAGAGAGATTGAGATTTATAATATTTCGGTTGAAAATATTGACTTTGAAAATAATGAGATAAGGTTTAGAGTGGCTTGTTCTAAAGGAACATATATCAGAACTTTATGTGAAACGATTGCTGAGAAGCTTGGAACAATAGGATATATGAAGGATTTGCAAAGAACAAAGGTTGATAAATTTTTAATAAAAGATAGTGTAACTCTTGCTGAATTAGAGCAATGTGATGATAAGAGTAAATATATTATTTCTATTGAAAAGATATTTGAAGAAAAAGAAAGAATAGATTTGAGTCAAAGGAAAACAAAATTATTTTTAAATGGTGTTCAACTTACGGACACATTTAAAGATGGCATTTATAGGGTATATACTAACGATAAATTTTTAGGTTTAGGTACAATAAAAAATGGATTATTAAAAAGAGATATTATAATAGAATAGTTGATATTAAGACACTTGCAGGATTTTATTTAATTTAGAATATATAATAAATCTAGTTAAATAATAAGTTTGTAAGTGTCGTTTTTTGTCACATAAAAAACGAACACTTTTTCGTAAAAACTATTGACAAAAATGAATTAAAAATATAAAATAATAGCGAACAAAGGTTCTTAAGAAAATCAAGGAGGTAATGAGAAATGAAAAATGATGTAATAGCATATAGTGTTAATAAAACAAAAGATAGAGGTTTATATATTTCGGTTCAAGATGGAGAAGTTTCAGTTCGTGCTCCTTGGTATACAAGTAGAGAAAAAATACAAGAGGCTGTATTAGCAAAGAGAAATTGGATAATGAAAAAATTAGAAGAATATGAAGATAAAACAGAAATGAGTTTAAGACCAATTCAAATTTTAGGAGTGGTTTATAATTTGAAAGTATCATATAAAAATATAAATGTTATTGAATGTGATTTAGAAAATAATATTGTTAAAGTTACTTTGCCTAAAAAATATAAGAAGATTAATAATGAGTCAATGACTGATATTTTAATTGATAAATTGTATATGAAAATTGCTGAAAAAGAGATGGAAGACATTATGGAAAAAATAAGAGTAATGGTTGGATTTGCACCAGAGGATTATAAAATAATTGAAATGAAAGGATTACTTGCAAAATGTACTGATGATAAAAAAATACTAGTTAATCCTAGAATTATTAAATATAAAAGAGATGTAGTAGAGTATATTATTTTGCACCAATTTGCTCATTTAAAATATAAAAATCATACTAAAAGCTTTTATAATTTTATGGAGAAATATTTACCTGAATATAAAAAGTATGAAAATTTAGTTAATATGAAATATTAATATAATTTGAAAATGAATTTTAGTAATTTGGTAATATAAGAGAATGTTTATTTAGAAAAAGTAAGATTTACGGTTTAAGAAAATCTGATTAAATTCAGGAAAAGTTTATATTTAGTGTAATATAAAAGAATTTAAATATTATGATTTTAATATCTATTATTTTATGATACAATATGAAAAAAATAGGAGATATTTAGAATGAATTACGATGATAATGATTTAGATGAGAATTTATTAGTTCCTGAAGTTAAGGATGAAATAGAAGAAACACAAGAACTTTCATTAAGACCAAAGTTTTTAAATGAATATATTGGACAGGATAAAGTAAAAGAAAATATGAAGATATGTATAGAAGCGGCTAAGAAAAGAGAGCAACCATTGGATCATGTTTTATTATATGGACCTCCTGGATTAGGAAAAACTACACTCGCAAATATATTAGCAAATGAAATGAATACTAATATAAAAGTTACATCTGGTCCAGCGATAGAAAAGCCTGGAGATTTAGCTGCCATATTAACTACATTGTCAGAAAATGATGTTTTATTTATTGATGAAATTCATAGAATGAATAGAAATGTTGAGGAGATATTATATCCAGCATTAGAAGATTTTACTTTGGATATTATTATTGGAAAAGGTTCAAGTGCTAGATCTATTCGTTTGGATTTACCCAAGTTTACATTAGTAGGTGCTACAACTAGAGTAGGAAGTTTGTCTACACCTTTAAGAGATAGATTTGGTATTATTAATAGATTGGAATTATATAACACAGAGGATTTAGATACAATTGTTAGAAGATCTGCTGATATATTAGGATTAACAATATCAAAAGAGGCATCTTTAGAAGTTGCAAAGAGGTCAAGGGGAACCCCAAGAATAGCAAATAGATTATTAAAAAGAGTAGCTGATTTTGGGTTAGTTTTAGGCGATGGAAATATAACATTAGATATTGCCCGCTTAGCATTAAATAAATTGGAAATTGATAATTTAGGTTTAGACAATACTGATAAAAAAATATTGGAATCAATAATATATAATTATAAAGGTGGTCCTGTAGGAATAGAAACATTAACGGCAACAATAGGAGAAGAGAGTGGTACAATAGAAGATGTATATGAACCATATTTAATGCAAATTGGTTTTATTGCTAGAACACCTAGGGGAAGAATTGCAACTCCACTTGCTTATGAGCATCTAGGAATAGAATATGATGAAAAATAAGAGGTAAAGATGAAAGAAGAATCTAAGAAAATAAAACTTTTTAAAGATATATTAGTATTGGCTGTTATAGCTATAGTTGCTGTTTCAGCAATTTTTACAAAACCAATTTCTAATCTTGATGAAATATGGAATTTTAATTTTTCAAGAAATGTTGCAGATGGATTAGTGCCATATAAAGATTTTAATATTGTTCAAATGCCATTACTTGCAGTAATATGTGGAATTGTATTTAAAGTATTTGGCACAGAATTAATTATTATGAGATGTATGGCTGTTATATTAATGTGCTTAATCTTTTTTATGTCATATAAAGTTTTAAAAAAGTTACTTCCAACAAATGTTACATTATTTGTTTTTGCAATTTTTTTGTCTTTATACAAAAATGTTATGTGCATTGATTATAATTATGCAGTTTTGTTGATAGCTTTGATATTATTGTTTATAGAATTAAAAAATGTAAAAGAAGACATATTTAAGTATAGTTTTAGATATAATTTTATTTTAGGAATTGTTGCTGGAATTGCAATTTTGTTTAAACAGACTACTGGAATTGCAGTAGCTATGGCATGTGTAGGATATAAAATATTTGAAATTAGAAAAAAAGAAGAGATTAAAGAATTTCTTAAAATAGCTTTTACAAGAGTATTGGGTGTTATTATACCAGTAATTTGCTTTGTAGTGTATTTAGCTGCAAATGGTGCGGTTTTAGACTTTATTAATTATGCCATATTAGGTATAAGAACTTTTTCCAATAAGATATCTTATAGTAGCTTATTGGAAAGCGGAAAAATATCATATTTAGCTACGATTGTTCCAGTAGCTTTGGTTATGATGTTTGTACTTTTATTTAAAAAGAATACTAAAAGAGAACTGTATGTATTATTTGCATATGCAATTTCTACTTTTATAGTTGCTTTTCCAATTTCGGATGAGATTCATTTTTTAATTGGTTCAATGATTTCATTTATTGCAATTTCATATATGATTTATGAATGTGTTATGGAAAATTTTGAACCAGAGAGTAGTGCTATACTAAAGAAAATGACTTATATAATAATTAATTTTGCATCAATTTTCTTTATATTAGTTTTATTATGGAATTCATTATTAGAAATAGAATATAAATATGTGTTAGTAGAAAAAGAAACAGAATTACAACATTTTAAAAATATACCTGAAGACAATGATTTAAAAGAATATATTAAAGAAGTTGATGAATACATTTTGCAGGAACAAAGTAATGGTAAAAAAGTATATATATTAGATGCTTCAGCTGCAATATATTATATTCCTATAAATCAATACAATAAAGATTATGATATGTTTTTAAAAGGAAATCTTGGTGGTAATGGTGAAGATGGAATTATAGATAGGATTAATAACGAAAAAAATGCGATATATTTGTTGAAAAAAAGTGGCTTGAATTGGCAAAATCCTAGCAAGGTTAGAAAATATATAATAGATAATTTAGAATATAGTGAGGATTTTTTGAATTTCTTTGTGTTTAATTCAAAAGTATAGAAAGGAAAATTATATGCATACAAGTGTAAGAGGAATCATTAAAAATGATGATGGAATTATTTTGATTCATAGAATTAAAAAGAATTCAGATGTTGAAATTAGAGATTATTACGTTGTCCCTGGTGGAAAAATGGAGCTTAATGAGAGTGAAGAAGAGACAGTAAAGAGAGAGGTTTTTGAGGAACTTGGAATATATGTAAGAGTTGGAACAAGATTATTGGAAATTTATAATGATTTTGATGATAGCATACAAATTTTTTATGAATGTGAGTACGTAAATGGTATTCTTGGGACAGGGACCGGGCCGGAGTTTACGAATCATGACGAATATTATGGTGAGTATATAATAGAGATTATTAAGTACGAAAATTTAGAAAAGATAAATTTGGTACCAGAGGAAATTAAAGCTTATTTGCTTGAAAATAGAAAGGACGATTAAAATGAAGTTATTAATGCATACGTGCTGTGCGCCTTGTAGTGTATACTGTATAGATAGTTTAAGAAAAGAAGGAATAGAGCCAGTTAGTTATTGGTATAATCCTAATATTCATCCTTATGTTGAATATAAGACTAGAAGAGATACATTAATTAAATATAGTGAAATTGCTAATTTTGAATTAATAATTAATGAAGAATATGGACTAAGAGAATTTTGCAAAAATGTTATAGAAGATTTGGGGAATAGATGTGTTAATTATTGTTATAGAGTTAGATTAGAAGCAACAGCTAAATATGCAAAGGAAAATGGATATGATGTATTTACTTCAACATTATTTGTTAGTCCATATCAAAAGCATGAAGAATTAAAAAAATTATGCGAAGAGATATCAAAAAAATATGATATTGAATTTTTATATAGAGATTTTAGAGTAGGCTTCAGAGTAGGACAAGCTAAAGCTAGAGAAATAGGATTGTATATGCAAAAATATTGTGGATGTATTTTTTCAGAAGAACAATCACAATTAGCTGTAAAAAATGATATGCCTAAATTACCAGATAATTTTGAATTTTTACCAGTTGAACGTAGTGTAATTATAAGAAAAGAAAGAGAAAATAAAAAGCAATATATGAGTTTATTACTCGAGGCAGATCCAAGTGAAAAAATAGTAAATAAATATTTGCAAGATGGTGATTTGTTTGTGTTAACATACAAAAATGATGTAGCTGGTGTTGCAGTTGTGATTAAGGTAGATGCTGATACATGTGAATTAAAAAATATTGCTACAAAAGAACAATACAGAGGCATGGGCTATGGAAAACAAATGATAAAATACTTAGCTGATAATTATAAGCAAAAATATAAAAGAATGATAGTAGGAACTACAGAAAACAATATACCTTTCTATGTAAAACAAGGATTTAATAAATATGAAAAAACAATAAAAAATTTCTTTATAGATAATTATGAAGAAGAATTATGGGATGGAGATTTGCAATGTATAGATATGTACTATTATTCAATGGATTTAAAAGTGAGAGAGTAATGAATGAAAAAATTAAATTTAATAGAAGAAAAAAACAAATTAGAATGGTTAACTATAAATGATGAGATGTTAGATAATTCTAAATTTGCAGGAAACTATAATATACCTCATATAATAAGACAGATAAAGATATATCTAAAAAATGAAATGTAAAGATTAAAAAGGAAGAGATATGGAGCATGTTCATTCAATTATATTAATAAAAAAAGATGGTAAGTATTTAAATTATTTTGATGATAGATGGAATATGTATTTGTTTCCTAATATAAAAGGGAATGATATAGATCAAATTAAGAAGAAATTTAATACGAATGAGGTAAAGTTTTTGTTCGATAAAGTTCATGAAAAATATTCAGTTTCACATAATAAAAATAGAATATATCATCATTATTTTTATGAAGTTATTTCTGATAATGTAGAAGGTGAATATTTTTCGCTTGAAGAATTGTTGAAAGATAAAAAAGTAAAAGAAAATAATGGAGATGTTATTAGTTTTATAAGAGAATATTATAATATTTGAATTTTGTTATATGCTTATAAAAAGAAAGGAGCTTGAAAAGGTGTTGAGTCCAAGAATTGAAACGGATAGATTAATTTTAAGAAGATTTAAAGAATCGGATATTGATATACAATATGATATTTTACATGATGATAGATTGGCTACATACATTCATTTTCCTGATTTAACAAAAGAAGAAGAGTTAGAATGTATAAAAAAATGGATAAATGAAGCGGATGAAACTAAATATGAGAAATGGGTTATTGAGCTAAAAGATAAAAATATTCCAATAGGAAACATTTCGGTTAATGGAATTGATAAGAAAAATAACTATTGTAATGTCGGTTATGTAGTAATTTATGATTATTGGGGAAATGGATATGCGTCAGAAGCATTAGAAACAATATCTAATTACTTATTAAATGATAGAAATTATTATTTAGTTGAATGTTCATGTAATGAATTAAATAAACAATCTTCAAAGGTAATGTTAAAGGCGGGATTTAAAAAAGATGGATATATTGTAAATAGAAGATTAAATAAGGATGGAACATATTCTGGTGTAGAGTACTATAGTAAGAGAAAAATGAAATTTGAGATGTAAGTGAAAAAGAATAGAGAATAAATGAATAATAAAAAGATATTTATGATATAATCGAGGAAATTGCTATTATGAGTGTTTTAAATTTATATTTTATGTTATAGTAGCATAGATGAGAAATATATTAACTTTATAAAGAGTAATTTAATAACAAAAGAGGAGTAAAATAATGAACAAAACTGAGCTTAAAATAAAGTCTGTAGATGGTGTTACTGATTTACATGTAATTGCATGGTTACCAAGTGAAGAAAATGTGGTTGGTGTGATTCAAATTGCACATGGAATTACCGAGCATATGGGACGTTATGAAAAGTTTGCTGAATATTTTACTGACAATGGCTATGTTGTTGTTGGAAATGATATTCTTGGTCATGGTTTGTCTGTGAGTGATGAAAAAAAGAAAATGTATTTTGGTAAAGAAAATAGTTGGTTTGATGTGGTAAAGGATTTCTTTAATGTATATAAAACTTTTCATGAAAAATATACGAATGTTCCATATATATTATTAGGTTTTTCTTTAGGTTCTTTTGTGGTAAGATCATTTTTGAGTTTATATCCTGATGCTGAAGTTAGTGATGTCGTTTTGATAGGCACAGGTTATAGTTCTAATTTAAGTTTAAAACTTGGTAAAATGGTTGCTAATTCGGAAGCTAAAAAAGTTGGAGAAGATAATTCAACAAAAAAGATTAATAAATTGGCTTTGGAAAATTATAATAAATATTTTGATCCAGTAAAGACAAAATGTGATTGGTTATGTTCAAATGAGGTAGCTTTAAATGACTATTTGAAAGATCCATTAGTGGGAAAAGATGTTTCTTGTGGATTATTTAGAGAACTTTTAAATGGGATGATGTATTGTAATAATCTAAAAAACATAGAAAAAATAAAGAAAATGTTACCTATATTATTAATTTCGGGTAAGGCTGATCCAGTAGGTGGGTTTACAAAAGGTATTGTAAAATTGGAACAGGTATATAGAGTTCATGGTATTCAAAGAGTTCATGTTAAATTTTATGATGGAATGAGACATGATGTTTTGCATGAGGAAAAAAGTGAAGAAATTTGTAATTATATTTACAGATGGGTTAAAAATAATCATAAATTTGATGAAGAAAATTTAGTATAGGAGAAATATTGTGAAATTATTTATTGTTATATTTTTTTGTTTTTTATTGCCTATATGTGTGTTGGTGAATCCAATACGAGATTGTGTAAAAAACGATAAAAGTTTGTTTAAAGAATATAAGGGAGAAGTCTTCTTATTTTTTATTTTTATGATTGGATCTTTAGTGAGATTATTTGCAATTGGAAGATTTCCGAATGCTTTGAATGTTGATGAAGCTTCAAGTGGTTATGATGCTTTTTCATTAATGAAATGGGGAGTTGATAGGGCTGGAAATTCATATCCTGTTTATTTGTATGCTTGGGGTAGTGGTCAGAGTGTATTGTATTCATATTTGATGATTCCTGTTATTGTGGTTACAGGACTTACAGAGTATGGTATTAGATTACCAATGGCAATTATAGGTGTTATTTCATTATATGTGTTTTATTATTTAATAAAAAATATTTTTGATAATAAAAAGTATGGAATTATAGCTACGGCTTTTTTTGCAATTTGTCCTTGGCACATAATGAAGAGCAGATGGGGAATGGAATGTAACATATTTCCTGATTTAATTTTACTTGCATCTTTGTTATTAGTTTTAGGATTGAAAAAGAAAAAAACAGTATTACAAGTTCTTGCTTTTGTTGTTTTAGCTATTTCAAGTTATTCATATGGTACAAGTTATTTATTTTTGCCGGTTTTTGTATTGGGAACATTAGGTTACTTAATTTATAAAAAAGAGTTAACTGTAAAAAAGTCTATAATTTATTTATTAATTATGTTTGTGCTTTGTATTCCAATAGTAATTTATATTTTTATCAATACATTTGGTTTAGAGCAAATTACAATTGGTAATGTTACAATTCCTAAGTTATTAGTAAATAGATATGATGAAGTGTCTACAGTTTTTTCAGGAAATATTTTTGAAAATTGTGTAAATAATTTATTAGAAACTTTAAGAATTTTAATACTTCAAAATGATAAATTGGAATGGAATGCAATTCCTCAGTACGGACTATTTTATTTAATTAGTATTGTATTTTTTATTATCGGATTGAGAGCATGTGTTAAAAAATATAAGGAAAATAATTTTAATCAAATAATGAATATTTGGATGATTTCAGCTATTGCTTTATGTGCTTTTTGTGTGGCTAATATTAATAGAATTAATATAATTATGATTCCATGTATTTATTATATTGTTGTTGGATTATTTGAATTTTTAACTAAGTATAAGCAATTAACTGTTTGTATTGCTGTTATATATGCGGTTTTATTTATTGAATTTATGTATTCTTATGTGAATAAAGATTATAATAAATATTATACGTTTACTTCAGGTGTTGAAGATGTTGTAGATTATTGTAAAACACTTGATGTTGATAATATTTATTGTAAATATTCGTTTAAAGAGCCTTTCATGTATTTTATGTTTTATGGGAAAGAGGATGTTAATGAATATTTAGATACAGTTGAATATTTTCAAGAAGGACGAACTTTCGATAATATACGTTCATTTGGAAAATACAAATTTTATTTGCCTGAAGAAATTGAGAAAAATAGTGTAATTATTGTTCCAAAAAATACAGAAATTGAGTATAATGATGAAAGTGCTCAAAAGGTAACGATTAACCAATTTGATATATATGAATTTTAAATTTAGGAAGGAATAAGAGATGTCTAAATTAATTGTTGTTGATGGAAATAGTATTGTGAATAGAGCTTTTTACGGAATTATGGGAAGTAAAATGCTACAAACGGCTGATGGAACATATACTAATGCAGTGTATGGATTTTTAGCTATATTGTTTAAAGAATTAGATGAAGTGAAGCCTGATTATATAGCAGTTGCTTTTGATTTGAAAGCTCCAACTGCAAGACATAAAATGTATGATGGTTATAAGGCGAACAGAAAAGGTATGCCAGAGGAACTTGCAGCACAGATGCCTATTTTAAAAGATGTTTTAAGAGCAATGAATATTACTATAATTGAAAAAGAAGGTTATGAAGCAGATGATGTTTTAGGAACTTTGTCACGCATTGGTGAAAATTCTGGCTTGGATGTTGTTTTACTTACTGGTGATAGAGATTCTTTTCAACTTGCTACAGATAAAGTTTCTATATATATTCCAAGAACTAAGGCTGGAAAAACAGAGACAGAAATTTTTAACAGGGATAAGGTTTTAGAAGTTTATGGTGTAGAGCCTAAGCAAATGATTGAAGTTAAAGGATTACAAGGAGATACTTCAGATAATATTCCGGGCGTTCCTGGAATAGGTGAAAAAACAGCGTTATCTCTTGTAAAAAAATATGGAACGATAGATCATTTATATGAGTGTGTTGAGAATAATACTGATGATTTAAAAGGAAAACAAAGAGAGAAAATTGCTGAAAATAAAGAATTAGCAATGCTTTCAAAAACGTTGGGTACAATAAACTTAGAAACTCCAATTGAAAAGTCTATTGATGATTTGAAAATGAAGGAATGGAATAAATCTGAGGTTTATAAAATTTTCAAGGAATTAAAATTTAACAGATATATTGATAGATTTAATTTGAAAGAAGAAATAGTAGAAAATGATAATGTTGAACCTACTATGACAATGGATTTTGAGAAAGCGGTTATAAATGCTGAAAAATTTAATGATATAAAGAAAAAAGTTATAGAAAATAAGGTATGTTATTTTTATGTTGAAACAGTAGAAGATACTAATTCGATTATAAAGAAAAAAATAAAATCAATTAGTATTTATATAAAAGATGAAAATAAGGTATATGATTATAAAGTTTCTAATATTCTTGAATTGAAGGATATTTTCGAAAGTGAAGATGTACTAAAGTGTAGTTATGATTTAAAAGACATTTATATTTTATGTGAAGAAGCGGGAATTAATCCTAAGAATTTTATGTTTGATATTAGAATTGCAGGATATTTGCTTAATTCAACAACAAATCAATATTCGATATCAGATTTAATGAATGAATATTTGGGAATAGATATTAATGTTGATGAGGGTAAACAAGAGCAATTAAATTTATTTGAAGTGCAAGAGGAAAAAGAAAATGAGCAAATTGCTGTATATGCTTATTCTATTGGAAATTTACATGATGTTTTGGAAAAAGATTTAAAAGAAAATGGTATGTATGATTTATTTAATAATATCGAAATGCCTGTATTAGAAGTTCTTGCAGATATGCAATATAGAGGAATGTATGTAGATAAAAATGAATTAATTGCATATGGTGATGAATTAAAGGTTAAATTGGATGAGTTGACAAATAAAATTCATGAATTAGCTGGTGAAGAATTTAATATAAATTCAACTAAACAGCTTGGAGAAGTTTTATTTGAAAAATTGAAATTGCCTGTTATAAAGAAAACAAAAAATGGTTATTCAACAGATGTAGATACTTTGGAGAAATTGCAATGTGAGCATGAAATAATTGAGTATATCTTAGAATATCGTCAATTAGCGAAATTAAATTCTACTTATATTGAGGGAATGATACCATATATTAATAAAAATACTGGAAGGATTCATTCTTATTTCCACCAAACTGTTACTGCTACAGGAAGAATAAGTAGTACAGAACCTAACTTGCAAAATATTCCTACAAGAATTGAAATTGGAAAGAAATTAAGAAAGGTTTTCAAACCAGCAGAAAATAAAATATTTTTAGATGCTGATTATTCTCAAATTGAACTTCGTGTATTGGCTCATGTTTCTAAAGATGAAACTATGGTTGATAACTTTATCCATGATGAAGATATTCATGCTCAGGCTGCTTCAAGGGTTTTTGGTGTGCCATTGGATGAAGTAACGAAAGAGTTGAGAAGTAAAGCTAAGGCTGTTAATTTTGGAATTGTTTATGGTATTAGTGATTTCGGTTTAGCTGGTCAAATACATTCTTCTAGAAAACAGGCTAAACAATATATTGAACAGTACTTGGAAAAATATAATGGAATAAAAACATTTATGGATGAAGCTGTAGAGGATGCAAAAAAGAAAGGTTATATTGAAACAATGTATAACAGAAGAAGATATATTCCAGAATTAACTTCTAAGAGCTATATGGTTAGAAAGTTTGGAGAGAGAGTTGCAATGAACACTCCAATCCAAGGTACAGCGGCTGATATTATGAAGATTGCTATGATAAATGTTTTTAGAGAATTAAAAGATAGAAAATTAAATTCAAAGATCGTTCTTCAAGTACATGATGAATTATTAATTGAAACAGATATAAAAGAGAAAGAGGAAGTTAGAGAAATTTTAGTTAATAATATGGAGCATGCTGCTAAATTGTTAGTTCCACTTAAAGTGGAAGTGGCAGAGGGCGAGAATTGGTATGATGCTAAATAGAAGAAAGGCTGATAAATGAAATTTAAAATTTGGACTGTTTTAGTAATTATTTGCATATTTATAATTGGGATATTTATGTTAAAAGATAAGATTTTGATAAAGTTTTATCCAGATAAGTATTCTGATTATGTTGAAAAATATTCAGAAGAATATGGCGTTGATAGAAATTTGGTGTATGCTGTGATAAAGCAAGAAAGTAATTTTAGAGAAAAAGCAAAATCTAACAGGGGAGCTAAAGGCCTTATGCAAATTATGAATGATACTGCAATTGAAATTGCTGACGAGCTTGGTTATAGTGGCGTGAATTTGTATAATGCTGAGACGAACATAGATATTGGAACAAAGTATTTAGCTGATTTGATAGAAAAATATGAGAATCCTAAAATTGCTATAGCAGCTTATAATGCCGGATTTGGAAATGTTGACAAATGGATTGCTCAAGGTGTTATAAAAGAAGATGGTTCGAATTTAGAAGAGATTCCATATAGAGAAACAGAAATGTATTTACGTAAAGTAATGAAAAATTATGAAATGTATAATAAATTGTATGGAATACAGTAAAAAATTCATATTTGTAGTATATAAGAAAGGTTATATAAATTTTTGAATCACCGCGCAAGGAACAAACAAACGAAGTGAGTTTGGAAAATGTGCTAGGAGTGTGTGAAAAAAATTTGATATAATCTTTCTTTTTTAAACATATTATGATAAAATGTGACAGAAAATACATGAAGTTAATTTATTGACTTCCTATGAAAGGAATGATTTATATGGAATTTAAAAAATGTCCTCGTTGTGGAAACTTTTTTCATTCAGATATGGATGTATGCCAAGCTTGTAAAACAAATGAAAATTTGGATATACAAAAATTAAAGAATTTTTTTGAACAAAATACTTGTACAAATGGAATTACAGTACAAGAGATTTCTGTTGAGACAGGAATTAATTCTAGAAATTTAAATAGATTTTTGCTTAATGATGAATTTTCTGGATATATTAATCAAGGAATTTCAAAATAATTTTAAACTAGGAGGAAGATTTACAGATGCAGAATGTTTTTAATACATTAGAGAGAAGAGGTTATGTTGAACAATTAACTCATCCAGAGGAGATTAAAAAATTATTTGAGAAAGAGTGTGTGCCATTTTATATTGGAATTGATCCAACAGCAGATAGTTTACATGTAGGTCATTTTATTTCTTTGATGGTTGCATCTCATATGCAAAAAGCTGGACATAAACCAATAATATTAATGGGCGGTGGAACAGCTATTATAGGTGATCCATCAGGAAAAACTGATATGAGAAAAATGCTTACAGTTGAGGATATTGATAATAATGTTGCTCAAATAAAAAAACAAATAGAGAAATTTTTAAGTTTTGAAGGACCAAATGCTGCTATTATTGTTAATAATGGTGATTGGCTAAGAGATTTAAATTATATTAATTTCATGAGAGAAATAGGAGTTCATTTTTCTGTAAATAGAATGTTGGCTGCAGAGTGCTATAAGAATAGATTAGAAACGGGATTAACTTTCTTTGAACTTGGATATATGTTAATGCAATCTTATGACTTTTTATATTTACACGATCATTATGGATGCAAACTTGAAATGGGTGGAAATGATCAATGGTCTAATATAATTGGTGGAGTTGAATTAATTAGAAAGATTGGTGCTGAAGATGCTTATGGATTTACTTTTAAACTTCTTACAACTAAAGAAGGTAAAAAGATGGGTAAAACGGAAAAAGGTGCTTTATGGTTAAATCCAGAAAAAACATCTCCATACGAATTTTATCAATATTGGAGAAATGTTGCTGATGATGATATTGAAAATGTTATGAAATTGCTAACATTTATTGATGTTGATGAAATTGAAGAAATGACAAAATATAAAGATGAAAGAATTAATGAAGCTAAGAGAAGAGCTGCTTTTGAAATTACAAAACTTGTTCATGGTGAAGAAGCTGCAATAAAAGCAGAAGAGGCAACAAAAGCTATGTTTGAAGGAAAAGGAAATGTTGAAGCTATGGAATCAACTAAAGTTGAAGCAGGTTGTACAATTACAGAAGCACTTGTTAATGCTGGAATAGCTCCTTCAAAAGGACAAGCTAAAACTTTAATTTCTCAAGGTGCAATTAGTTTAAATGATGAAAAGATAGATGATATTGCTTATGTGTTAAAAGAAGAAGATTTTAAAGAAGGCTATGCAATTTTGAGAAAAGGAAAGAAAATTTATCATAAATTGACAAAATAAGAAAATTGAAAAGTGGATTTAAGTTGATACTTAAATCTATTTTTTATATAATATGAATGTCCTTTGAACTTCCTGTTATATAAGAGTAAAAATATAATAGGAAACTTTTCCAAACTTCTTATCATATAAGATTAACAATTATGTTGATAACAATAAATAGCACGAGCGCTGCTTCTCTAATTAGAGAAGTGCGCTCGTGTGTGCGTTAAATTTGGTAAAGTGGTTTAAATTCTTCTTTAAGTGATTCAGGTAAAGAATCGTATTTCTTTTTGAGTCTACGCATATAGTCCTGAGTGAAGAATGCGATGTCTCTTCCTGAAATGTTGTCGAGTTTTACAAAATTGGTGATTGCATAGTCACATGCGTACCAAAATGCAATTGCTCTTTCACGTTCAGCTTCCATACTTGCGATGTTTGTTAAACTTGTGCTGTTGTTGCAAATATAGTTATAACCAATGTAGTCAATGCATATTACTGATTGGGACGATGCAATGAGGATTGGTATGAGTGCCACGTCTTCATAGCAACGAAGATTGCTTGCTGCGATTTGGAACTTGAAAAAAATTTCTCGTTTAAACGCGAACAGCCAGTATACTGCGTATTTTTTACCTGGTTTTGACCAGAGCATGAGTGCGTCCATACCTGAAAGCATGGTTCCAGCTTCTTCGAGCCAGTTGTATCTTTGATGGTCTTTGGATTCATCGTCTCCGACTAAGTTTACCTGGTATCTTACGATGTCTGGATTTTTGTTGGTAACGATGGTATTTCCGAGAGCTTCAAGCAGTTTGGGATTGATTGTGTCGTCTGAGTCTACGAAGATTACATAATCACCTTGGGCTAATGTTGTGCCTCGTGTTCTGGTGATAGCTACACCTGAGTTTTCAAAGTGATATGCGTGAACACGTGAATCTTTTTCTTCGTATTCGTCCAAAATAGCTTTGCTATTGTCGGTTGAACCATCATTGATGACGATAACTTCAAAGTTTTCATACGTCTGGGCTAAGATGCTGTTTAAACAGGTCCGAATAGGGCCTTCTGCGTTATAACATGGAACAATTACACTGAATTTCAACATATCGTTGACCTCCTTTTCCATACGCGGCGGACCTTTTAAATAAGAGTCCTAGTTGATAAGTTCTTATGCTCATGATTATAATATGGAAGAAGCGTTTAGTCAATTGAATATTGCGAAAAAGTATGATATAAGTAGATTATTGACTAGATTTTATTAATTTTAAGACGAGGTGTTTAATTTTTTGATGTTAATGGAGCAAATAATTGAGGTTTGTCTTGAGATTTTGAATATAAGAAATTTTGAAATAGTGAGGTTTTTGAAATTATGAAGTATGGAGATTTAATTGAAAAGTTGTCTTTGGAGGAGAAGGCTAGTTTGTGTGTGGGTAAGGATTATTGGCATAGCGTTGAATTTGAGCAGTATGGTATTCCTAATATTACTATGTCCGATGGGCCTCATGGGTTAAGGGTTCAGAAGACTAAGGCTGATAATTTAGGAATAAATGAGAGTGAGATTTCTACTTGCTTTCCTGCTTCTGCAAGTTTGGGAAATACTTGGAACAGAGAACTTGTTTATTTACTTGGAAAGACTTTGGGAGAAGAGGCTAGAAAAGAGAAAGTTAATGTCGTTTTGGGACCTGCTATTAATATAAAGAGAAGTCCTTTGTGCGGTAGGAATTTTGAGTATTTTTCTGAGGATCCTTATTTGACTGGAATCCTTAGTACAGAGTATGTTAAAGGACTTCAGAGTACAGGCGTTGGCGCTTGTGTAAAGCACTTTGCTGTTAATAATCAAGAAAATAGAAGAAGAACGATTGACGCGATTGTTGATGAGAGAGCTTTAAGAGAGGTTTATTTGAAGGCTTTTGAGTTGATTGTGAAGAATGCAAAACCGTGGTCTGTTATGAGTGCTTATAATAAAGTTAATGGTGAATATTGCAGTGAGAATCAACATTTACTTAAGGATATTTTGAGAGATGAATGGAATTTTGATGGTATTGTTATTTCTGATTGGGGAGCTGAGAACGATAGAGTTAAAGGCTTGCTTGCATCTCATGAGTTAGAAATGCCCGGCGGTAGAGGTAATGGTGCTGATGAAATTGTTTTAGCTGTGAAGGGTGGAAAAGTTCCTGAAAGTGTGTTAGATGAGGCAGTTGATAGAATTATTGATGTGGCTATTAAGGGACAACAAAATTTAAAGAAATGTATCGGTTTGAAAGACCAGGTTGAAGATTTAGAGAGAAAAACTAGTTTGAAGAGTGAGGCTGTTGATACTGCAAGAAAAATTGGATTTGAGTATGATCAGAGAGAGCATCATGAGATTGCTAGAAAAATTGCTGAAGAGACGATTGTTTTATTGAAAAATGAAGATGGTATTCTTCCTGTAAAGGAGAAAAAAATTGCTGTTATTGGTGATATGGCGAAAATTCCTAGGTATCAAGGGGCTGGAAGTTCAACGATTAATCCTTATAAAATTGAGAATGCTTATGATAATTTTGTTGAGAACGGAATTGAGGTTGAGTATGCTAAAGGTTATGAAAGGATTGAGTCTGAGAATGATGAGTCTTTGAGAAGAGAGGCTGTTAAGTTAGCTGAGAAAAATGACATTGTAATTGTGTTTGCTGGACTTACTGAAAATTATGAATCTGAAGGTGTTGATAGAGTTTGTTTAGATATACCTGCTAATCAGAATAAGTTGATTGAAGAAGTGTGCAAGGTGAATAAAAATGTTATTATTGTTTTGGCAAATGGTTCACCTGTTTTAATGCCTTGGAAAGATAGTGTTAAAGCTATTGTTGCTGGTTATATTGGTGGTGAGGCTGGTGGAAAGGCAATTGTTGATTGTATTCTTGGCAAAGTTAATCCTAGTGGTAAGTTGGCAGAATCTTATCCTGTTTGCTTGGAAGATACGTCTTGCTTTAAAAATTATCCTGGAAATGAACTTACTGTTGAATATAAAGAGTCTGTTTTTATTGGATATAAGTTTTATGATAAAGTTGGAAAGAATGTGTTGTTTCCATTTGGATTTGGCTTGAGTTATACGGATTTTGAGTATTCTGATTTAGAAGTGTGCAATGAGAATGAGAAAATTGTGGTTAGATTTAAGATTAAGAATGTCGGAAGTGTTGTTGGAAAAGAGATTGCTCAGTTTTATATTAAGAAAGCTGATTCTGTTGTGTTTAGACCTGAGAAGGAGTTGAGGGATTTTGTGAAAGTTGAGCTTGCTCCTGGTGAGGTTAAAGAAGCTTGTGTTTGTCTTGATAAGAATTGTTTTGAGTATTTTGATATTGAGAATGATAGATGGCAGGTTGAGGCTGGTGAGTACGAGATTTTGATTGGTAAGTCTAGTAAGGATATTGTTTTGAGCGATAGTGTTGTGATTGATTCTGAGGATGTTTGTTCAAAGATGGAGATTCCTGAAAAGTATTGGACAGGAAATGTTCAGGATGTTTCTGATGAGGATTTTGAAAAATTACTTGGAAGAAAGTTGCCTGATAAGGTTTTGAAAATTGAAAATATTACTGCTGAAAATACATTGGAACAACTTAAGAATACGGCAGTTGGCAAGGCAATTTATGATGATCAAATCGAAAAGATGAATAGATTACTTTTGGAGCAAAATGTAAATAAGGCGACTAAAGTTATGATGGATTTACAAAAGCCTTTGAAGAAGTTTTATGAAAAGAAGAGTAGCAAAATTACTAAAGAGATGGTTGATGAATTGATTGATATTGCTAAGAAAAACAAGAACTTTAAAGAGTGTGCATTTGTGAAAGAATATTTAAAATGAGAGGATTGAAAAATGATTAAAGCTGTTTTTATTGATATAGATGAAACATTGACAAATAGCCAAAGAGAGGTTACAGAAAAAACAAAATCTGAGATTGCTAACTGTGTGAAAAATGGTGTGAAAATTATTTTGACTTCTGGCAGGTCTCGTAGGGAAGCTATGGATTTTCAGATGGCAATTGGTGCGAGTCCATGTATTATTTCTTCTAATGGTGCTTCTGCATATGATGCAGAGTGTAATAGAGAAATTTATAATGAGAGGATTGAGCCTGATGTGGTTCTTGGATTGATTGATTATGCTAGAAGAAATGGACATACTGTTAAGCTTAATTATGGAGATTCTTTGATTATGAATAAGGCGGCTTATGATGATGAGAAGCCTTTAGAGACTTCTTATGATGTGCTTGAGCGCGTTGCACGTGAGGAACAGGTGGTTCAGTGCGTTGTTAATGATACTGATTTTGAGAAAATGAAAATTTTTAGAGAATATGTAAAGAATGAGTACAATGGGCTTGATATTGCAAATGAGTCTAAGCGCTTTAGGAATCCTGACTTGAAACCAAGCAAAAGGTATTACTGTGATGTAGCTTCAGATAAAGTTTCTAAGGGGCATGCTGTTAAGGCGGTTTGTGAGTATTTTGGCTTTACGGCAGATGAAATTATTACGATAGGTGATGGTGAGAATGACGTGTCTATGTTTAAGCAGACTCCAAATTCTGTAGCTATGGGAAATGCGTTACCTATGATTAAAGAGAAGGCTAGTTTTGTTACTACATCTAATGATGAGGATGGAGTGGCTAAAGTGCTAGAGAGGTTATACTAAATTTTAAATAAAAATAAAAAGAGATGCCAATGTGATTGACATCTCCTTTTTGAAATTACGGTAAGGTATTACATAACCAAAGATTTCATTGCGCCATAGCAGCCAGCGTAGTTGTTGAAACCTGATTTGACAATTGTGATATCTTCAAGAAATTGCGGGTATGCATGTTTTTTAATAAAGCTTGTGGTTTGAGAGAATAGGTCATAAAATTCAAAACCTCCGCCTGATAGATAGATTACGTCAGGATTGAAACTATGAATTAATGACACTAATACTATTCCAAGTTCCTGCGCTGCTTCTGTAATTATTGCATCGATTTGACTATTATCTGTGCTACGTAATTTCTTTAAGATTTTAGAGCCTGAGCAAAGTCTTCCAATTTTGGTAAGACTTCCGTTTTTGTCAAATGTGGTGTTACCGTAAATTTCACCAGCAAATCCATTTGCACCTGTGAAGAGTTTGCTATTGATAGCAATTCCTGCACCAATACCGGTTCCACTAGTTACACTTACTAGTACTTTGGATTCTGGATATTCGATGGTGCCTGCTAAGCATGATGCATTGGAGTCGTTGATGAGATTAATTTTTGGACACATTAAGTGCGTGAAGTCTTTTGTACAAAGGTTTTTCAGACAGTTTAATGTGGTTTGACAAATGGATTGACCGTCGGTGGTACAACCAGAAAATGCAATTCCCAATCCATTAAATGAGGTCCCTGCTGTGAGGTAGAATTCAGTAATTTGATTTACTAAATATTCTTTACTGCAGAAGTCTCCTGATGGAATTGTGTTTGTTTTGATTTGGTTGTTTACGATGGCGACCATTTTGATGTTGGTACATCCTACATCTATGCCACAGAGATTGTTCAGTTGCCGAATCCCTTTCATATGGTTTACCTCCTTTTACTAAGAGTGTGATAATTATTATATCACGTTTTTGAATTGGTTGCAATTAGAGAGTTTTATGTGATAGTATGTGATTATATTGATTAAAAATAAATTTCTAAAAAATATGATGTAAACTTGTTTTTTTCATCTGCAATCTTATTTACAAAAAAAGAAGAAATATATATAATAATGCTAGTTAATAAAATGAAATGAGGATGGATATGAAAAAATTTTTTAATGTCATGTTACCTATTTTTATAATGGTTATTGTTGCTTGTATTTGTATAGGTATATATTTTGTTTTTACAACTGGTTTGTTTAAAAAAGTTGAGAATAATACTACTAATGTTGATAATACTACAGAAAGCGTTGTGTTGACTCAAGAGGAGTTGCCTAGAATTGGTTGCTCAGGAATCACTAAACAGTTATCTACTGCTGTTATAAAAGATTTTACTCAAGAGGAGAATTTAGCAGATAATGTACTTGATGTTGAATCAACAGAAGAAGGGTTTAATCAATTATTAAAAGATGAGGTAGATGTATTAATTTCAACATATCCTACAACAGATGTTTTAACTTTAGCAAAGGCTAATGGAATTGATTTAGAAATAACTCCAATTGCTAAAGATGGTTTTGTATTTTTTACTAATGCGAGTAATACGGTAGATTCTTTGAAAGTGTCTGATATTCAAAAAATTTATACAGGACAGATAAAGAATTGGTCACAAATTGGTGGGGATAATATTGATATTAAAGCTTTTCAAAACCCTGAAAATTCTTCTGTTCAAAATGAAATGATTAGCTCTGTAATGAAAAATTTGGAGATGGTTGGAGCACCAAAAGATATTTTTTATGCCAAAGGATATGGCGAGATATCAGATTTGATTGCAACATATGATAATACAGAAGGAGCACTAGGGTATTCTTATTATTATGCAACTAAAATATTATATGATACTGATGCAAAAGTTAATAATACAATTAAAATTTTGAAATTAAATGGTGTAATGCCTAGCTATGATACTATAAAGAAAAATGATTATCCTATAATTTCAAATTATTATTTAATTAGAAATAAAAATAATCAATCAGAAAGTTTAAATATATTTACAGAAGCAGTTTTATCTGAAAGAGGAAAAAATGTAATAAAGGAGGCTGGATACGTTGAGAATTAGTAAAAATACAAAAATATTTTTAATAATTTTTTCTGCCTTGTTATTGCTTATTACAATTGGTGCAATATTATATAAAAAATTTAATACTGGGAGCAATTCTTCTCAGATTATTATAGAAAGTGCACAGAAAGTTCCTGATTTGAATTCATCAGATGTGACTGCTCAGAATTCTAATTCAAAGAAATTAACGTTAAGTGATAATTATTCTAACAATGGTTTGACTTATAGAACTGTTAGAGATGAAGGAAAAGATATAGATGTTGAATATATCCAAATAAGTGGGCTTAAGGATGATTCAGTTCAAGAAAGCATAAATAGTCAGATTAGAGAAAGAATAAATAAAATTTTGGATAGTAATAATTTTAAAAAGAATTCTGATGGAACAGCATATGTAAAAACTAGTGTTGAGGCTAATTTTTCAGATGTATTGTCTGTGAAAATTTTTGTTCAATTCAGAGAAAATTTTTATAAATCATATGGATTAAATTTTAGATTGAGCAATGGTGAAAAAATAAAATTAGATAATTTATTTACATATGATGCTCCAAAGAAGAATATTATATCTACTTCTGCATATAGGGCATTTGCATTAAATTATTATACTAACGAAGGAATTTCAAATGATTTTTATACAAATATCGAAGACGATGTAATTAGATTTATGGAAATGTATAACGATGGAGAAATTACAGAGTTTTCTTTTACGCCATTAACTATTGATTTATATAAAGATGGAAGTACTGTAAGTATTGATATGACTAAGTATTATCAATATATAGCTATATATACTGATTTCGTTTCAAATGGTAATTTGTATAAATCTAATGAAGACGTTGCAACTAAATTACCTGTTTTTATAAAAAGACCACAATCTTTGATTGATTTATATGATAAGGTAAGTGATACTTGCACAGTTGATGTTATAATATATGGAGATGATGATTTTTCTTCAAAAGAGAAAACTGTTATCGAAAATTATAGAAAAGATTTGGAGCGCAGAATTTCTGCATATAAAACACAAAAGGGGATTTATTATGCTAATTATGTTAAAGTATCAAGAGCTAAAGAAAATGATGAAAATATTTTAGTATTTAGTGAAGAAGAATCTATTGCTAAGTCTGATGAAATTAAATTCCAAGATGAAATATATTCTAAAATTATTATGGCTGAAAGAGATATAAATAACTTGAATTATAGCAAAAGCAAAATAAATATTTTAGATAAAAGTTTAATTGAAAAGAATTCTAATGAGAAAAAATATAGTTTAAAAACGGAAAAAGAAATAGAAGAAGTAGTAGAAGAAAATACGGAAGATGCTACAGATAATCAGGCAAATTCTCAAAGTACAGAGAATAGTCATGATACCGAAAATAATACGACTAAAAATACTGAAAATGTAGTTCAACCTTCACCATCTACATCACCAACTAATGAAGCACCAGTTCAAACTACTGAACCCAGCCCATCTCCAAGTGTGTCAGGTGAAGTATCTACAAAAGTTTATGTCTAAGAGGAGTGTTAGTAATGTTTTTGTTTAAGATCAAGACCTATGCTTTTATTGGTCCTTCTGGTACAGGTAAGAGTTATAGAGCACAATACGTTGCAAGTGGTAAAGGAATAAAATATATAATAGATGATGGGTTGCTTATAAAGGATAGTCAGGTAATTGCCGGTATTTCTGCAAAAAAAGCTCCTACAAAAATTGAAACTGTAAAGAATGCATTATTTTTAGCTGAAGACAGAAAAGTTGAGGTTCAAAAAGCAATAAAGAAATATAGACCAGATTCAATTTTAATTCTTGGAACATCAGATGGAATGGTTGATAAGATTGCTGAGAATTTAGGATTACCACCAATTGCAGAAAGAATATATATTAATGAAGTTGCAACTCAAGAAGAGATGGATACTGCAAGAAGAATACGTGTTACACAGGGAAAGCATGTTATTCCAGTTCCTACTTTTGAAATAAAAAAAGATTTTTCAGGTTATTTGCTAGACCCACTTCAAATATTTAAATCAAAAGGAAAAAATGCTGAACCATACATTGCTGAAAAATCAATAATTAGACCAACATTTAGTTATCTTGGAAAATTTACTATTTCAGATAGCGTTTTTAAAGATATAATTGTTACTGTTGCAAAAAAGATAGAAGGTATATATAAGGTATTGAAAATTAGAGTTGATAAAACTCAAAATGATACTGCTGGTGTGCAATTGTATGTTGAAGTTTCAATTGAGTATGGCTCAAATATGGTAGAAGTTCTAAGAGTTTTGAAAAAAGAAACTAGAAGAGAAATAGAAAATTTGACGGCTATGTATATTTCAAATGTAGAAATTGTTGCAAAGCAAATTCATTTTCCAGAAGAATAAGAAAAAAGGAGTGTAGAAGTAAATGATAGTAGCAATAGATGGACCTGCGGGAAGCGGAAAAGGAACAGTAACAAAAGAGATTGCAAAAAGAATGGGATTAATTAATTTAGACACAGGAGCAACATACAGATGTGTTGCACTTGCTAGTTTGAAACATGGAATTAAATTAGAGGAAGAAGATAAAATTGTATCTTTAATTGATGATTTAGATATAGAATTCAAATATGATAAAGATGATTTTATTAGAGTATTCTTGAATGGTGAAGAGGTTACAAGTGAAATTAGATCTTTTGAAGTAAATAAGATTGTTTCGCCAATTTCTTCAATCGTTCGAGTTAGACTTAAAATGGTTGATTTACAAAGAAAAATGGCAGAAGGAAAAGATGTAATTATGGAAGGAAGAGATATAGGCACTTATGTTTTTCCAAATGCTGATGTTAAAATTTATTTAGATGCTGATGTTGAAGAAAGAGCAAAAAGAAGATTTAAAGAAAACAAGGAAAAGGGATTAGATGTAACTTTTGAGGAAGTTTTGGAGAATATTAAGAAAAGAGATGAAAATGATAAACATAAAGAAATTGGATCTTTAAAAATTGCAGAAGATGCTGTTATTGTTGATTCAACTAAATTATCAATAGAAGAAATGGCTGATGCTGTTGAGAAAATTATTTTGGAAAAGACAGGAGAAAAATAAAGAATGGAAGTATTGAGAAAAATTTGTAGAGTAATAGTTAAGCCTCTTTGTCATTTGGCTGCTCTAATTATTTACAGAGTTAGAATTGAAGGAATAGAAAATGTTCCTAAAAATAGTGCGTGTATAGTGTGTGGAAATCATGTTCATGCATTAGATGCACCTGCTTTGTTAGCAGTAACTAATAGAAAAATAAGATTTATGGCAAAAGAAGAGTTATGGAAAAGTGTTGGATTTAGATTTATGGCTTTTGTGTTTTATGTATTTCCTGTAAAAAGAGGAAAAAATGACACAGATGCAATAAAAACGTCAATAAAAATTTTAAAATCAAATGAAATTTTAGGAATTTATCCAGAAGGAACACGTCATGGAATGGATAAAGGAATAAAGCCTAAAAATGGAGCTGTTACATTAGCTTTAAGAAACAATGTTCCAATAATTCCATTTGCTGTAATTGGTGATTTCAAGCCTTTTACAAAAGTTACATATAAATTTGGAAAACCAATGGATCTTTCAGAATATAAGGATAAAGCAAAAGATAAAGAAACTTTAGATATGTTAACAAATAAAGTAATGCAAGAAGTTTTGAAATTACGTGATGGGAAAGAGGAGACTACGGTATAATTATTACGAGGAAAGCCTTGACATTATAAAAATACTGATGTATAATCTTTTAGTAACTTGAAAAAGAGAAAAAATTAATTTTCACATAAAATACTAGTAAGAGCAAGGAGGGAATTTAAGATGGCACAACCAAAAAGAAGATGGTCTAAAGCAAGAACTGGATTAAAAAGATCAACTTGGAAAATAGAAGAAAAGAATTTAGCTACATGTCCACATTGTCATGAACCAGTTATGCAACATAGAGTTTGCTCAAATTGTGGATACTACAACGGTAAAGAAGTAGTAGCAGTTAAAGAAGATAACAAATAAGAAGAAACACATTTTTATAATGTGTTTTTTTTATGCCTTTTTTGTTGAAATTTTAATGTTTTTGTTATAAAATATTTATACTTATGAAATAAAGAGGTGAAAAAATGTCAAAACCAGTAGTGGCTATTGTTGGAAGACCAAATGTAGGAAAATCTACATTTTTTAATTATATAGTTGGACAAAGAATTTCTATTGTTGAGGATACTCCTGGAGTTACTCGTGATAGGGTTTATGCTGAATCAAGTTGGAGAGGTAGAGATTTTACAGTTATTGATACAGCTGGAATTGAAGAATTAACAGGCGATACAATAGTTAATCAAATGCGTGAGCAAGTAGATATAGCAATATCTGTAGCTGATGTTATTATATTTTTAACAGATATAAAACAAGGTGTAACTGCTGCAGATGAAGAGATTGCAGTAATGTTAAAAAAATGCAAGAAACCTATAGTACTTGTTTGTAATAAAGCAGATAATTTTGGACAAGATCCAATGGAATTATATGAATTTTATAATTTAGGAGTAGGAACTCCAATTGCTATTTCAGCTGCAAATGCAAAAGGAATTGGCGATGTTTTAGATGAAATATATGAAAAATTTCCAGATGCAGATAAAGATGATAATGATTCAGAAGTTATAAAAGTAGCTATAATTGGAAAACCTAATGCAGGAAAATCATCATTGGTAAATAGAATTTTAGGCGAAAACAGAGTTATAGTTAGTGATGTTGCAGGTACAACACGTGATGCAATTGATTCTGCGTATGAAAATGAATTCGGAAAATATATTTTTATAGATACAGCAGGTATTAGAAGAAAATGTAAAGTTAAAGAAAATATTGAAAAATACAGTATTATGAGATCTAATTTGGCAATTGAAAGAGCTGATGTATGTATAATGTTGATTGATGCAACTGAAGGTGTTAGTGAGCAAGATTCAAAAATTATTGGTGAAGCTCATGAAGCTGGAAAAGGAATTATAATTGCTGTTAATAAATGGGATGAAGTTGAAAAGGATAACAACACAACAGAAAAATTTAAAAAAGAAATTTATAATGAATTACCTTTTACATCATATGCTCCAATAATTTTCATTTCAGCTAAAACAGGACAAAGAGTTAACAAACTTTTTGAAATGATTAATAATGTTGCAAATCAAAATGCGTTAAGAATTTCAACAGCTGTTTTAAATCAAGTTATAAATGAAGCAATAGCTGTTGTTCAACCACCATCTGATAAAGGAAAAAGGCTTAAGATTTTTTATGGAACACAAGCTTCAACTAAGCCACCAACATTTGTTATATTTGTAAACAAAAAAGAATTATTCCATTTTTCTTATGAAAGATATTTGGTTAATTGTATTAGAAATAATTTTGGATTGGAAGGAACTCCAGTTAGAATTATAGTTAGAGAGAAAGATGATAAATTTGAAAAATAAAAATTTCAAAAGATAAGGGGGAAATAATATGGTTGCGATATACATATTAGTTGCATTAGTAGCATATCTTATTGGAAGTATAAGCTTTTCAGTAATTTTTACAAAAAAATTGGCTGGATTTGATGTAAGAGAAAAAGGAAGTAAAAATGCAGGAAGTACAAATGTACTTAGAACAGCTGGAAAAAAGGTAGCAATTTTAACACTTGTATGTGATGTGTTAAAAGGTGTCATAGCTGTGTTGTTTGCAAAATTTATAGGAAAAGTAGATAATTTTGAACACACAGAATATTTAGTACAATTAGCTGGACTTATGGTTGCACTTGGACATACTTTTCCTATATTTTTTGGATTTAAAGGAGGAAAAGGTGTTGCTACAAGTTTAGGTGTTATAATGATAATTAACTGGCAAATTGGATTGATTTGTTTGGTATTTGCGTTAATTTTGATGATTTTAACAAGAATAGTTTCACTTGGATCTGTTGCAGCTGCAATTTTATTTCCAGTGTTAACATTATTTATAACAGAAAATTATTCTGTGCCAGGTGATTATAGAATTTTTGGAATCTTACTTGGTGTGTTCGTTTGTTTTAATCATAGAGCAAATATTAAGAGATTACTAAAAGGCGAGGAAAAAAGAATATTTTAATTGCAAAGGAGAATGTATGAAGAAAGTATCAATTATAGGAAGTGGAAGTTGGGGAGTTGCATTAGCTATTTACCTAGCTGGGCAAGGATGCCAAGTAAAAATATGGTCTTTTTCAGAAGAAGAAAGAGATTTAATAAATAATGAAAGAAAATGTAAGTTTTTACCTAAGGTTGTTATACCTGAAAATATATATTGTTCAACAGATGCAAAAGAAGTATTAGAAGATACTGAATTAATTTTACATGTAACACCTTCAAAATTTACAAGAGATGTTGTAAAAAAATATAAAGATTATGTTAAAGATCAAGGAGTAATTATTTGCTCTAAAGGTTTTGAAGCATCATCTTTAAAAACACTTGATGACGTTGCTAAAGAAGAATTACCTAATTCTAAAATAGGAGTTTTGTCTGGACCAAGCCATGCTGAAGAGGTTTCAGTTCTTGTTCCAACAGCTTTAGTTGTTGCTTCTGAAAGTAAAGAACTTGCAGATGAAGTGGTTGATATTTTTAAAAGTGACAAAATGAGAATGTATACATCTAAAGATGTAAAAGGTGTTGAACTTGGAGGAGCGTTAAAAAATATTATTGCTTTTTGTGCTGGAATTTCTGCTGGTTTAGGATTAGGAGATAATACTTTTGCTGCATTACTTACTAGAGGATTAGTGGAAATATCTAGACTTGGAGTAGCTTTAGGAGGAAGCAAAGATACATTTTATGGACTTACAGGTTTAGGTGATTTAATTGTAACATGTAGCAGTATGCATAGTAGAAATAGAAGAGCTGGTGTATTAATAGGTCAAGGAAAGACAATTGAAGAAACTAGAAAAGAAGTGGGAATGACTATAGAAAGTATTGATAATATAGAAGTTGCATATAAATTAGCAAAATTGCACAACATAGAAGTACCAATAATAAATGCAGTATATGCTGTATTATATGAAAATTTAGATCCAAGAGAGGCTGTAACAATGCTTATGACAAGAGATCTAAAAGAAGAATAAAAACATAGGAGGAATTTTTAAATGGGATTTTTAGATGGATTAACTAAAAAAGGTGCAGAGATTTCAAACAGTTTGCAAGAAAGTATTAATAAATCACAAAGAATTAGTGCTTTAAAAAAGAATATTTCTGAAAATAATTCTAAGATTTCAAGAACTTTTTCAGAGATAGGAAAAAATGTATATGAAAAAAGAACTATGGATGAAGAAGTAATGACATTCATAAGTGGAAAAATTGAAGAAATAGATAGCGCTAAAAAGGAAAATGAAGAATTAGAAAAAGAACTTCTTGGACTTAACAATAAAAAGAAATGCCCTGAATGTGGTACTGAAGTAGATATAGATGCTACATTTTGTCCAGTTTGCGGTAAAGAACAAGAAAAAGTTGAAATCGAACCTTTTGTTCCAAATGGAAAGAGAAAATGTTCTGGATGTGGTGAAGTTATAGATGATAGCAATGTGTTCTGCCCAAAATGTGGAGCTAAGAAAGAAGAAGTAGAACCTGTTGAAGAAAATAAAGAAATTGATGAAGTAGCTGAAACTACCGAAAATAACGAAGTAGTCGAAGAAACAACAGATGCTGTTGAGAAAAATGAAGATGTTGAAAAAGTTGAGGAAGTAGTTGAAGAAGAAAAAGAAACTATACCAGAAGGAAAAAGAAAATGTTCTGGATGTGGTGAAATAATAGATGATTCAGATATTTTCTGCGCAAATTGTGGAACTAAGAAAGAAGAAACAGAGGGAAATAAATAGATGAAATTACTTGTTCAAAGAGTGAGTAGTGCAAAAGTTGACGTGGATTCTAAAACAGTTGGAAAAATTAATAAAGGTTTTTTAGTATTGTTTGGTGTTACCCATACAGATACTAAAGAAATTGCAGACTATTTAGTTAAAAAACTTTGCAATCTTAGAGTTTTTAAAGATGAAAACTCTAAGATGAATTTATCTATAAAGGATGTTGATGGTGAATTACTAATTGTATCACAATTTACATTGTATGCAGATTGCCAACATGGAAATAGACCTAGTTTTGTAAATAGCGCTAAACCTGATATGGCAAATGAACTATATGAATATTTTGTAGAAAGATGCAGAAAAGAGGTTAAAAATGTTGAGACTGGAATTTTCGGTGCAGACATGAAAGTTTCATTATTAAACGATGGACCAGTTACGATAATGCTTGAAAAGGAAGATTAATTTGGATATCTTTCATAAAGATATTTTATAATATCATCTAAATTAGAATTTGATATTTTTATAAAAATATCTTCATCAAGGTTTATCCAAGCGCTAATATTGTATTTATCATTGTTATCAATGATTGCAGAAATTAGATCAACCATTTCAATTGGATTATCAAAGGTAATATTTTCAATTGATTTTTCAAATTTTTTGTTATAAAATCTTTCTAAGAAAGATGATAGTTCGTTTTGATCTTTACAATAAAGATTTAGAGTAGGTTTTTTCATAAAAAATCTCCTTTAAATATTTGAATTTTACTAATCTAGTATTAGTATTAGCAAAAAAGTAAAGAAAAAAACAAAAAAATACTAAAAAAAACTTGCAATGTAAAAAAATGTTGTGCTATAATAGTAATGTAGTAAAAATGAGCGAAGGAGTAAAGATATGAAGAAATCAAGTGTATTAAAATTAATGACTGTTGTTGTAATGATTGCGCTAATATTAGGAACAGCAAAAATGAGTTTTGCTGCTACACAAATTCAACCTATAGAGAATTCAGGTGGAAACTCAGCTGGAAACAATACTTTAAATACTGTTAATAATACTACTAATAATGTAGCAAATAATACAATACCGGTAAATAATACAAATAAAGTTGAAAATACAACATTACCTGAAGCTGGTAAAGAATCATCTTTAGGAATAGTAGTTTTAATAGCTTTAACTTCTATATCTGCAATATATACATATATAAAAGTTAAAGAGTATAATATTTAGTATTATATTAGAAGAAATCAATCAGAAAAAAAGGATTACGTTAGTAATCCTTTTTTTATGTGCAACTAATTTTATATAAAAATAATTAAATTTTCATAGTTTTAATATGGAGAGATTATAAAATAAAAATCTAAAAAATGTTCTAATTAAATACATAATTGTAATATTACATTTATGTAACATTTGTTGAAAAAAGAGTATACATGAAATATAATAATCACATATTAATAGTGGAGGAAATATTATGGCAACTTTTGCAGAATATATTTTAAATGAATCAGATTTTATTAAAAAAATAGATATTATGACTTATTTGAAGAAGAAACAAAATATATTTTTTAATACTTCTGTAATTATGAAAGCCGAAATAGCAAGAGAATTCATGGACACAATGAAATTAGATGTTGATCAAGGATTGGTGTTAACAGCTTGTTTAATGTATGATTGCTTGAAAATTGATTCACCAGAGGAACTTGTTAGATTGCAAAAATCACAAGATGAATATAGAAATTATTTAAGATCTTTAGGTTTTAATGATAGATTTTGTAAAATTTGTGCTGAACATTCGAGAGTTGGGCAAAATCCGGATGTAAAAAGAGAAAAAGAAAGCGATATATTAGAATTAGCAGATCAATTTGGTGGATTAATTATGCATAGATCTGATAGAATTGCTTATACTGTTCCAGAAGCATTGGAAATTTTAGTTAATAAAAATATGAAAAATTGCAATAATATTTATTTAAATACTTTCCAAGAATTTGTTGATATAATGGAGGGAATAGAAGTATGATGGGATTACTTACAAGATTTCAAAAAAATATGAATTGTATTACTAGAAATGATATTCCTAGTGCCGTTAGGGAAATATATGATACTATGGAGAGAAATGAAGCAGCTTTTGCTAAAAGAGAAGCCGAATTAAGAATTGGTGGAAACTTATTAGATGAATTGAAAAAGGCAAGAGCTAAATTAAAACATTTCGAAGAAGCTCCACTTTTACCAGGATTTAATATGGAAGATTTGAAATAGTTGTGACAATAAAAGGAGAAATAAGATGTACGAAGTATTTGCAGACATGCACATTCACATAGGAAGAAGTGAGAATAACAAGCCAATAAAAATTACAGCTGCTAGAAGTTTAAATTTTGCTAATATTGCAAAAGAATGTGTTGATAGAAAGGGAATTAATGTTGCAGGAATTATTGATTGCGCATCACCTTATGTTATAGAAGATATTGAAAAGTTTTTGGCAGATGGAGAAGCTTATGAGATAGAAGATGGAGGTATAATATATAAAGATAAATTATGTATTATATTGGGAAGTGAAATTGAAACGTCAGAGATTAATGAAAACGGAAAAACAGGAAGTGCGCATAACCTTTGCTATTTTCCTCATTTATCTGATATAAAGGCATTTTCAAAAGAAATGTCAACACACATAAAAAATATTACATTAAGTTCACAAAGAGCTAATATTTCAGCATATGAACTTATTGATATAGTACAAAAATATAATGGAATTCTTGTACCTGCACATGCATTTACACCACATAAAAGTTTTTATGGAAATTGCACTGCAAGACTAGAAAGAATTTTTAAAGAAAAATTTAAAGATATACCAGCAATAGAGCTAGGATTAAGTGCAGATACTTCACTTGCGGATAAGATTTCAGAATTAGAAACAAAAACATTTTTAACTAATTCTGATGCACATTCTTTACCTAAAATTGCAAGAGAATATAATAAAATGTTATTAAATGATATTAGTTTTAAAGAATTTGTTATGGCTTTAAAAAATGAAGATGGTAGAAAGATACTTGCAAATTATGGATTGGATCCTAAGCTTGGAAAATACCATAGAACATATTGTGAAGTTTGTAATAAAAATATACCAGGCGATGCACCTGTAACAAAATGCGATACGTGTGATAGTAAAAATATAACAATGGGTGTTTATGATAGAATAGAAATTATCAAAGATAAACCAGAGACAAAGAGTCCTGATTTTAGACCTGAATATGTATATCAAATACCACTTACTTTTATTCCTGGATTAGGTGCTAAAACAATAGATAAATTGTTAAATGCATTTGAAACAGAAATGAATATTTTACATAAATTATCTTATGATGATATAGAAGCAGTTGTTGGTGAAAAAATAGCTGATAACATTGAGGCTGCTAGAAAAGGAAAAATGAAAATAAATGCTGGCGGTGGCGGTGTTTATGGAAAAGTAACAAAAGAATAAAAAATTTACAAAGAGAATTAAACAAAGTAGTTTAAAGGTATTGCGAATAGATAATGATTTTGTTATAATTCTCTTTGTGAATTTTATATGCCAATATAGCTCAGTTGGTAGAGCAACAGATTCGTAACCTGTAGGTCGGCGGTTCGATTCCGCCTATTGGCTCCAGTAACAGAAAACTCTGTAACTCACTAATTATAAGTGATTACAGAATTTTTATTTTGCAATTTAATGCAACTGGCTAAAATGTTGATATGAACAAATTTGATAAAATTAAAAGGTTATTATTTATATTAAATATTTAATATTTATAACTATGCAAATTTTGTTGTTTTTTTATTTAATAAGTTGTTTTTTTAATCCTTTATCTAAAAATACGTTCATTATAGAATCGGTGATAAGGAAGCAAATCCATATTCCATATATTCCGCACACTTTACTTAATATATATGCTAGAGTTAATTTTAGCCATACACTTATAAAGAAACTTAATTTTGAAATATATTTAAATTCTTTCATAGCTCGTAATATACTAGAATAGTAGTGATAAAAACCTGTTAAAATGCAGTCTATTAAAACAAATATTAATAGCTTGTAACCTATTAATAAACTTTCTTTTTCAACTAGAAAATGTGGTAGAGAAATTACCATGGCGATTCCAATGATTGAGGTAGTTATATATACAATTTTGTTATTTATTTTATATATGGTTTTAATTATTTCATTTGCCTTCTTGTTATCATCATTTCCAAGAGCTGTTGCAACCATAGTTTGTGTTCCTATACCAGTTCCATGTAAGAAGTTACCTAGTAAATCTATGAATTGCATTACAACTAAATGTGCTGCATATTGAATTGCTCCAATTCGCGACATAATAATATTTAAAACAAAAGTACTTCCTCTTTTAAATATCCTTTCATAAATATTATATCGTATTAAAGAAAATTCTTCTTTTGCGATACTCTTTATGAATTTAACTTTTACTATTTTTTGTGAATAACAAATTAGTATTATCATATTTATAAATTCTACTAATACGGTTGCGATTGCAACTCCCATAATTCCAAATCCAAGTTTTATAAAAGCAAAATCAAGAATAGCATTAATAAAAAATCCAAGTATTCTAATATTAAGCATTCTTTTGCTATTACCTAAGGTTCTTTGGTAACCACTTAATATTGTTAAAATCGTATTAGGAATTACACCAATTAATCTTATATATAAATATATTAAACCTTTTTCATTAATTAAGAATAGTGTCGGAATAAATTTGCTCATAATTAATGTTAAAAGAATACAAACTAAACCACAAACTATAGCGATTATTAAAGCTGTTCCAACGGCAACTTTAGCTTGTTCTTTATCTTTTTTTCCTAACAATCGGGCTACTACGACATTATTAGAAATGTTTATTGATTGTAATACTAAGTACATAAATTCTATAACTGCTCCCATTGCTCCAACAGATGCGATTGTTTCTGAACCAAGCTGTGATATCATAAATGTATCTGTCATGGTAATTAAGATGCTTATTAGACATTCGAATCCAGATGGAAGTGCTAAATTTAAATATTTCTTTTCCATTATTTTTCCTCGTATAATGAATATATATTTGTTATACGAATTTCTCCTTCCTTTGCAATTTTTGTTATAATATTTATATAGATTCTGTAGATTAGTGTTATTGATAATATAACAAAAATTATATATTAAAAAGTATGATTTGTATAGATGTTTAGTAATATATGAAGCAGTGTTGGAGATATGAGTGTTGACTTTTATGTTAACCTATGATAGAATGTTAACTGTATCAAAATGGAATACTCCATTGTAACTGTTAATGTTAATATATTGTATTATGAATATAATAAATATATTAACTGTATAAAAATAGGAGGATTTGATATGAAGGTAAGCATTACGAATGGCCGGATTAATGGCTTAAATGGTGAGAAATTTTACTGTTGCAGAAATTGTTACCAATGGATAATTACTTTTACAGAGTCTTCAGGTGGAAGCCTTTGTAGCTCACTTAACATTTATCTTGGGGATTATGAAAAAGAAGCAGAGAAAGCACTTAATTTATTTAAGAAGAAATTTGAAAATGTTGAAATTTACGATAAAGATGAGGTTTCGATTCTTTATGATGAAGGTGGAAGTGTGCATGCTGTTGGAAAACTGAAAAAGGATATTTGGCTTGATATGGATGATCAATTTTTTGTGAAACCGTTTTCAAAGTTAAATATTTTTCAGAGATAATTGTTAAAGGTAGGTTGAGAAAGAAGAATTGCTAAAGTTTTTATTTCTTGTGATAATGAGGAGGAGGTAAAATGGGCTTTGGAGGATTTTTTCAAAGAAAGGTTGAACGGAAGAAAGCTACTGATTTGAAGGTTGAAAGAGATGGAATGAAGATTCAGATTATCTCTGATACGCTTCGCATTACACCTGATGAAGCTGAAGAGATTGCAACTATCATTTCTGAGGAGCTGAAAGTTTTTAATGTTAACGTAGCTTATTGGATTGCACGGAGAATAGTCTGTGAGACTGGTAATGGGAGAATTTGCGCAGCACAGGTTAGCGGTTCGCAAAATGCACGTGATTGGCTGGTTAATGTTAGTGCAAATTCAAATGAGTTTATTGATTAAGAGTATGTAACTATTGATATGCATCAGTAAAAGGAGGACTTAGTATGCATGATAATGTTTTTGTTTCGCGGATGATTGCAAATATGGTTGAAGCTTTAGAGGGAAGATACTCTCGTAAGCCTTGTGCTAAAGAAATTCAGATGGAGCTTAAAGAGTTTTGTAAAAGCGTAATTGCTTTACCAATTAAATAGGACGGCACTAAAAAGTTTGTACCTATTTATGCATTACAGCCGATAGGATTTAAGGTGCTTGATAGTGATTTTGAAGGGACAATTATTAGTCATCAAAGATCAACTATGAAGTATTCATATCAGCTGCTTCCAAAGAATAATGAAAAATAATTCATGCAGAATGATGAAAGCTGGCTCTTGTTGGAGCCAGCTTTCGCTATTTTAAAAGTAAATATTTAAATATAATTTATAAACATTAAAAAAACAATAAATTTTTTTGATTGTCGACAGGTTTCGACAAATTTTGTTTTTTACGTATGTTAATATTCAGATAGAGAAAAAAATTTGAAAGACTTAGTTATATATATCTTACCCTCGTGAATTAAATGTATATGTTTACTAAGTAATAATTTAGTAAAAAATAAAGTAAGAGAGATCTTACTTTATTTTTTGTTTTCTATAAAGTTAATGAAAATCCCCTGTTCAATACAGAGAACCTCCCTTGCTAGTAGCCTAATTTATACGGTCCAACTTTTTGGGTTCACTTCATTATATAGGGGACAATTATTTTAAATCGAATTTTATATAAATTTATTGTGTTCTTTTTATATTTGAATTATAAAAATTAGTCTTTGTTGTTATCTTGCTCAGCTGTATCAAATGTTTGATCTGAGAAAAATTCACTTAGTGTAATGTTAAATCCGTTGCAGATGTGTAGTAAAGTATCTAGTTTTAACAATTCAGATTTCCCGCTCATAAATGTTGAAATTGTTGAGCAAGGTACACCTGACATTTTACAAAGTTTCCATGTATTCATATTATTTTCTTTTAAGTAATAATTAATTCGCTTTCTGATAGCGTCAGATAATAGCATATAATCCGCCTCCTTAACTATTATTGGTAATTATGATTATATGTAAATGAAAGTTCTAGCTACTTTGGCGAGTTGAAAAAACACATTTTTTCAATTTGTCAAACTAATTTGTTGCATTGAGAAAATTGATATGCTATAATCAAATTACTTCGATGCACCGAAGTAATTTGAGATAAAGGGGAGGTACTTATGGAAAGTAACGGAATGGGTTGTTACAAACATGAAGATAGAAAAGTTGTAGCAACATGTAAAAATTGTGGTAAGTTTATGTGTAAAGAATGTGCAAATAAGTATAAAAGTAAATTGTGTGAAGATTGTGAAAGCGAAAGAGTAGCTAAAAATGCTAGACAATATCAACAACAAAAAGATGATTTAAAAGCACGTTCAAAAGAAAATTTAAGAGAAAATAAAAAAAGATTAATAAAAGTTGCAATTATCTCAATTATTTTTGCAGTGATAGGTATAATGGCGGGATCTGATTCAGGAGCAGGAAGTTCAATTACATTTGCTTACATGTTTGCTGCTTTGCCTTGGGGCTGGAAAGTTGTTAAAGATGCAATAGATTTAGGAGATTGGGCATGGGCTTCATTTTTAACCAATAGTGGTGGATTATTTATATTTGGTATTTTCTTTAAATTTGTATTAGCTATGATAATTGGTCTTGTTGCAATGCCAGTTGAAATTATAAAAGCTATAGTTTATTATTCTAAAGCTAAAAAACTAGATAACGATATTAGTAAAATGTAGATTAAGGAGAAGAGATGAGTTTCCTTGAATATTTAGGTTTAGAATATTTATTTAGAAGAGATACAGCTGAGTCATCTATTTCAATTGAAGGAATATTTGGTCTAATTGGATTTATTTTATGGATACTTATGGATATTTTTAGGCCAGAACTTTGTAGATATGGAGTTGTGGTATTCAATCTTCTAATTGTTCCAATATTATTATTTATGATAATTGTTAAATTTATAAGAACTTTTAAAAATTCACAAAAGAAAAAAATGTGCATATTTTTTTTGAGTACTTCAATAATTTTTTTAAGTTGTTATTTTATAAAAGGAATGAATAGTACATATCATTCTTTAGTTTATAATTATGATTATGTTGGAATATTTTCTGGGATTGCCTCATTATTGTGGCCAATTGTAATAATTAATTTTTTATTTCCGTTTTTCTGTCAATCGGAAAAAGTTGGAGAAAAAATTAAATTTGCGTTTGGATCACTAGGTGCTTTAGTAGTTGTATTTCTGATATGTTTATTTATAGGTCAAACTTGCACTGTTATATTCAGTTTTGCAAAATCAGATTTTATGGAGAAACCATTTTATTCGAGGTTTGCAGTATATCATGATGCAGAAATTACTGAAAAAAGGAAAACATGGGAATATACAGATACAAAGGATTTGATTTCCAAAAATATTCAAACAGACATAGTTAAGATGTTAGATGAATACAAAAATACAAAACAAATGCAAAATAGTAAAAGTAATTATACTGCTGAAGAATTTGAGAAAAATGTAAAATCATATGTATACGGAAATTTTCCAAACGAAACAATTAAAGAATATGGAGTTAGATACTTAAATTATAAAATTGAAAATGATAACATTATTATTTATAAATTAATGGACATGGAATATAAGACCATATATTATCCACGAGTTTCAATAGATGATTATCATTTTATAGATTTTGTTGACGAAGAGTATTATAATTCTGTTATAGTAAAATAAAAAAACATCACTTTGTGGTGTTTTTTATTTTATATGAAATTTTTACAGTATATTTAGTTCAAGTAGAATATTATATTTAATTTTTTGTTCCTTGCTAAAAGATTTTACCACTCACTAAACTTTGTTTAGTCAGTTAGGTAAAAACTTTCAAACTGCGCGTCACTCAAAAATTAAATATAATATTCTACTTGAGTTATAAATATTTTTTTATGTGCAGAAAATATCAAAAAAATATCATAAAAATATACAATAATGAAAAAATATGATATACTTATAAAGTCTAAAAAACGTAAATAAATAATAAGCTTTGTGGAGGATTATATGGGATTTTTTGATAAATTAAAGGAAGGGCTTGGTAAGACTAAGCAAACATTAAATGAAAAGATTAATGATGTTTTTGCAAATTTTAGAAAGGTTGATGAAGATTTATTAGATGAATTAGAAGAAGCATTAATAATGTCTGATATCGGAATAGAAACATCAACAAAAATAATAGATGAATTAAGAACAAGAATAAAAAAAGAAAATATTCAAGATGAAGAAGCTGTTAGAAGAGTGTTAAAAGAAGAAATGATAAAATTACTTGATGTAGGAGATACTGCTTTGAATTTAGCTACAGTTCCTTCTGTTATATTAGTTGTTGGTGTTAATGGAGTTGGAAAAACAACTTCTATTGGTAAGATTGCTAATAATTTAAAAAAGAGCGGAAAGAAAGTTGTTATAGCTGCTGCTGATACTTTTAGAGCTGCTGCTGTTGAGCAAATTGAAATATGGGCTCAAAGAACTGATTGCGAATTAGTTAAAAAACCAGAAGGTAGTGATCCAGCATCAGTTGTTTTTGATGCTATTCAAGTTGCTAAAGAGCAACAAGCTGATGTTTTAATTTGTGATACTGCTGGTAGACTTCATAATAAAAAGAACTTAATGGATGAACTTGCTAAAATTAATAAGGTTATAAATAGAGAATTGCCAGATTCATCAAAGGAGGTTTTACTTGTTTTAGATGGAACAACTGGTCAAAATGCTATTATGCAAGTAAAGGCATTTAAAGAAACAACTGATATTACTGGTATTGTTCTTACTAAACTTGATGGAACTGCTAAAGGTGGAGTTGTTGTTGGAATTGTTGCTGAAAATAAAATTCCAGTTAAGTTTATAGGCGTTGGTGAAGGTGTTGACGATATGGAAAAATTTAATGCAGAGGATTTTGTTTCTGCTATTATATAAATATTAATAAATGCATAGAAATCTGTAAATTTAATTTTATACAGGAATAAAGAAACAGATTTAGAAAAATGTCTGTTTTAGTAAAAATTGATGTAATTACTAATTTTGAAATCTTGTAAGAAAGGATTAGAAAAATGAAAGAAAAAATGAAGAAAATCGTATCGAGAAGAGCAATTGTAATATTTTTTTTAATAGTATATGCTCTAATAATTATGATTTCTACAAGAAGTGAGTATTTACAATACAAAGAAATAGGAGAGCAATATGTTTCTATATTTGAGAAAAATGTAAAAACAAAGTATTTAGTTTTCTTAGTAGCTTTTGTAATTTCTTATTTAGCTATTTTTATTTCTAATAAAGTGGTTAGAGGATTTTTAAAAGAGCTGTTTGATAAGGAGCAGAAGGAAATGCCTAAGCTTCCAAACAAATCAATTTCTTTTATTGTTAGTGTGATTGTTGCATTTGTTGCACAATGGACATTAACACAGAAGTTTTTGATGTTTACTAGTGTTGCTAAATTTGGAATAAATGATCCTGTTTTTGGAATGGACGTATCGTTTTATATGTTCCAAATTCCATTTATTAAAGCAGTTTTAATTTTTGCTATTGCATTTTTAGCGTTACTTACAGTATATATTTCAGTTTATTATATAGTAATAATAAATGTTTGTTTACAAGGTGTTGAAGCTAATGAGTTAAGAAAAAATAATTTTTTGAAACAATTATTTACTAACTTATTTATTATTGCATTTTTAATTGCATGCTTAATGATATTGAGTTCACAAGAAGTTGTTACAGGAAATCTTATTACATTGAAAGATGATGCTAGAACTGAGTTGGTTGGTGCTGGTTTGACTGAAGTTAAAGTAAAGGTACTAGGATATAGAATTTTAGCAGTTGTTATTTTGTTCTCATTATGCAGAGTTATAAAGTATTTAAAAAAATTTAAAGTTAAAAAGATTGTTTCTTCAATGCTTATAACTCCAATATATTTAGTTATTTTGTTTGTTGTTATGACTGGATTCCAATATATCTATGCAGAGCGAAATGAACTTGATAAACAGAAAAAATATATAGATGAGAATATAAAGAATACAAGAATAGCATATAGTGTTGATATTGAAGAAAAAGAAATAGATAATACTTCAACATTAGATGATATAACTATTTCAAAGAATGCTGATTTAATAAGACAAATTACTTTGCTTGATAAAGAAACAACTTTAACCAATTTGATAGAATATAAAGATAATGAAGGATATTATACATATAAGGCAACTCAAATAGGAAGATATAGAGTTAATGGAAGAATGAAATCTTTATATATTACTCCTAGAGAAATTATAAGCGGTGCTAATAGAACATACAATAATAAAACTTATCAATATACACATGGATATGGAGTGGTTATTTCAGATGCAACTACTGTAGATAAAACTACAGGTGGATTATCATATATTCAATCTAAATACACAAGTGATGAAGATAAGATAAAAATTGCAGAACCACGAATTTATTTTGGGCTAGCTACAAATGATACTATTGTTACCAACGTGAAAGATAAAAAAGAATTTGATTATCCAACTTCAACTACATCATATGAAGAAAATGAGTATGATGGAGAAGCTGGAATATCAGCTAATTTGTTTGATAGAGCAGTTCTTTCAATATCTGAAAAAAATTATAAATTATTATTTAACAGTAGTATGAATTCAGATAGTAAGATTTTGATGAATAGAAATATTCGAGATAGAGCTAAAGTTTTACTTCCATATTTACTATATGACGAATCACCTTATATGGTAATTAGAGATGATGGAGAACTTGTATGGGTACTAGATGCATATACAGTATCTAATAGTTATCCATATTCACAAAAAACAACAATTCAAGTTGAAGGAAAGTATAAACAAATTAATTATATAAGAAATTCTATTAAAGTAGTTATTGATGCATATGATGGTACAACTAAATTTTATATAACAGATTCAACAGATCCTATAGCGATGTCATATTATAATATGTATCCAGAATTGTTTGTTGATAAAAATGAATCTATACCAGAAGATATTCAAAAAAATATTGTTTATCCTGAGTTCTTATACAAAATACAAGCAACAGTTCTAGAAAGATATCATAACGTAAATACTGAAATTCTTTATAGAAGTGATGATGTATGGGAAGCAGATAGGCAAATTGGTAGTGATGATATGAATAAAATTTCAGTAGAACCATATTATACAGTTTTAAAAACATCAGATGCTACTAGTGAAGAGCTTGGACTTGTATTACCTTATACTAAGGCTAATAAACAAAGTTTAAATTCTTATTTAGTTGGAACTTATAGTGATGGAAAAAATAAATTAACGATGTATAAACTAATTTCTGATACAACATTACCGGCTATACAACAACTTAATGTTCAGATAGATCAAGATAAAACAATTTCAGATGAGCTCGAAAAGATTAACACAACAGGAACACAAATAATAAGAAAAACTTATATTGTTCCAATTGAAAATAGTATTTTGTATATTGAACCAGTATATCAAGTTTTATTAAATGAACAGTCAAAGGTTCCAACATTGAAAAAGGTTATAGTTGCATCAGGAACTAAGGTTGCAATTGGTGATGATTTGGTTGAGGCACTTACAACGTTATTAACTGATTCAGCTGGTAAAATTGAATTTGTTAACACAGAAGATAAGCAACAATTAATAAATGCTATTATAAAGGCAAGCAAGAATTTAAAAGAATCAACAGAATCAAAGAACTGGGAGCTTATTGGTACTGATATTGAAAAACTACAAACGTTGATAGATCAATTAGAAGCGGTTGAAAAACAAAATACAGAAACTACTAATAATAAAAGTGGATTTTTAGATTCTAGAGAATAATGTTTTAGAAAACTTCAAACAATATATACATATATATATTGTTTGGAGTCCTAAAATATGATAAGAAAAATTTTAAAAACTATTGAGAAATTGAATAATTCGTTAGAAAATGCAAGAATTGTAGAGCTTATAGAACTGCTTGAGAGTAAAAGAAAAATATTTTTTAGAAATTTACTTGCTGGAATTTCAAGGGGATTAGGATTTAGTATAGGTTTTTATTTAATAACTGCTATTTTGATATATATATTGCAATATATTGTGAAGTTGAACATACCAATAATCGGAAAGTATATATCTGATATTGTTGAGATTGTACAAGCTAAAAATCAAAATTGATATTAATAATATTTTAGGAGAATTCTCCGAACTTCTTATAAAAGAAGATTCAGAGAATTTAACTATGGTATAAAAATAAATAAAAAAGGTGGGAGAAAGTTTATGAATTTAGCAAACAAATTAACTATTTTTAGGATGATTCTGGTGCCTGTTATGGTGGTATTTGCATACATACCTATTGGTGGGGATGTGTATACTGTACCAGTTGCAATGCTTATTATGGATTTGATTTTTATAATAGCTTCAATAACTGATAAGTTAGATGGATACATAGCAAGATCTAGAAATCAGGTAACTACATTTGGAAAGTTTTTAGATCCTTTAGCAGATAAAATATTGGTTTTGACTGCAATGATATTACTAGTAGAAAGAGGATTGCTTCCAGCTTGGATTCCAGTTATTGTACTAGCTAGAGAATTTATTGTATCAGGTTTTAGACTTGTAGCTGTTGAGAAAGGTGGAGTCGTAATTGCAGCTTCAGTATGGGGAAAATTAAAAACTGTAACTCAAATGATTGCTCTTATTTTTGCTTTTGTTGATGTCGGTGGTTTCTTTAATTTTATTTCAGGAAACTTATCAGGAGTTCATTTGGTTATAAATATTATTACTTCTGTAATGATGTCTATTTCTGTTGTTGCAACAATTTTCTCAGGTTGGGATTATGTTTGGAAGGGCAGAAGCTTATTTAAATAATAGAAAAGTTCTTCGAGTTTCTTATTTTTTAAATATAACAATGTATAGAAATTTGCTTTGCAAATTTCGCGCACGAACAAAGAAGCGGACTAAAAAATTATAATAAGTGCAAATGTTATAAATAATTCGCTTTTGTTCTAGAAGAAAATGTTTAAGAATTATTGATTGGAGTGTTACATAAGATGACTAAAAAACAAGCAGAAAAAAGGATTAAAGAATTAAGAGAAATTACAGCATATCATGCTAAAAGATATTATGATGATGATGATCCAGAGATTAGTGATTTTGAATATGATATGTTAATGTTGGAACTTCGTAATTTGGAAAATAAATATCCGGATTTGATTGATTCAAGTTCATTAACGCAACATGTTGGAGGAACTGTTAAAGAAGGTTTTGAAAAGGTAACTCATGAGGTGCCTCTTCAAAGTTTATTAGATATTTTTAATTTTGATGATTTAAAAGATTTTGATGATAGAGTTAGAAAAGTTGCAGAAGAAAAAAATATTCCTTTAAAATATGTTGTAGAAACAAAAATTGATGGTTTATCTGTTAGTCTTGAATACAAAAATGGAATCTTTGTAAGAGGAGCAACTAGAGGTAATGGACTAATTGGAGAAGATATTACTGAAAATTTAAAAACAATTCCTCATATTCCTAAAAAATTAAAGGAAGATGTTGATATTATTGTACGTGGTGAGGTATTTATTTCTAAAGCAGGATTTGATAAGATGAATGAAGAAAGAGAAATACTAGAACAGCCATTGTTTGCAAATGCTAGAAATGCTGCGGCTGGCTCATTAAGACAATTAGATAGTAAAGAAACTGCAAAAAGACCATTAGATATATACATTTTTAATGTTCAAAAATCTGATACTATTAAATTTACATCTCACTACGAGTCTTTACTATATATGGAGAAGTTAGGATTTAATGTTAATCCTGTAAAAATTTTCTGCGAGAATTTAGATGAAGCAATTTCCGCAATTAATAAAATTGGTGAGGATAGAGAGAGTTTAACATTTGGTATAGATGGAGCTGTAATTAAAGTCGATGATTTACAATTAAGAGAAATCTTAGGTACAAATTATAAAACTCCAAAGTGGGCTATTGCATACAAATATCCTCCAGAGCAAAAAGAAACACTTTTGAAAGATATTGTGTGTCAAGTTGGTAGAACAGGAGCTATTACTCCAATGGCAATCTTAGAGCCTGTTAAAGTTGCAGGTTCAACAATTTCAAAAACTACTTTGCATAATGAAGATTTTATAAAAGAAAAAGATTTAATGATTGGTGATACAGTTATTATTCAAAAGGCTGGTGATGTTATACCAGAAGTAGTTGAGGTTGTTAAATCCAAAAGAGATGGTACACAAAAAGAGTTTAAGATGCCAACAAAGTGTCCAGTTTGCGGTGCTGATGCTGTTAGAGAAGAAGGAGAAGCAGTTTTAAGATGTATTGGAATTGAATGTCAGGCAAAATTGTTTAGAAGTATATGGCATTTTGCATCTAGAGAAGCGATGAATATAAAAGGCTTAGGATATTCAATTATAGAAGAATTTTTAAACAGAGATTTAATAAAGAATATACCTGATTTATATACATTAACTGTTGAAGATGTTAAAACTTTAAAAAAAGACGGAACAAAATTTGCTCAGAATTTGATAGATGCAATAGAAGAAAGTAAAAATAATGATTTATATAGATTAATCAATGCGCTTGGAATTAGATATGTTGGTGTTAAAGGTGCTAAGAGTTTGGCTAAAAGATTTAAGAGTATGGATGAATTAATGAATGCCTCTTATGAAGATTTACTTGCTGTTGATGACACAGGAGAGATAACTGCGCAAGCGATTTTTGAATTTTTTGAACAAGAACAAACGAAGGATTTGATTCAAAAATTAAAAGATGCAGGCGTTAATATGAATGCATTTATTGAAGAAGGTGCTGATGATAGATTTGCTGGAATGACATTTGTACTTACAGGAGCTTTGGAAAAATATACTAGAGATGAGGCTGGTGCAATAGTTGAAAAATTTGGAGGAAAAGTATCTGGTTCTGTTTCTAAAAAAACTAATTATGTTTTGGCGGGAGAAGATGCTGGAAGTAAATTAGATAAGGCAAATAAATTAGGAGTTACAGTTATTTCAGAAAATGAATTTGATGAAATGATTAAATAAGAGTTAATTAGTAGAAAAAGAAAATATTATATTTGGCTTTTGAGTGATGCGTAGTTTGAAAGGTTTTCCTTAACCTACTAAACGAAGTTTAGTAGGTTGTAAAATATTTTAGCAAGGAACGAAAAAATAAATATAATATTTTCTTTGAAAGTGGCTTTAGTATATGAAAGGAATGAAACAAAGATGGAGAACTATTCTTTCGAACAATTTTGGATAGATTTAAGAGATGGATATCAAATTTATTTTGATTACATGGATGTTAGGTATTTAATTTATAAAATGCAGAAAAATTGCTATAAAAAAGAAATGATAACAGAACTAAAAAAATCACCTTTACCTAAAAATGAAATCATAACTTTAAAAAGGGTTAAAGAATTATTTGATTTCATGAGTAATTTTGAATATAAGGCTTTTTAGCTTGACAAAATTCAATAATGATTTTAAAATAGATAGGAGTAAGCCGAATAGTCGCTGATGGCAACCGTAAGGTACCATGAGAGGAAAGTCCGGGCTCCATAGAGCGATGGTGCTAGATAACGTCTAGTGAGGGTGACCTTAAGGAAAGTGCAACAGAAAATAACCGCCAAGAAATTGGTAAGGGTGAAAAGGGGAGGTAAGAGCTCACCGGGGAAATAGTGATATTTCCTGTTCGTGTAAACCCCACCTGGAGTAACGCCACACATGAGTAAAAAGGTTAAAGACTGCTCGTCTCTTTTTATGTGTGTAGGGGGCTTGAAATATATAGTAATATATATTCTAGATAAATGGCTATTCAAGACAGAACCCGGCTTATAGACTTACTCTTGGTTAATAGGGATGATTTAGGATTTTAAGAAAATCTTAAATCATCCCTATTAACATTAAATTGTGTCTTGATTTTTTTAATATTTATATATAAAATAATTTTATATTATATGAAGATTTTATGAAAATTATATAATGTAAAAATGCTTAAAATTTGAAAGGTAAATTATAAGCATAAGGACAATAACGAAAAAATTATAAATGTTCGTTTTGGGTTAGAGTATTTTATTAGAGGTAGATAATATGGTTAATAAATTTAAAAGTGAACGTGGTTCTATAACTGTATATGTTTTGGTCGCAATGTTATTTTTACTTGCAATTGTAACTGGAAAATATCTTTTAGCTAATAGACAATTGGAAAGCCAAATAAGTGCTTTAAAAAGTATTCAAACGGTGTATGATAGACCAGTAACAGATGATGGAACATTAGCCGATAGCTCATCTCCTTCAACGTCTACATCAACTTCACCATCAACGTCACCATCAACGTCACCAAGTAATTCATCATCTACAAATACATCACCTGCGACAGATGATGTAAGTGATCCTGATAAAATTAATCCATCTACAATTGATGATACAAATGTTGTTATACCAATTTATAATGCAGATGCATTTACATATTTTAGAAGTGGATCTACAAAACCATATTATATATATCAAGAAGGTGCAATGTATGTGGGTGGATCTAATAAAAAGTATAAATTAATGTCAGATATAAAAGTTGAATTCAATCAATCAACGTTATATGGGGATTCTTTTTTAAGTAAGATAGATTTTAATAATCATGCTATAGCTACAAATGATGATAACTTTTTTTGGGGATATCAAAAATGGAATCACAAATGGTGGTATGATTCAGGTCTTGACCGATAAAAATAAGTTATGAAAAAAGAGTTATGAAGCAATAATTTGAGTCGTAAGTCGTATTAATATGTACGACTTACATTTTTTTAGAAAAGAAAGAAGGATGTAAAAATGCCAGAAGCACCTGAAATTACAGCAATGAAAAAGAATTGCAATGATAGAGATTATGTTTTAAAAACAGTAAATGAAAATGGAAAATTACTTGAGTTTGCAGCTGAAGAATTTCACAATGATAGAGAAATAGTTTTGGATGCAGTTAGAAATAATCCAGAAGCTTTAGAATTTGCAAGTCCAAATTTGAAGAAAGATAGAGAAATTGTATATGATTCTGTTAGTAAACTAGGATGGACTTATTGTTATGCGGATGAAGCTTTGAAAGAGGATAAAGAACTATTGATGGCGGGGATTGCGGTATCTGGACAGATTCTTTATTTTGCTTCGAAGAATATGAGAGATGACAAAGAAGTTGTTATGAAAGCAATAGAAAATAAGCCAATAATAGTTAAATATGCGAGCAAGAGATTAAGAAACGATTTAGATATTGGTCTGGAGGTTATGAATAAAAACAAAAAATGTTTTAAGTTTTTAGAGCCTGAATTGCAAGCAAATGAACAAATACAAGAAATAAAAAATGCAGAGTAGGAGGTTTTTTTTCACAAATGAATAAAGAGATTAATGGCGTAATGATGCAATATTTTGAATGGTATATGAATTGCAATAAAAATCTTTGGAATACAGTAAGAAAGAAAGGAGACGAATTATCTAAATTAGGGATTACATCATTATGGTTACCACCAGCATATAAGGGAATTGGTGGAGAAAAAGAAGTTGGATATGGTGTATATGATTTATATGATTTAGGAGAATTTGATCAAAAGGGCAGTATTTCAACGAAATATGGAACTAAGAATGAATATATTGATGCTATTGTTGAATTACAACAAAATGGAATTGATGTATATGGAGATATAGTTTTAAATCATAAAATGGGTGCAGACAAATTACAAACAATTAAAGCTGTAAAGTGCAATTGGGATGACCATACAAAAGAAGAAGGAAAAGAACAAACTGTTGAAGTGTGGACTAAATTTACATTCCCAGGTAGAAATCATAAATATTCTGATTTTGAATGGAATTGGACGCATTTTGATGGTATTGATTATGATTATAGAACAAATCAAGTGGCTTTATATAAATTGAAAAACAAAACTTGGCAAATGGATGTTGATAAGGAACATGGAAATTATGATTATTTAATGGGAGCAGATATTGATTTTTCTAATCAAGAAGTTATTGATGAATGCATGAAATGGGGAAAATGGTACTTAGACACAACTGGAGTTAATGGATTTAGATTTGATGCAGTTAAACATATTAAGGCATCTTTTATAAGAGATTTTATAAGAGAGATGAGAAAATATACTAATAAAAATTTATTTTCTGTTGGTGAATATTGGAATAGCAATGTTGAGGAATTAAAGGAATATATTGAAAAAACTGAGGGAGAACTTAGTTTATTTGATGTACCACTTCATTATAATTTTTATCAAGCTTCACATTCTGATGGAAATTATGATATGTCTAAAATATTAGAGGGAACATTACTAAAAGAGAATTGGGGAAAGGCAGTTACTTTTGTAGATAATCATGATACACAACTGGGACAAGCTTTAGAATCATGGATACCTACATGGTTTAAAGAAATTGCTTATTCAATAATTTTGTTTAATAGAAATGGATATCCTTGTATTTTTTATGGCGATTACTATGGAATACAACATGATAACATTCCTCCAATGGAAAATTTAAAGACATTGATGTTATTGAGAAAAGATAAAGCTTATGGAGAACAAGTAAATTATTTCGATAATCCAGATATAGTTGGATTTACAAGACTTGGAGATGATAATCACTATAAATCAGGAATGGCAGTTATTATTTCAGATAAATATGATGGCAGTAAAAGGATGTATGTTGGAAAGAATTTTGCTGGAGATAAGTTTACAGATGCGTTAGGTCATAGAGAAGATGAAATAATAATTGATGAAGAGGGCTTTGGAAACTTTGTTGTAAACGGTGGACAGGTATCAGTTTATATTAAGATTTAAAAAATGTATTGAGTATATTATTGGTTAATGGTATTTTATATAAGAAATTAGAGAGTTTTCTTAAAAAAAATCATATTAAATTTTCTTATACTTTTTAAAAAGTAATTAGAAAAATTTAATATGACTTTTTTTATCCATATGGATAGGAGGAAAATTAAATATTTTGTGGGTTTATATCATAAATAATTTTGAAGTCTGAGAATTCATCTAATTTGTTTTCGTTTAGGCAAAGTAAATAGTCATTAAGTTGCTTTTTTGTTTTGCAAGCTGCGATAATTGCTGGATTTAAGTTAGTTTTAAATGTTAAAGAAATTGCTTTTTTTAGTGCTTCAAATGTCGTAGAAGCTTCACGATCTCTATATAAAGCATATGTTTCTCTGAATCTTGCAAAATTTTGATTTGTCATGAAATAATTTAATGGACGAATGAATTCTTTTTCAATTACATTTTTGTAAGAAAAATAAGATGTGGGATATTGAGCCATGAATTCATTTAATTCTGCTTTTTTATATGGTAAATATACTTTATTTTCTTTTTCAGATATTATCAAAACTTTATTTTCTGTTGAAGTTAAAATATCTGAATAAGATGTTTCAATAGTGCCATCAGTTGCATTAGGATAAATTAAGTTTAATGATTCATCAAGATCATTTCCTAGTTCCATCCCAAAAGTAGTGAGCAAAAGTTTTGTAGAATGGTAGTAGGTAAATGTGTTTATAGTTGTATTATTTTGTACAAAAACTTTTCCTAATTCATCTAACAACTCAATGTAATGATTTATGTTTTTATTTATATCAGATACAATGTTTTGAGTTTGAATTTCATCATTGGAAAATGCCAATGACAATAGTTTGGCACTAAGAGATGATAAAGTCGATTTTAAATCTTTTAGAATTGTTGTGTTTTTTTCAATTAATGAGTAGATATTTTTTACTTCAACAAAATATTCTTTATTTGTGTTCGAAAAGTCTTTAGATGTAAGAGTTGCAAGAAATAAGGAATATTTTTCTTCTTTGTGTTGATTTTTTTCTAAAAGTTTTTCAATTTTTGATAATTCTTGATTTAAATTTTTAAAAAAGTTTAAATTTTCATTTGAAAAAAAATCTTTCAAATCTTTTGTATTTTCTAAATTCATTTGTAATCTCCAATTAAATAAATTTACACAATAAATTATAGCATAATAATTGCTTAAATTTAGAAGATGTAATAAAAAGTATAACAAAAAGAAATAAAAGAAAAGAAAAAGAAAAGAAAATGTAATATTATGTAGAAATTTATATGATATACTGTATTCATCTAAATATAGATATAGAGGAGGATTAAAATGAAGAGTGGTACAAAAGTTCTTATTGTTGCGTTAGTAGTTATGATGTTAGCGTTAGCAATAGCATATGCTTCATTTAGTGGAGTATTAAAAGTTTCTGGAAAGGCAGATGCTTCTGGAAAATTTGAAGTTGTTTTTACAAATGGTATAGTTTCAACAGCAGATCATGGAACTGCTAAAGTAGACGCTACAGACGGTACAAAAATGACTGCAAATGTTAAATTAGGATATCCTGGAGATGGTTGCTATGTTACAGCAACAGTAAAAAATAATGGAACAGTTCCAGCAAAATTAACAGGATTTAATTTATATAACAAAGGAACTACAACAGCATTTTCAAACAATGATATTGAAATTTTAATACAAAATTTAGATACAACTGGAAATGAAGTATTACAAAGTGGAGAATCTACAACAATTACATTTACTGTTAAATGGAAAAAAGATTCAACTGCAAAATCAGCTACAGCTGAATTTGATATAGAATTAGATTATGAACAAGCTACAGAAGAATTTACAGGAACAGCATCAGGTGTAAATACAAAAAACTAATGATTAAGGTGAAATAAAATAATGTTACAAAAGTCAAGAAATATTACAATCTTGATGCTTGCAATATTAGCAACATATTCCATTATAGCGAATTACAGTTTAGTAGGTTACGGATTCAAGTATTACTTTATTGTTAATCCGCTATTTTGGATTATTTTTATAGTAGCGATTTTTATATGTACTTCTAAGACAAGTGAAGGTGCAAAGTTAAAGGAAAATATATTTGCGTATTCTTTGATAGCGTCACTTGTGAATATTGGTATATACATTTTTTCAGAAGTATTTATTGAAATAGGTAAAAATCCATATTCAACATCGTTAAAAGGAATTTTGATGAATGTTTATATTTACATTTTGCCGATTGTTGCTAAAGAGTATACAAGATTTAGAGTAATTAATAATGTATATGAAAAAGATAAAAAATATATTGCTGTTGTTGCAACAATTATTTATGTAATTTCTGATATTAGTATGAATGATTTGGCAGATAGCAGTAATGTTATGAAATTTGTTTTTGCAGATATATTGCCGATAATTTCGAGCAATGTTGTATGCACATATATTGCAATGAATCAGTTTTATAAACCTGCAATATGTTATAGAGTTATAACTTTTTCATATTGGATATTAGCACCGATTTTACCTAAAGTTCCATGGATTATGAAGTCAGTTATAGACATAATAATTCCTATTATTTTGTTTATATATATTCGTTATTTAAAAAATAAAAATGATGTTCAAAAAAAGAAAAAAACGATTGAAAGTACAGATCCTAAGAGTATTATTCTTCTTGTTGTGGTTGTGGTTTTAATATTATGGTTTGATATGGGATTGTTTCCTATTAGACCTTCAGCAATTGCTACGGGAAGTATGGAAAAAACTTTGATGGTTGGAGATGTTGCAATTTTAAAAAAATGTACGGCTGAAGAATTAGAAGTTGGAGATATTGTGCAATATCAAAAAGAAAATTTTACAGTTATTCATAGAGTTATTTCTAAATACACGGAAAAAGGCAAAATTTATTTTATTACCAAGGGTGATAATAACAAAGATGCTGATTTCGAGCCGGTTGAAGAGTCACAAATAATTGCTAAAGAAATATTTTCTATTAGATATTTGGGATTACCAGCAGTATTTTTAAATAATTTAAATAAAATATCTGCACCAGATACGTCAAGTATTGAAAAAGGAATGTAATTACGAAAGAGGAGAGATAATGAAAGATAATAAAAATAAAAAAGTTAAAATAAGAAAATCACTTAGATATGCTTATATTATAGCTCTTTTAGCTATTATAGTAACTTCATTATTTGTTTTATATCAATCTTTTAATCTTGTTGATAAGAAAAATTTTGTGAAAACTAATATATATGAATATAATAACAAATATTTATATTCTTATGATATAGATATGATTGATAATGATTATATTGCTAAAGAAAATGTTCCTGATGAAAACATTTATGTGACAGAATTGATGAACAAAGCTAATATAAATATGAATTATGTTTATAGTGCTAATAAATCAGAGAATATAACTTATAGTTATAAAATAGTTGGTAATTTGGAAGCTACATATTCAAAAGATGGTGATGAGCAAAAGGTTTGGAAACAGACAGATGTTATTTTATTACCAGAAGAAAAAAATATTTCATCAGATAAAATAGAAATTAATGAAAATTTTGAAGTTGATTTGAAAGATAAAATAAAGAAAGTAAGAGACTTTCAAGAGAACTTTGGAATTCAAGTTCAAACAAAATATACTATTCAAATGGAAGTTGTTATAAGAACAATTGTAGATAATCAAGAAGTTATGAATATATATACACCTGATATTGTTTTTGATATTACATCTAAAACAACAAAGATAAGTTCTACAACAGAAGATACTGCTAAACCTCAAATTGTTACAAAAATGGTACCTGAAAATGATGCATATAGTCAAACAAGAGCTGGAGTTGCAACTTGTACATTTGTGATTGCAACAGTTTTATTAATTGTTGTTCTTGTAAAAACTACAAATGGTAATGTTGTTAGAAATCAATATAAAGTTGAATTGAATAAAATTTTAAAAGGTTGCAATGAAAAGATTGTAGAGGTTAGTTCAAAGATTGATACAAATGGACAGGGAATAGTTGATGTTGTTGAGTTTGAAGAAATTATAAAAATTTCTGAAGAACTATTTAAGCCAATTTTGTACTGGAATAATGAAGATGAAGAAGAAAGTTGGTTTTGCGTATTAGGTAATAATATGGTTTATAGATTTATATTAAAAAGATAAAATTAAGAAATGGATTTTTAAGTATGGGAAAAAAGTATAGTTTAAAAAGAAAACATACAATGAGTACTTTAGCAATTATTCTTATTGTTCTGGCTTTTTTAGTGGTTATGAATGTAGGATATTCGCTTTGGAGTTCAAAATTAAATATTTCTGGAACGGTTACATTGGATTTTGATCCGCCAGCAATTGAGGCAAGTGTTATTCCAAATGCTGATAATAGATATGTAAATGTTTCTGGGTTAACTAACGATTCTGGTACAGAGTTATTTGATTTAGTTTCAGAAGAATACAAGAAAAATGAGTTGGTTACTACATTGCGTGTTCATAAAAATTCTTTGTCAGATTGGATTTCCTCTGATTTAATGGTTAATTTTTCGTTAAAGAATACGTCAAAGAATGGATATGTTTATACTGATGGAAAGGTTTCTCAACTTGAAGTTTCTAATCCAGGAGAAGCTTTAAAAAAGGTAAGTGCAACGGTTGTTCCTGCTACTATATCTGCTAATCAGAGTTCAGTTTTTAATTTTTCTGCTAGTGTGAATAGGTCGGAGGTGAAGGGTTCAGCTTATTATAAGTATGCTATTACATATAAGGTTAATGGGGTTGAGAGGTATTTCTTTTATACTATAAAAATTTTAGAATAATCTAGTTGTTATGTGTGTCATGGGGACGACCTTTTTGACAACTTAATTTTAAAGTAGAAATATTATATTTAATTTTAGTTCCTTGCTGAAAAGATTTTACCGCCTACTAAACTTTGTTTAGAAGGCTAGGTAAAAACTTTCAAACTGCGCGTCACTAAAAATTAAATATAATATTTTTTGCTTTTAACTAGTTACTACAAAAGAAAAATACATATTAATTTTTTCACACCTTGCTGTCGCATTCCTCGATTCTTGAAAATAAAAAACAATGGATTTTTATTTCCATTGTTTTTTATTTTCAAATCGGGTAGAATGCTTCAATCGCAGTCGCAAAGCTTTACTTTGCTCCTTTGGTCGCTGCGCGGTGATTCAAAAATATAATATGTATTTTTCTTTTATAATTAGCTGATGAAAGCAAAAAAGAAATATAATGTTTTTGTTTTGTAACATTTTTGAAATGCAAACGATATAATAAAAATTAAAATACCTCTTGACAGTTGAATAACCATTCAACTATAATAAAAATGTAAACAGTTGAATAAACGTTCAACTAACAGGAGGTATTATGGAAGAGCAAGAATGTGACATATTGCATGAAGAAGTCGTGCAAACAGTGAAAAAACAAATGCTTGAAGAAGATATATTATTTGATGTTTCTGATTTTTTTAAAATGTTAGGAGATAGCACTAGAGCCAAAATAATGTGGGCATTAGATAAACATGATATGTGCGTTTGTGATTTAGCTGCATTACTTGGAATGACAAAATCAGCTATATCGCACCAACTAAAAACATTAAGAGATGCAAATTTAGTGAAATTTAAAAAAGATGGAAAGTTGGTTATTTATTCTTTAGATGATGACCATGTTAAGGATATTTTTGAAAAAGCACTTGAACACGTTTTAGAAGGAAAAGAAAATTTATAATTATCATAATATAAAAAAGAGGAGGATTTTAAAATGAAAAAAGTATATTCAATTGAAGGCATTGACTGTGCAAATTGTGCAGCAAAAATAGAGAATAAAATAAATAAAATGAAAAATATTGAAGAGGTAAATCTTAATTTTATGATGGAAAAATTATCAATAGAATTTAAAGTATCAACAGATGAAGAAGTTGAAGAAATAATGGATGAGGTAAGAAAACTTGTTAAAAAATTAGAACCAGATGCTGTTATTTCTTAATTAAAATACTGGGGGATAAAATTGATATGAAAAAGAGTTTTATATTTAGAATTATTACATGTTTAATTCTTGGAATAGGTGGCTTTGCTGCTGAACATGTGGCAATAAATTATAATAATGAAATTTCGATTGCGTTATTTATTTTGGCATATTGCGTTATTGGTTTAGATATTGTTTTCAAAGCAATTAGAAATATATTTCATGGAGAGATTTTTGATGAAAATTTTCTAATGGTTGTTGCAACACTTGGTGCACTTGCTACTGGTGAATATCCTGAGGCAATAGCGGTTATGTTTTTATATCAAATTGGGGAAGAGTTCCAAGATATTGCTGTTGGAAAATCAAGAAATGCAATTAAAGAATTAATGCAAATAAAACCAGAGTATGCAAATGTGTTGAGAAATGGTGAGACAATACAAGTAAAACCTGAAGAAGTTAAAATAGGCGAAACTATTGTTATAAAGCCAGGTGAGAAAGTTCCTTTGGATGGTAGAGTTAAAAAAGGAACATCTATGTTAGATACGAAAACAATTACAGGAGAGTCTGTTCCAAAGAAAATTGTTGAACAAGAATTAATTTATAGTGGAAGTATAAATTTAAATAGTGTATTAGAGGTTAAAGTTACTAAAAAGTTCGAGGATTCAACTGTAGCTAAAATCTTAGAGTTAGTTGAAGAAGCTACATCTAAGAAAGCAAAGACAGAAAAATTCATAACGAAGTTTGCAAAATATTATACACCTATTGTATGCTTATTTGCCTTAGCTTTAGCTCTTGTTCCAACATTAGTATTTAAACAAGAACTTATGACATGGGTGTATAGAGCATTAATCTTTTTAGTTATATCTTGTCCATGTGCACTTGTAATATCTGTTCCTCTAGGATTTTTTGGAGGTATAGGTGGAGCTTCTAAAAAAGGTATTTTAATTAAAGGAAGCAATTACCTAGAAGCATTGTCAAAAGCTAAGTATGCGATGTTTGATAAAACTGGAACAATAACAAAAGGCGTTTTTGAAATTCAAAAAATAAATCCAGTTGATATTTCTGAAGAAGAACTTATTAGAGTTGCAGCTCATGGAGAAAAATTTTCTAATCATCCAATTGCTTTGTCAATAAAGAAAAGATATAAAGGAAAATATGATGAGAGTAAAGTAGAAAATTTGGAAGAAATATCAGGAAAAGGTATAAAAGCCAGAATATTTTTCCAAGATACATTAATAGGAAATGCTAAATTACTTCAAGAGAATAAAGTTAAATTTAAACCTGTTGATGAAGCTGGAACTGTTATATATATTGCAATTGAAGGACAATATAAAGGATATATTTTAATTGCTGATAAAGTTAAAGATGATTCGAAAAAAGCAATTGAAGATTTGAAAAAAGAAAAAATAAAGAAAACATATATATTAACAGGTGATGAAAAAAGAATTGCTGATAAAATTGCACAAGAAGTTGGTGTTGATGAATGTAAATCTGAATTATTACCTGATCAAAAACTTGAAAATCTAGAAACTATTCTAAAATCAAAAGGTGAAAAAGAGAAAGTTATTTTTGTTGGCGATGGTGTTAATGATAGTCCTTGCTTAGCTAGAGCTGACATAGGTATAGCTATGGGAGGAATTGGCGCAGATGCAGCAATTGAGGCTGCAGATGTAGTTATAATGACAGATGAACTTACAAAAATTGCTCAAGCAATTAAAATTGCAAAGAAGACAATGAAAATTGTTAAACAAAATATAGTATTTGCGCTTACTGTAAAAATAATAATTTTAGCACTTGGAGCACTTGGATTTGCAAACATGTGGCTTGCAGTTTTTGCTGATGTAGGTGTTTCTATGATAGCGATACTACATTCAATGAAAACCCTAAAAGGGTAATAAATTTTGGCTTTCGTGCAGTAGAATTTTATACAATAATATAAAGCATAGATATTTTGAATTTATTGTAAAAATATTTATGCTTTTTTATATGCTCAAAGGTTGATATTTTAATATAGATTTGATATAAATATATAATGTCAAAGGAGGTAAGAAATATGTCAATTTTAGTAACAGGTGGAACTGGATACATAGGGAGTCATACAGTAATTGAATTATTAAAAAATGGAGAGAAAGTCGTAGTAGTTGATAATTTATCAAATAGTAAAATTGAAATGTGTGATAAAATAAAAAAATTATCAGGAAAGGATTTTAAATTTTATGAAGTTGATTTATTAGATAGAGAAAACTTAGAAAAAGTTTTTAAAGAAAATGATATAAAAGAAGTTATACATTTTGCAGCTTTAAAGGCGGTTGGTGAATCTTGCGCTAAACCAATAGAATATTATCATAATAATGTTACTGGTACACTTATATTAGTTGATTTGATGAGAAAATATGGATGCAAAAAAATTGTATTTAGTTCATCAGCAACAGTTTATGGAGATCCAGAGACTGTACCAATTAAAGAGGATTTTCCATTATCAACAACAAATCCTTATGGAACAACAAAATTAATGATAGAAAGAATTCTTGAAGATATTTATAAAGCAGACAATGAGTGGTCAGTTATTTTATTAAGATATTTCAATCCAATTGGAGCACATGAAAGTGGGGAAATAGGTGAAGATCCTAATGGAATACCAAATAATTTGATGCCATATATTAATTATGTTGCATGTGGTAAATTGGATCATTTAAATGTTTTTGGAAATGATTATGATACACCAGATGGAACAGGAGTTAGAGATTATATTCATGTTGTTGATTTAGCACTTGGACATATTAAAGCTATTGAAAAAGCTAGAGATTTCCATGGTGTTGAAACATATAATTTAGGAACAGGAAAAGGATATTCTGTACTTGATATTGTAAAGGCTTTTGAAGATGCAAATGGAATTAAGATAAAATATGAAATAACAGAACGTAGACCTGGAGATGTTGCAGAATGTTATGCAGATCCAACAAAAGCAAAAGAAGAATTAGGCTGGGAAGCAACACGTGATTTAGAGCAAATGTGTAAAGATTCATGGAGATATACAGAAAATAAGATAAACGAGAAGTAGAGCAATGAAGAAATATGTTAAGAAAAGAATTTTATTTGCAGTTTTAGTAATAGTATGGATGATAATAATTTTTTGCTTTTCAAATGAAAATGGAGATACATCACAGGGGAAAAGCGATATTATTACAAATGTAATAATAAATGTTAATCAGGGGTTAGAAAAAAATCGAGAAAATATTAGTTTTTGTGTTAGAAAATTAGCTCATTTTTCAATATATTTTTTGGGCGGAATTTTATTATTCGAATTTTATAGTACATTTGATGTAACTAAAAAAAGAATATTTGGAATGAGTGCATTGACAGGAATGTGTTATGCATGTTTTGATGAGTTTCACCAATTATTTATATCTGGAAGATCGGGACAATTTAAGGATGTATGTATTGATTCAGCTGGTATAATAGTTGCATTAATTATAATGATAATAATAGCTAAAATGAAGAAAAAATAGATATGGAAGGAATTAAAAATGGAAGAATTAGACTTAAAAGAAGTTTTTAAAATGTTGTGGAACAGTAGAAAATTTATAATAACAATTACAATATTTTTTGTTATTATTGCAGCAGTGTATTCATATGTAATACAAACGCCAAAATATCAATCTTATACTACAATAGTTCTTACTAAGGCAGAAAATAATACAGAAGGTATAAACAGTTCAGTTACTCAGACTGATGTAACGATGAACCAAAAATTAGTAGCTACCTATAGTGAAATTGTGAAAAGTAAAACTGTATTAGCACAAGTAATTTCAAATTTACAAATTGCAGATTTAACAGAAGGACAATTAAGAAGTAGTGTTACGGTTTCAGCAATTGAAGATACAGAGGTTATAAAAATTATAGTTTCAAATGAGAATCCTGAATATGCTGCAAAAATTGCAAATGAAATAGGCAAAGTTTTCTCAGAAAAAATAAGTGATATGTATAAAATTAATAATGTTTATACTTTAGATGCAGCAGAGCCAAGTTCAACGCCATATAATATTAAGCCAGTTAAATATATTTTTATAGCTATTATAGCTGGAATTTTTATATCATGTGCAATTATAATTGTTATGGGACTATTTGATACAACAGTTAAGTCTGCAGAAGAAATAGAACAAGCTTTAAAAATACCTGTAATTGCTCAATTAGATTTGGTTGATGAAACTGTTATTAGAAAAGGAGGAAGAAGAAAATGATAAAAAAAGAATTAATTGTTGTTAGAGATCCTAAAGCACCAGTAAGCGAAAATTTTAGAGCTATGAGAACAAACTTACAATTTATGAATTCTTCAGAAGGTAATAATCAAACTATTTTAATAACGTCAACATCACCATCCGAAGGAAAAACATGGATATCGGCTAATATTGCTACTACTTTTGCTCAAGCTGGAAAGAAAACATGTATAGTTGACTGTGATATGAGAAAAGGAAGATTATATTCAGTATTTAATATTTCTCCTGCTCCTGGAGTTTCAAATTACTTAACAGGGGTAAATGTAAGTGAAGATGCAAATGGAATTGCAAGTTTTATGCAAGAAGTTGATATGCCTAATTTATATGTAATTCCTGCTGGAAATATTCCACCTAATCCATCAGAATTATTAATCTCACCAAAAATGAAAAAAATGCTTAATGAATTAAAAGAAATTGTTGATGTAATAATTATTGATGGTACACCTTGCGATTTAGTTACAGATTCAACTATTATTTCAAGAATAGTTGATCAAACAATTATTGTTTGTGCGTGCAACACAACCAAAATGGAAGATTTAAACGAAACTAAAAAGAAAATAGAAACAGCTGGTGGAAAAGTTACAGGAATAGTTTTAAATAAAATACCATCAGGTGGAAAAAGATATGAAGAAAGATACTATTACGGAAGTACACCTAGAAAAAAATAAAAAGGGGCGATGAAAATGATTGATTTTCATGCACATATTTTGCCTGGACTAGATGATGGAATTCAAACTATGGAAGAGGCTGAAGAAGTTTTAAAAGAAGCCAAAGAAGCTGGTGTTAAAAAAATTATATGTACAACACATTATTCAAATTATTATGCTGAAAATGAAGAAACAAGAAAAAATAAATTAAAAGAGTTACAAGAAAAAGTTGATGGAATTGAGCTTATTTTAGGAAATGAAGTTTATGCCAGAACAAATATCGACAAAATTTTTGGTATTGGTGAAGCATCAACTTTGAATAACTCAAAATATGTTTTATATGAAATGCCATTACATAAAGAATATCCAAAGTATCAAAATCTAGTAATTGATTTGATTTCTGCTGGATATAAGCCAGTGCTTGCACATCCAGAAAGATATAGTATAATTCAAGAAAGTCCTAAAAAAATTGAAGAATTGCTTGATTTAGGAGTATATTTACAATCAAATTTTATGAGTATTGAAGGATTATATGGTAGCAAATGCAAGAAAACTGTTGAATTATTGTTAAGGCACAATATGATAAGTTTTTTGGGAACTGATGTGCATAGTACAGGTGATTTTTATCCTCATATAAAAAATGCTAGTAAAAAAATAATAAAGATTATAGGAGAGGATAATTTTAATAAGTTAACTAATATTAATCCAGAATTAGTTTGTACAGATGAAGATGTGGAAATTCCAGAGTGGTATACAATTGAAAAAGGAATTTTAGGAAGTTACAAATAACAGGAGGTGGAATGAAAATTGATTGATGTTGTTGCTGCAGTTTTTAGAGATGGTGAAAACAGAGTTTTAATAGCACAAAGAAACATAAAAAAAGATCATGGAGGTTTTTGGGAGTTCCCTGGAGGTAAGGTTGAAGAAAAAGAAACTCGTAAACAAGCAATTGTGCGTGAGATTAAAGAAGAGCTTGATTTGGATATAAGTGCTGATAGAATTTTTTGTCAGATACCTTTTCATTATCCAGATGGTAAAGAAATTAATTTAATTGGAATTGAGTGTACAATATTAAGTGGAAATCTTAAATTACTAGAACATGAAGATGCTCAATGGGTTAAGATTGAAGAATTAAACAAATGGAAACTTACATTACCAGACGTTAATATTTCAGTTATATTAAGAGAAGGACTAAAAAGTAAAGATGGAAAGCCGGAATATGCTAGAATTACTAAGGGAAAATTTGAAGATGTACCAAGTTTTCTAACAATGAATGAAGTTATAATGTATTAAAAATATATTATATTTTAAAAAGTTATTATAAAGGGGAGTAATTGGTGGAAAGAAAAAAAGTTTTAGAATGCTGTGACTTATATAAGAAGTTTGGAAAAAAAGAAATTCTAAAAGGAATTTCTTTAGAGGCAAATGAAGGCGATATTTTAGGTTTTATAGGCCCTAATGGTGCAGGAAAAACTACTACTATAAAACTTATACTAGGATTACAAAGTATAACAAGTGGTAGTGTTAAAATCAATGGATTTGATATTCAAAAAGATTTTACAAAAGCTATACAAAAGGTTGGCACAATTGTTGAAAATCCAGATTTGTACATGTATATGTCAGGTTATGAGAATTTGAAAATGATTTCAAATTTATATAGTGGAATAACAAAAGAGAGAATTGACGAAGTTGTCAAGTTTGTAGGATTAGAGAACAGAATTAAAGATAAAGTTTCAAAATATTCTTTAGGAATGAGACAAAGATTAGGAATTGCTCAGGCAATTTTGCATAAACCTAATTTGCTTGTTTTAGATGAACCTACTAATGGATTAGATCCAGAGGGAATAAAACAAATTAAAGATTTGATAGTAAAACTTGCAAAAGAAGAAAACATGGCAGTTTTGATTTCAAGTCATAATTTATTGGAACTTGAAAGTTTTTGTACAAAAATTACTATAATAAAAAATGGCGAAATAGTTGAAACATCAACGATTGAAGAAGCTAAGAAAGTAAACAAAGATAGTATTTATCATTTAGTTGTTGATAAGACTACTGAAGTTTTAAATATTCTTGAAAATAAACTTGAAAAGCTAGATGACGAGAATATTCAAGTATATGCTAAAAAAGAAGAAATACCTGAAATTATTGAAAAATTGGTTACATCAGGTGTAAAGATATATTCAGTATATCCAGAAGAAATGAGTTTGGAAGATGCATTCTTAAAAAAGACAGGAGGTAATGTAATTGTTTAATTTAATTAGAAGTGAATTGAAAAAAATAACTAAGAAAAAAGTTATATATATAATGTTTTTTGTTACATTAGCTTTTATGATCTTAATAAATATTGTTGGAAAGAAATTTCAAAGCACATCATATGTTATATATGATGATCAATCTATGAATTACTATAAAGAGCAGTTAACGCCTGAATTAGAAGAATCTGATCCAGATTATTATGCAGATTGTAAATCTATGTATGATTCATATGAGTTAGCCAAAAAATATGATGAAGATAGTTGGCAAAGACAAATTATTAGCCAAAGAATACAACCATTACTTAAAATAATGTATCTAGAGAAAAGTGGTGAAACATACAATAATGCTAGAACTAAATACGATAAAGATGTAGAAGCTTTAGAGAAAAATGATTGGAAATATTTTGTTTATCAAGATTTAGATGAAACAAATTTACAAATCTTAATGACAGACGAAAGTGCAAGTAATCAATTAGAAAGCTTAAAAGATACTAAGCAAGCATTAGAATGGAGATTAGAAAAAAATATATCTTATGATAATTCTGATTTAAATTCATATTTGCAATGTTGGCTTAATGCAAGAGTTAGCATTCGTCAATATAAGGATAATAAAAATCCTTCACAAACAGAGAAAGTTTATCATCAACAAGATGTTGCAACAGAAGCAATAGCTAGATATGCAATTGAAAATGGTATTGATGGAACTATTTCAAACCAAGGAAATTCTAATTTAAAATATGGATTAGCATATAGTGCTAAATCAGAATTATTTGATGCTTTTTCTGGATATTCTTTGTTTATAATTATTTTAATTATAATAGTAGCAGGAACAATAGTTAGTGAAGAATTTAACAAAGGAACAATTAAATTATTACTAGTGAGACCATATTCTAGAGTTAAAATCTTACTTTCAAAATACATAACATGTTTAATAGTTTTAATTTGCTCAATTATTTTTGTAGCTTTGATGCAAACTGTTGTTGGTGGAATAGTTTATGGATTTGATAGTTATAAAAATCCAACAGTTTTGTATAATTATACAACAAATTCACTTAATGTTGTTAGTATGACGGGTACATTAGCAATTATGGCAGTAGCTATTTTACCAAAATTAATATTGTTAATGACATTAGCATTCACTTTAAGTACAGTAATTACAAATACTCCAGTGGCAATTGCAATCCCATTATTAGGATCAATGGTAGAATCAATAATAAATCAATTAGCTATAATGTATGAGAAAGCTAATTTCTTAAAATATTTTGTAACACCGAACTGGGATTTTTCGCAATATCTTTATGGAGCACTTCCACAAATGAAAGGTATAACGCTAGGATTTTCAGTATGTATATGTTTAGCCTATTTCATTGTAATGATGGCTTTGAGTATATGGAATTTTAAGGAAAAGAATATAAAAAATATTTAAAGAATAGGAGAGAAGAATGAAAAAACTTGAGGAATTTTCTGCGAATGAACAAAATTCGAAATGGAAAAATATGATACAAAGAGAAATACCTTTATATCATAGAAATAATGATGTTCGTTCTGAATTTGAGCGTGATTATACGAGAGTCGTACATAGTACAGCGTATAGGAGATTGAAGCATAAAACTCAAGTATTTTTCTCTCCTGAAAATGATCATATTTGTACACGTAGTGAACATGTTACTCATGTTGAATCTATTAGTTATACAATTGCAAATTATTTAGGACTTAATACAGAATTGACAAAAGCAATAGCAACAGCACACGATATTGGACATAGTCCATTTGGGCACCAAGGTGAGAAAATATTAAGTAAAATATCTCAAAGAGATATAGGTGAAAAATTTTGGCATGAACGTCATGGAATGATTATGGTTGACAAAGTTGAATTGCTTGAAAATCCAAGCAAAGAAAGATGTAATTTGGATTTAACATATGCAGTTAGAGATGGAATAATTTCTCATTGTGGTGAAATTGATGAGAATATGTTAAGACCAAGAGACGAGTTTATTAATTTATATGAGTACAACTATCCAAATGAATATGCGCCATATACTTGGGAAGGATGCGTTGTTAAAATATCTGATAAAATTTCTTATTTGGGAAGAGATATTATTGATGCAGTAACACTCGGAATTTTGGATAAAAATAATCAAGAGATTGAAAGTAATACTGTTATTATAAATGATTTAATATATGATTTATGTGAAAATTCTAATTTTGAAAAGGGATTATGCTTTTCAGATGAAATGTTTAAGAAGCTTAATGCTCTTAAAAAATTTAATTATGAAAATATTTACCTTTCAGATAGAACAATAGTATGTAATCAATATTTTGAGTTGATTATTAATACGATTTATAATTTGTTAAAAGAGTCTTTTAGAAATAGGGACAAGGCTGTGGTTGTTTGCCATGAGTTGGTTGAGGATTTTGAAGATTGGCTATCCAATTATTGGAATAAACAAAGAGATGAAAAAAATAAAAATAGTATAATTTTTGATATTGATGATGAAAAAGAATTTTGTAGGGCAATTATTTATTACATTGCAGGTATGACGGATAATTATGCTATTGATACATATAATAAAATAATAAGGTTTTAAGAATAATACCAATAGAAAAATTCATATTAATTTTTTCACACCTTGCTGTCGCATTCTTTAAATTTTGAAAATGAAAAATGTCAATTTTGATGCTTGTTACATCCAATTGGCATTTTTATTTTCAAATCGGGTAGAATGCTTCAATCGAACTCACTTCGTTCGTTTGGTCCCTGCGCGGTGATTCAAAAATTTAATATGAATTTTTCTATTTAGCATAGTATTTTTAAATATTTTGCTATGTATTAAACATTGTTGTCAATGGGACGTCTCCCATGACAACTTACATAATTTCTGGATTGTCTTCGATTATTTTGTCGATGATGTTTTGGTTCGTTTTAAATGGAATTGCGTAACCGTTTAATGAAATAGCTTTGTCAAATAGGGAAGGTGAGTCTTCATTTACATAGATTTTTGCTTTTCCTTTGCCATTTTTTGCTTCTTGAATAAGATTTGATACTGGTGAGTTACCATCAAAAGCCATTACGACGGAGTTTCTTCGTTCAAAGATTTCATAATTAAAGCTTTTGTAAATTCCCATTTCATCGCTTTCAATTGAAATGCTAACGCCATCGATATTTTCTTGTAGAATGTTGTCTGAATCTGTTTGTGAAATCATTTTTGGAACAATAGCGTTTATTTCAAAGTGTTTGTTCATGTCTTTATTTAATTCAACAATTTCTTTTTCATATCCTTGCATTTTATGTCCAATTACGAAGTATGCTTTGTTGGCATCAACTTTTGATAAAAGTTGTTTTAAAAGTTCTTTACCTTCAGGGGTAACCTCAGTGTATCTACCTTTTTTATTAAAACTACCACCAGCAATGATGATTGGAACTTTGTCTGTTGGTAATTGTTTTACTTTTTGACTTAAAACTTCTTGTGTTTCAAGGTTTGTATTTATTCTCATTTCTGTTTTATTTTGTTTACCTTTAATATGATTTTCTTTTTCAAGTTCTGATAATGCTTCTGTGATATTTCTTCCATTTAAGAATTTTTTAAAGTCTTTCGATTTCTTTTCAAAATATTTATTACTTATGTCAATAACTTCATCTTCAACTTTTCTCATTTTCTCAAAATCTTTATTATTAAGATGAAGAAGGTTTTGAAGTGCTAATTGTTCATCAATTGTATCAATACCGTAGAATCCGCATCCATCAGTACCTTGAACGCATTTTATACCAGCATCTAAATATTTTTTTACTGGATGTAAGTTAAGGTTGCTTAAATTGTTTAATCTTACATTTGAACTGATTTGAAATTCAAGAATTATATTGTCTTTTTTTAGTTTTCTTAATAATTTTTTACCTTCTGGGGAAGATAGATCTTCAGTATATAATCCATGACCTAATCTAACTTTTGGCATTGGCTGACCTTGATTTAGAGATTCTTCAATACATTTAATCGATTTTGAAACATTGTCTCTTAAACTGTCATTTTCACCTGCGTGAATTTTAATTGTAAAATCAGGATCAACTTCGTAAACGTAATCTACAAGTTCTTTAATAGCTGGTTTTAAATCTGTAACATCATTAATTTCTTCTCCAATGAAATCACTACCAACTACATATGGACTTTTAGCAACAGTTTTTAGTACATCTAAATTAGAACGTAAGTAATTTCCAGAGATAATTTGATCTTGAATTATCGTAAGAGGAATACGTCTTAGAGCAACTAAAAATCGTATTTTCACTCCAGTTTCTTTTTCTATGTAAGGTAAGATATAGTGCAATTCTTCAACTAATTTTATCGCTGGACCGTTTGCTTTTGCTAAATCGGTATCAGATATTTCAGTATAATAGATATTTTGTTTTTTATACTCTCTAGCAATCCATAAAATTTTATCTTGGCGAAGTGTAATATTTTTTAAAGCTGGATTTTCTAAATCTTTCATCATTTGAATATATAATTTTTTGATGTCTGGTTCAGGAATCTTTTGAATTTTATTTGGATTAATTTTTATTTTTGTATCACATTCAATTCCTTTGCAGAAAACATATCTATAAATATATAATTTTTCTAGGTTAGTGAAAACGGCTTGGCCGTCTTTTAAAATTGATAAACTTATTCTAATTTTTGAAATATTATATTTAGCATTTTCTAAATTGTTAAAAATAAAATCAGCAAAATTTATGAAAGTGTTGTCATCAACTTTTCTTGTTAATTTTTTACCTTCTAAACCAGAATCTTTAAATTGTTCTGCAACGATTGCTCGTTGTTTTGCAATTTCTTTTTCTTGTTTTTTGCTCATTTTAAGATTTAATTTCTTTATATAATATAATGGATATTTTATTTGACGTTTAAGCCCTAATGCAATTAAAACATCAGCAGATAAATTTGCATTCATATGAGTATGTAAATCAGTTTTAAATTTATTCTTTTTCAAAATATAAGATTTCATAATTGTTTCTTCAATTGGAAGATTGTAATTTTTTGTTTGAGACATTAATGTTTTTACTATAGCAGGAATTTTTACTTTTAGTTCGATATTTCCATTTTCATAAATAGTTGCAATTTTTATCCCACCTAGTCTTAGTAAATAAACAATTTCATTATCACCATTTATACAAGCAGGAAGAGTACCTTTAATTATTTTTAAACCTTCTTTGTTACGAGAAATCTCTTTATGACATAGCTTAGCTAGATTTGTTATTAAATTACCTGTTTTATGGTTAGGAGTTTCGATGATGTATGTTAATTCATCTTCGCTTTTTCTATAAATATTGATACAAATATCTTTTTCCTTATCTAGAAAGAATTGATTTAATAAAACTTTTTTCATATATTTCTCCATTATAAAAAAATTTGATATAAAAAAATATTGCTCAAAAAATACACATAGTAAATTTAGGGCAACAAATCTATAAATTCGTTAAGCAATTAAACTTAGTAGGCGAAGTTAGATTTGCTTAAGAAAAAATTTTTAAGGTGAAATTTATTTTATCACAATATTAAATTTTTTTCAATATTATGTATACTATTTTTTAAAAAATATTGATATTACCTAAACATGATGATATAATAATCAAGATTTTTTGTAACAAGCGCAGATTTCTTTTTATTAAGAGAAAGGATGGAGACATATGAAAGAAAATCGGAGCTTTTGGAATGATGAAATAGTAATGGACATTATACGAATTGTTGCAATTCAATCAGATGAATATAGCTATCATGGTATCGAAAGATGTCAGAAAGCTGTAAAGAAACTTGCAGAAAAGATGGGATTTAAAACTTCAAGACATGGCGATAATGAAGTACTTGTTATTGAACCTAAAGGATTTGTAGCTCCTGCAAAGCTGGGAATTCTGGTCCATTTAGACACTGTACCATTTGTGAGAAAAGATTGGATGTATAATCCGCTTGGCGAAGTAGCAAATGATAGAATTTATGGCCGTGGGGTACTTGATGATAAAGCTGGAATTATTTTGGCTTTGTATACTTTTAAGTATTTGGAAGATAAAATCGAACCATCATGGCAGATTATTGTCGGTTCTGCAGAAGAGACTGATTGGAGTGACATTCACGAATTCTTAAGAGAAAAACCTGTATTACCTAAATTTTTAATTACTATTGACGGTGATGGGGTTCAGAACGGTTGCAGAGGTTATATGAATTTGGATATGAAATTTTGTAAGAAAAAGAATACCAACTTCATAACCAAGTTATATGTACCGGATGGAATTAGTAATGTTATTCCAAATTGCGTAATTGCCAAAGTAGCTGGAGAGAAGATTACGGCTGCTGGAGTAGCTAAACATTCATCAGAAGCTATTGAAGGCGAGGGAGCACTGAAAGAAAATGCTTTAGTGAAACTTGTGAATGAAATTTCAAAAAATAAGTTTTACAGAGATGAAATTCCGAACTTTTTCGATTTTATGGAAATGTTTCAGAAGGAAAAATGTGCAGAGCTTTTAGGCTTTGCAGAGGGGTCAAGCGCGAGCCCAACGAAATGCAAACTGGAAGGAAGAACTATCACATTACGTGTGAATGTCCGGTTAGGCATGGAAACAAAAGAAAATGAACTGATAAATAATGTCATGAAAATTGGTGAAAAGTATGACTCGTTTGTTGCTATTGATGACTTGGTTTATCCAGCATATGTTTCTGCAGATTCGCAAGAGATACGGATGCTGTGTGATGCATATGAGAAGGTTAAGGGAAGAAGGCCAAATCCTTCAATTGCACAAGGAATCGGCTATAATGCTGCATTTCCCAATACTGTTATTTTTGGACCACGATTTGATGCAATGGATGATGAGGATGATTTATGTCATGCTGTTGACGAAAGCAGAAACATTCAGGATTTGAAGGATTTTATGAATATGCTTCAACTTTTTGTTGGAGAGTATCTTAAAAATCCAGAAGAATAACCAAAGAAACTATTTGTAGTAAGTAATAATTAACTGTAAATATGCTTTTTTAGGAGGGACAACTATGAATATGGAATTTTGGGTTAGCGTATGTGGAATGGTAGTAGCTTTTTGTATAGTAATGGGGTTATCATTACTTATACCTTTAATAGGAGTAAAGAAGAATCTTTTTTTCCAGAAGATATTAAGTATGATACCGATTATGAGGAGTAATAAAGTTACTAGAAACAGCGGGCAGTACATGAAAGCGACCGGAACGTCTCTAGAAGAGAAAAAGTTGCACAATGTTAAAAGAAAATGGAGTACCAAAAGAGGACATTAGTTCATGAGCGGGGCTCTCACAGCAATGTGAGAGTCCTTTTTTATTTTTGAAATTGACAAAAATATAGAAAAATGTTAAAATGTTACTATAATATGAATAAAAAGATATAAAAATCATAAAATAGTAATAAAAGAAGGTGAAAAAAATGAATTGTAGTACGTTAGTTTTAAATTATATAAATAGTTGCGAAAAAAATGAACCTATTTTTATTGAAGATATAAAAGAGTATATTATGCAGTTTTATAATGAGAAAGAAAAAGAAAATGTATTTAATAATGTAAAAGCAATACTTAATAGACTTACTAAAGAAAATATTATAAAAACAGCATATAAAGGAATTTATTACATTCCTATAGAAAATATTTTTGGAGAAATACCACTTGCTACTAGAAAAATAGTCAAATATAAATATTTGGTTGATAAATTAGGAAATGTAAAAGGATATGTAACTGGTGCAACATTATTTAATCAGGTAGGATTAACTACACAGGTTCCAAATGTAATTGATATTGCTACAAATGAATGCAAAAATTATAATAAATACACAAATAATTATTTAAATACAATTATTAGAAAACCTAAAATAGAAGTTACAACAGAAAATTATAAATATTTACAATTGTTTGATTTAATAGAAAATAAGGATAATATTAATATTGAAGTAGAAGATGAAGATGAAATAATTTATAAATTTATACAAGAAAATGAATTGGATTTTGAAAAAATTATAAAATATGCAAGAGAAACAAATTGTAAAAAAGCTATAGAAAAAATATTAATTCTTGCAAGATAGGAGAATTTATGAATTTACATTTAAATAAAGATTTATTTGCAGAAATGATAGATACATTAAATGTTAGAACTGGAATCGCTGTAGATATTATAGAAAAAGATTATTATGTATGTTTAATTCTAATGGATATTGCTAAAAAACAAAATGAAACAAAAGCGTATTTTAAAGGAGGAACAGCTATATATAAAATATTAGATGAAATGAACAGATTTTCAGAAGATATAGATTTAACGGTAAAGGTTTTAAAAGAGGATTCAAATACTAAAAATAGAAAGAGATTAAAGCAATCAGCTCTTGGATATGAATTAGAAGGATTAGAATTGCTAAAAGATGAAACTATAGATAATAAAGGCAGTGTAACAGGATTTTACAGATATGATTCAGTATTTGATATGGATCAAATGCCATTACATAGAGCTGGAAAAATTCAGGTTGAGTCTACTTCTTTTACGGTAAGCGAACCTACAGAAAAATATGTAATAGCGCCATTAATATATCAATTAGCAACAAATAGAGAAAAGGATATTTTAAAAGAAAAATTTGATCTTAATGAATTTGAGATAGAGATAATAAAACTGGAAAGAATGTTTATAGATAAATTATTTGCGGCAGAGTTTTATTATATAAGGGAAATGTATACAGATACAGTTAAGCATTTATATGATATAACAAATTTGTATAGAAATGAAAAGATAAAAGAATTTTTAAAAAATGCAGATGAAGTAAAGAGACTTGTAGAATATAAAAGACAAGAAGAATTGGTGAGAAAAGGTGGAATTGATTCGAAAACAAAAATTGTAGATTTTTCATATTTTAAACAAGAATTTAATGATGAGTTGTTAAAAGAATTTGATAATATGCAAAACAAATATGTATTGAATGAAAAATATAAAATAGATATTGAAGAAGTGAAAAAGACATTAAATGAAATTGTTAAAAATGAGAATATTGCAGAAATTAGCGGGTAAATACCTGCTTTTTTCTTTTATATTATAATTTCAAAAGAAATATAAAATTTTTGTTACAAATATTTAAAAATTTTTTTGTTATATGTATAATTATTTTCAGAGATTGAGGTGAACAAAAGATGATTCGTTTATTTGATATAAAAAGGAAAGTGAAACAATTGAAAAATAGCGATAAGGAGCTATTTGATGATTATAAAGAAATATCTGCAAAGAATAAAAATGATTTATTAAAATCATATGAAACTGATGAAAATGGACTAAGTACAAAACAAGCTGATGAGAGATTAGAAAAGAATGGTCAGAATGTTGTTGTAAAAAGAGAGAAGAAAAGTGCATTTAGTTTTTTTGTAAAATCTTTTAATGATAAATTTATATATATTTTAATATTACTTGCAGTGATAGATTTTTTGCTCGCTGATAAATTAGGTGCTTTTATAATTTTAGGAATAGCTTTCGTAAGTGCAATGATAAAGTTTGTTCAGGAATATTCTACATATAGATTTAATCAAAGATTAGAACAAAATATTTTTAATACAACTACTGTTTTGAGAAATAAAAAAGCAAAAGAAATAAGAATTGAAAATGTTGTAGTTGGAGATATTATAGAGCTTAATGCTGGTTCAATTATTCCAGCAGATGTAATGTTAATAGAAAGTAAGGATTTGTTTTTAAACCAGTCAGTTTTTACAGGTGAGAGTGTATTAGTTGAAAAGACTATAGTTACTAATGATGCTAAAGAAATTTTTGGAATAAATAATATTTGTCTAATGGGTTCGAGTGTAGTTAGCGGAAGCGGAAAAGCAGTTGTTATAGAAACAGGATTTAATACTTATTTAGGCAGAATGAGTAAGAATTTAAACACTAAAAAAGAGAAGACAAATTTTGAAAAAGGAATGGCTGGAATTACTAAATTACTAATAAAATATATGGTAGTTGTTTCAATTTTTGTTTTTATAATTTATGCGTTTATAAGACGTGATTATGTTGAAGCTTTGCTTTTTGCGTTGTCAGTAGCAGTTGGAATAACACCAAGTATGTTGCCTATGATTGTTAATGTTAATTTAACGAAAGGGACAAAAACACTTGCTAAGAAGAAAACGCTTGTTAAAAATAGTGAGTCTATACAAAATCTTGGTGCAATAGATATTTTATGTACAGATAAAACGGGAACTCTTACAAAAAATAAAATTACCTTGCAGAAGTATATTAATGTTATGGGTGAAGAGGATTTAGGTATATTAAAATATGCGTTTGTAAATAGTTATTATGGAACCGGAATAAAAAATCTTGTTGATAGAGCTGTTATTACATATGGAAATCAGCATAAAATAAAAGATGTTTTGAAAGAATATACAAAAATTGATGAGATACCTTTTGATTACACACGAAAGAGGATGAGCGTTGTTGTAGAGTATGAGAAAGAACATATAATGATTACAAAAGGTGCTATTGAAGAAATTCTTAAGTGTTGTAAGAATGTAAAGTATAAAGATGAAATATTGAATTTGGATGAAAAATTATCTAAGCAAATAATTGTTAATGCGAATAATTTATCAAATGTTGGAATGCAGGTAATTGCACTTGCAGAGAAAAAAGAATACCCAGGAGCGGATGTATTTAGTAGTAAAGATGAAGCGGATATGACATTTGTAGGATATGTTGCATTTTTGGATCCACCTAAAAAAGGTGTAAAACAAACAATTACAAATTTAAAGAAAATGGGTGTAAAAACAAAAATCTTAACTGGTGATAATGCGTATGCAACAAAGAATATTTGTAGCATTGTTGGTTTGCGTTCAGATAATATTATAATAGGAAGTCAATTAGATGAGATGTCTGATGATGAATTAAAGAAAAAGATTGAAGAGGTAGATGTTTTTGCAAGGTTAAATCCTATGCAGAAGGAAAGAGTTGTAAGACTATATAAAGAAAATGGACATGTTGTAGGTTATATGGGAGATGGAGTAAATGATGCTCCTTCACTACATACAGCTGATGTGGGAATATGTGTTGATTCAGCAACTGCAATTGCAAAAGAGGCGAGTGATATTATTTTGCTTGAGAAAAGTTTACAAGTTATATTTGACGGAGTAATGGAAGGTAGAAAGGTTTATGGTAACATTATTAAATACATGAAAATGGCTTTAAGCTCAGATTTTGGAGATGTTTTCAGTATTGTTATTGCAAGTATTTTTTTACCATTCTTACCGCTTTTACCTATCCAAATGTTGATACAAGATTTCCTATATGATATTTCACAAGTTGCAATTCCATATGATGATGTTGACAAAGAATTTTTAGAAAAGCCTAAAAAGTGGGATACAAGCGGATTAGGTAGATTTATGAAAGTTATGGGAATAACAAGCTCTGTAATTGATGTTTTAGCGTTTTTGGGATTTTGGTTTGTTTTCGGATATAATAGTGTAGAAAAACAAAATTGGTTCCAAACAGCGTGGTTTGTTGAATGTTTAATAAGTGAAACATTAATAATTCACTATATTAGAACATCAAAGATTCCTTTTGTAGAATCTAGACCGAATAAATTATTATTTGCATCAACAATGCTTACAATTATAGGAACAATAGTTACTCCAATTTTATTACATAGTGTAGCTTCATTCAACTTTGTAATATTACCTTTGAAATATTATTTATTTGTAATTTTATTAATAGCAATTTATACAATCTTGGTTCAAATTGTTAAAAAGTTTTATATTAAGAAATATGGAGAATGGCTATAGTTTATTGTATAGGTGGTGAGATGATGGATTCTAGTAAAAGAATTGATAATACTGTGAAAGTTGTTAGCGAAATTTTAGAAAAACATAAAGATAAAGAAGAGCTAAAAGAAGCATATGAAAGGATTGAAAAACTTAAGAAAAAAAGAAATGTAGAATAGGAGCAAAAAATGGAGGAGAATAATCAATTAATTGAAAAGCCCAAATTGAATTTTTTTCAACGAATCAGAAAGGCTGTTTTAATGTTGAATATTGATGCGATGAAATATAGAAAAGCACCTGATTATTTAAGATATGATGACGATGTAATAGAAGCTTTGGTTACAAAAAGACCGATTGATTTTGCTGAGGTAGGATTTTCTAAGAAAGTTGAGACTGTTGAGAAGATTCCTGGATTATTTGAGAAGCTGGCGGAAGACCAAAAGGTTGCAATTGTTGAACAAAAAGAAGAATTCGCAAGTAGAATGAAAGAGTATGAATTAGAAAATTTAATTTTTGGCAAAGGACAAGATAAATATATAAAATATATTCCGGTAAATTTGCAGGTTAATTATTTAACTAAAGGACTTACATATATTAATAATGATTGGGCAAGATCCAAAACCGAACAAATAAAAATAGATCCTACAGAGTTTCAATACAAATTATCAAATTTTTCTGAAAAAGCTCTTGAACAAGCTTTTACAACAATGATAGGTCAAGCTAAAAACAGTCCTGGAGAGAGTTGGAAGAAAAAAAGAGAAAGTGTACCATTATTAGCGAAGTCTACTAAACAAATATCAAAATTTTCTCCAGAGCTACAGGTAAAACTTGCTAGTATGGATGGAGAATTTATGGAACATATGTCTGATGAGGCTAAGGACCAGTTCATAGAGAATAATCCAATGCTTTTCGGAAAGATGGGAAAAGGATATATTGTAGATAGAGTTAGACAAAATCCAGAATTTTTTGATTTGTTAACCAAAAAACAAAAAAACGATTTAGTTTATTTATATGATGATTTGAGGTCTAAGTTACCTTTTCAAGATAGAATTGCTTATAATAGAGGCAGAATTCTAGATCGTGAGGATAAAATTTCAGACTCCGAAGCAGTAAAAAAATGGATAATAGATAGTAACCGCTATCCAGGAGAAATGTCAAATATTCCAGATATGGTAAAAGATAGAGAGACTTTGATGGAAGTTGCAAGATTTCAACCGACTGTTTTATGTACAAATGGATTGGTAAATGATGCTGATAAGGGAATACGATTTGGACAAGTACTTAGATTGTATTCATCACTTACTAATTCACAAGAAATTAAAGATGCATGCGATATTAGAAGTTTTTCAAATGCTTTTGGTCAAGGTATGGATAAGATAGACTTGAAGACAAGAAATATACCAAAAGTATTATTGAATGAAAGGGTTATGCAATCAGTTCCAGATACACAAATTGCAGATTTTATTAGAAATCCCGAAATGAACAAGTTGATTGATATAATAGCTAAAACATATGGAGAGCAAACAAGAGAGATATTTAGAGATAGACCTGGACTTACAATGGACGAAATTCCAACGCTTGATATATTTGATGAAAAAGTAGTAGAAAAATTTGGAATTGGAACTGTACATAATGCACTTTCTTATAATTCTGCTCAAGCTTTAGTAATAGGTGATTTAGTAAGACATCCTGAAAAAATGCGCGACTTTGAAATGTTTTCAAAGGCTATGGGAGATAAGTTTGAGAACAGTGTACTTGGGCTTGAGGATAAAATGATTTCGTATTTTAATTTTCAAGATTTAATGAAAGAAGTAAAACCTGAGGATATAACGCCAGAAAGACAAGAAAAATTACAAATGGCTGTAAATGATTTTATGATGACTAAGGGAACAAATGAGACAACACTTATTAAATTAGGAAATCTTGAAGAATTAGACAATTATACTCAAGCTAGAAATGAGGTTTATGATAAATTTGTAGAGAAGGTTTCTTCACCTGAAGATGTTAAAGAAGCAATATCTAGGAAGTTTTTTGGAATGCCATATGTTGGTGAAGATGATGATGAATATAATCGTAATGCTCTTTCATTAAAGGGAATGTCACATTATTATAATTTAGAGACGTTTACAAGCGATGAGAGAACTCAAAATAGTGGTATGTTTACAAATGATGAATTAGATCAATTGGAACTTGCTACTATTATAGATAAGATAGACGATCCAGATGTTTTAAAAGAAATCTATAGTACATTAAGTTCTAGAGAGGATGTTATTAGGCCACAAGAATTTAGTAAGATTAGAGAAAAAGTACCAAGACAATATTCTAAAGAGTTAGTAGATACACTTTTAACAGTAGATAAAGCTAAAGAAATGATTGAAAGAGGCGAAAAAGGTATTTCATATTCTAGGGATGAAGATGGAATTGAAACAATACATTTAAGTGGCGCTGATTTCAGGTTATTAGTTCATACAACTGGATTGAATAATTCTAATTTAGGTATTGGAAAAAATGAAGATGCATCTAAAATATGGAATGAATTCGAAAATGGATGTAGTACAATTTCTGCATGTTATATCGAGCCTAATGTAATGAGTGCATGTACGAATCCGGGAGGATTTAATTTTGGATTTGCAAATGTTCCAGAAAAGCAGGTTATTGGAATGGCACCTAGAGATGCGCATGTTGATCATACAACTAGAGCTATTGATCCTAAGTTTTCATATGGTGCAGTTGAATATAATTATCCAGAAGAAATGCTTAGAAGAACAGCTGCTCAAATAACTGGAGTTGAGCAAAATGATATAACGCATGAATATAATGAAGTAACTATGTATAGACGTGAAATGGAAGCGGATAAGATTGAAAATGGAAGTAAAGGCGGAAAAATTATGCCAGATTATCTTGTTGTTTATGGAGAAGTAACGGATCAACAAAGAATGATGGCTAAAAACTTTATGAGAGATGGTAAACCACTTCCAATTATTCAAATTGATACAAAAGCATACGAGAATGATATGATAAGTAGGGCTATGCATAGAGAAAATCATAGACAAGATAGGGAAAAAGGAAATATAGTATCAGATGTTAATAAAATGAAATCAGATGGTTATGAAAGATAAATTTTTAAAGATATAAATGTTTATGAGCTATAGGTTTTCTAGATATGAATATTTGTGAGAGATAATTTTTTTAGATATAAATATTATGAGAGATATTTTTTAGATATAAAATGAAATAAGGAAGAAGTCTTAATTATATAGACTTCTTCCTTATAACTTTTAGTAGTACTTAAGAACATCTTCAATAACATATGAAACTGGAAGCACATCATCGTTACTTGTTTCTATGTCAAAAGATGTTGAAACGTTATTTTCGTTTTTAAATACAGATATTGTTACTGTTCCAACTTTTGTCATTTTTCTATCTTCCCCCTTCGCGTAACGACGATTATAGTACATTAAAGACAAATAATTTGTCGAAACTTGTAAGAAGATTAAAATTTTTTAAATTTTTTTTGAAATTTTTTGTTGGAAATTATTGTTTTAAAAATTTGGTTGTGATATTATTTTGAAGGAAAAATTAATTGAACGTTTAGGGGGAAGTTTTTGAGATGAATCATGATGAGATTGCAATTCCTTTTGATGTACGTGATTTGCATGAAAATATTGTAAAAAGAGTAATAGAAAAATGTATAAATATGACTAAAAAGTCTGTAAAAAGACTTTTGGATATTGTTTTTTCAATTATAGTATTAATTTTACTTGTTCCAATGTCACTTATGATAAAATTAGCATATATGTTAAAAGGAGATTTTAAATCTATATTTACAACTCAAGAAAGTTTTGGAAAAAACGGTAAGGTGTTTAAAGTAATAAAATATAGATCAATTAATAAAGATGGACAAGTTAATAGATTGAGAAGAACTGCTTTAGACAATTTGCCTAAAGTTGTTAATATCCTTTTAGGTGATATGACAATTGTTGGACCTCAACCATATAGTGTTGATGATAGAGAAAAAATGGGTACATATTTTGATAGAATTACTTTGATGAAGCCTGGAATAACTGGAATAGCTCAAATATCTTTTTTACGTGATTTATCTTTTGAAGCAAGATTAGACAATGATATTAAGTATTATTATAAGAAAAATTGGTTTACAGATTTGAAAATTATTTTTATAACAACATTGATAACATTACCAAAAAGAAATAAGGGTGAACTTCTTAGCTTTTTAAATGTAACGATTAAGGATTTAGGAAGATTTATATTAAAAGTATTTAATATGGCGTTTAAGAGATTTATTGATATTTGTGGCGGAATTGTTGGTACTTTAATTTTGATTCCTCTAACATTAGTTGTATGGATGATTAATATTTTTTCAGGAGATAAAGGACCTTTATTTTATTCACAAGAAAGAATTGGTAAGAACGGTAAGCATTTTAAAATGTATAAATTCAGGTCAATGGTTGTTGGTGCTGATGAGAAATTGAAAGAGTTATTGCAAAATGATCCAGAGGCTAGAAGAGAGTATATGAAATATAGAAAATTAAAGCATGATCCGAGAATTACTAAGGCGGGTAACTTTTTAAGAAAAACTTCTTTGGATGAATTTCCTCAGTTTATAAATGTTATAAAAGCTGAGATGAGTTTGGTAGGGCCAAGACCATATTTGCCAGGTGAAGTAAATGCAATGGATGATATGTATGACATTATAATTAAACATAAACCAGGAATTACAGGTTTATGGCAAGTTAGTGGAAGATCAGATGTTACTTTTGAGGATAGATTAGAATTAGATATGAAATATCATAAACATAGTAGCGCTGTAGAAGATGTAAAAATAATTTGCAAAACGGCAATTAGTGTAATTAAACATGAAGGAGTAGCATAAAAAATTTAAAAAATAACAATTTTTTCATAAAAAATTGAAAAAAGACTTGTAGAATCGTGTCGAAATTGGTATAATATTGGTGAAAGAAATTATGTAGACTTAAAAAGAAAAAAATGTAATTAGATTTCAACATGATTTGCAAGATGATATTTATCGAATAAATAATGTGAAATATAATTACAAAGAGAAAGAGAGGAATGTAGATGAATAAGTTTATTGTAAAAAGAAGAGCAAGAAAAGAATATGAACAAATTACTTGCAGAATTGAGGTCGATTTATTAGAAGAGGTAAAGAATGTAGTTCTAGAGAATGATTTGGATTCTATAAATTCTTTTATAAATCAATGCTTAAGATATGCAATAAAAAATATTAAATTTGATGAAAATTCTAATATAATTGAAGAAGTTGACGAAGTAGAATTAGACTAATTTGTTCAAAATGTCTAAAAACGTCGTACGAAAATAATTGACAAATACAGGAAATCGTTGTATAACGAATACAGTTATTTGAATATTTGAAAAAGAGGGCCAATAATTATTAAAATTATTGCGCCTTCTTTTTTGTAACATTTTTTTTAAATGTAAATAATTATTAATAAAAAAGCTTATATTATTAATATTGTAAAAAAATATAAAATAAGATATAATATAAAAGTAGTGAGAGTGAAAAATATGTTAGATGAATTAGATATATTGATAAACTTTGTAATGAAACAATATAAATATTTGTATTTAAAATGGGAAGAAGAAAATAAAAGAGGAGGTGAATCACTTTGATAACACATTATATAATTATGAGTAGTAGTTATTCCAAGGGAAAAAGAATAGCGTTAAGTAATATATTAAATGAAAAAGATTATTTGAAATTAAAAGGATTAGTACAAGACATTACTGATAAATGTGGAAAGGATGTGTCATTATCTACACATTTTGTTCAAACTGATTCAGAATCTTGGGAATCGGTTGTTGCTAAAGATCATTTCTTTAAAAATGTAGAAGTAATTGATAGCGAAGATAAATTTATTGAATTAATACAGAAAGATAGAACATTAACTGGTCTTGATGTTGCAAGATATATTCTTTCAAAAGTTAAATGCACACATTTGAAATTAGAAAAATTAGTATATTTATGTTTTGCAGATTATTTGTGTAAGTATGATAAAGAATTATATAAAGATGAAATTTATGCATATAAATATGGACCAGTTGTAGATAGTGTTTATGAAAGATATAAGGGATCAGGATATAATGAGATAGAACAAGATGATATAGATATAGATACTACAGGTATAAAAGAGATGCCATCAAGAAGTAGAATTTTATTTGCTGAAGATGGTCTTGAGAAGATAAGCAGCATTGATGATACATTAGAAAAGTATGGAAACTTTTCTGCAAATCAACTTGTTCACTTAACACATAAGGATTTAACACCTTGGGATATGGCAGGAAGAGGAACGCAACAATATGTTGTTATAGACAATGAAATTATAAAGAAATTTCATTGTAATGAAGTTATTTAAGATTATGTGATAATTATCCAATTGATAAGATTATGAAATATACTAAGTTGAGTAAAGAAGAAATTGAAAAGTTGTAAGGATAATTAATATAATATGATAAAGTTATAATACATTTACAATTGTGCTACAAAATAATAAAAATGTAGCACAGTTGTAAAAAGAGATTGATATTGTTGATTATGTTATAAGAAAAGTTAAGAATTTAATATGCCAGTCTATAATAACGATATAGATTTAAAAAGCCATTTGGAAATGTTGAGTTTTCAGGTGGCTTTTATAATTGAAATAAAAAATATGATAAGAAAAAAGTATATACTTTAAATTTTAATCTTATTTAAACAAATATTGTTAAAATAAGGAAAAAGATTTTTTATAATTTAATTTATAAAATATTTAAAATTTCTTATGATAATTATTTTGTGAGATTTATAATATAAATATAATTTGAATTAATTTGGAAAGGATACAAATAAGATGGAGAGTTTACATGATTATAAGGTTGATATTGAAGAGGCGGCAAAAAAATATTTGAAAGTAGAAAAAAATGATATTGGAGGAATTGTTTCAGCTGATGGACAAGTTGAGAAATTGATTTTTTTCACATTGGGAGCTATTTATATAAATGGGAATGACAAGAAGAAAAATAATGTGAAGAAATTTATAAAAGATAATTCTTTTGCATTAGAAAACATTGGATTTGATAGGTTAAATGGAATGAACGGGGATATTTTTGATAAGCATGGAGATGACGAAGTAATATTAGAAATAGATTCAAAAAGTGGAAAAAGCAAATTAAAAAAGATTATAAAAGATTTTAAAAAACTTTGTGAGTAGATAGTAAAGAATAGAAAATAGATGTATTGGTTTAGAGGTGACAATATGAATAAAAAAATTGTTAAAGAGGGTATAAAAGTTGATTTTCATATACATTCAGTTGGTTCAAAGTATAAAGATCATGCTAAAGTGAAAAATTTGACAATTGAAAATATAGGAATTTTAATTGATAAATTAAATGAAAATAATGTGAATATGTGTGCTATAACAGATCATGATAATTTTGAATTTGATATTTATAAAAAGCTTAAAAATGAAGAAGGAAAAGGAAGCATACAAAAAGTGTTACCAGGAGTGGAATTTTCTGTTTTATTTGAAGAAAAGGTGATTCATATAATTGTTGTATTTGATGATTCTGACGAAGAAAAATTGAAAAATGTACATCAAATATTGTTTAATGGAACTGAAAGACCAGCATATGACAATGTAGATAAACAAGCATATACAGAAAAAAGATTTTTGGAAATTATTAAAGAAATTAATTTAAGCAACATAATGATAGCACATCAAAAAGGTACTTTGTCGTCTGAAAAAAAGCCAAGAAAAAATGATGTTTTATCATTGGGTAAAGAAAAAATGGAAGATCTAATATTTGTAGATTATTTTGATTCTTTTGAATTTAAAGATAGAAAAAATGAAATATTTAATAAAAATTATTTAGAAAAAAATAAACAGAAATTTAAGAAAAATGACATTAGATTTATTACTGGAAGCGATTGTCATGATTGGAAGATGTATCCGGAAGATGATAATTTTAAATATACGTATTTGAAGTGTTTACCTACATTTAGAGGGATAAGTATGGCGATAACAAATTATACACGAATTAAATATGTTAATAGCTTTTTTACGGTTTCTAACAAAGTTATTGACAATATAGAATTAATTGTAGATGGCGTTCAAAAAAGAATAGAGTTATCAAAAGGAATAAATGTCATAATTGGCGATAATTCAATAGGAAAATCATTATTGATTCATAAATTAACTAATTATGCATATTTGAGTAATAAAACAAAAATGAAAAAAGAATACGAAAAATATTTAAATATGAATAATATTGAAGTAAAAACAAAGATTGATAAGAATATGATTTATGAATTTGATAGGCAAGGTGGAGTAAGAGAGAAATTTGAACAAAAGAAATTAAAAGGTATAGATTTTTTGAAAAAGTATTTTCCAATTTCCCCTAATGTGTATGACGAAAAACAAATTGTATTTAAAAAAATTTCTGAATATATTGAATACTTAAAAATAAAAAAAGAAATACAAGATGATATTAATAATTTAAGTGCTTTTAAAATATGTGTGAGTAGTGGAAAAAGTAATTCACTGACGTTTAATAAGGTAAATATAGATTATTCTGATAAGATTAGAAAATATAAAGAATTGTTAGATAATTACAGCTTTATATTAGAAAAGTTAAAGTTAGTATTGGAGAATCAAAATATATTAGAAGAAGTTGATATTGCATATATTAGTGGAGTAAGAGATGAATTTGCGAAATTGGTAGAAAAATATAGTGAAAATAAGAAAAAAATAGAATTCGAAAGAATAAAAGTAAATAGTATTAATGCTGCAATTAGGGAACGAGAGAATATAATACAAAACATTAAGACGGATGAAGATAAGAGATATGAATTGTTTAAAAATGCTAAGAATAAATTGATTAATAGTATAGTAAAATTAGTCAAGTTAAAATATAAAATAAAAGAATATATGCTTAATATAGATAATAAAAAATTAAATATATCTGAAAATGTAATAGGAAAGTATAGGTTTATATCAAAAGCTAATATAGAAGAAATATCAAATGAATATATCATAGGAAAAATAAGACAACCGTTGAAGAAAAAATATAATGAGATAGATATTAAAAATATAGAAATAGATAATTTAGATGAGCTTTTACCAAGTGATTCAGAAGAAGGACGTGATAAAATAACATATTATGAAGAATTAATAAAATCTAATATAGAAAAGGATTTTAAAATAACGAATTCAATTATAGATAAGGATGAAAAGGACAAGACAAAAGAAATGTCGTCTGGTTTTAATTCAAAAATATATTTTGAAATTTTATCATATCAAGATAATAATGAAGGAATTTATATAATAGATCAACCTGAAGATGATGTTTCTCAAACATCAATAAAAAAATTTTTAATAGAAGATTTTAGAGAAATGAGTAAGCGTAGGCAAATAATATTAATTACACATAATCCTCAATTTATAGTAAATTTAGATGTGGATAATGTTATTTTTATAAAAAAAGATAACGGAAAAATTGATGTAAGTTATGGTGCATTGGAATATAAAGATTCTGATACAGATATTCTAGATATTATTTCTGAAAATATTGATGGTGGAATTGAAACTATAAATGAAAGGTGGAAAAGATATGAAAAAAACATATAAATTTTATTTTACCGATCAAGTATATGCTTTAAAAGAAAGTGAACAAGATGTATTTACTATACCAAAAGATACATTGGAATTCGATGGAAATGTTTTTTATCATAAAATATTTAAGGAATTTTCTTTAGAACAAGTAATTGAAGTAAAAAATCAAATGAGTGAAGAAGAAATGAATAGTGATAAATTTGCAAGCTATATTTTTGAGATGCTTAAAGAAATGATAAGCGATATTGTAACAAAAATAGAAGAAGAAAAAGTTTTATAAGCTTTTTCTTCTTTCGTTTTCAAATTTATTTTATGTGTTTAGTATATAAAAGAATGAAAAATATTAGTATAAAAATAAATTATAATGTAAAAATGTGATATAAAAGAATAAAAAGTTCAATCAAAATGATATAAATTGTAAAATATTCAAATTTTGTTAATTTATAAATATAAAAAAATACCAAAAATATGTCGAATATAGTTGAAAAATTTGTGCAGTATCTATATAATAATTCTGTTATAAATTTAGTGCATTATGAGGGTTATATAATTATGTTGGAGAAGAAAAGAATAAATTGGATTGATATTGCTAATGGGATAGCAATATCATTAATAGCAATATTTCATATATTGCAGAATAAATATATTAATACCGTAATAATATCATTTGCGTTGCCTACTTTTGCTTTTATAAGTGGTTATTTGTTTAAACCTAAAGGTATAAAAGAGAATTTCAAAAGAAGAATAGTTACATTAATTGTTCCTTATTTGATAATTGGTACACTGGAATTAATTTATTACTGGTTGTTTGAATGCAGATTTCGTGAACATACATGTAATTTCTTGCAAAGTGTATTGGGATTGCTAAGTGGTTATTATGATTGGCTTGAATTTAATGTGCATTTATGGTATTTACCTTTTTTCTTTATGCTTACGAATTTATATAATTTCTTATATGTAAAATTAAATAGAAATGTGGCTAGATTATCTTTTATTATATTAGCAATATTGGGATGTTTTGTGGATATTCCTAATTTACCATTAAGTATTAATAGAGTAGAGTTATTTATGTATTATGCAATGGGAGAAATATTACAAAATAAAATAAAGTTAATTGATCAAAGTAAAAAAAGCTTTAAATTTCTTATAATGTTTTGTTGTGCTATTGCATTTGCTGGAATGACATACTTTAATTTTACTTGGAATGTATTAGGTTTTATTAGAGCCTTTTTAGGAATTTTTGTTATAATTATTATTTCGAAAATGATTGAGGATAAAGATTTTATATTTAAAAAATTAGGAAAAGAATCTTTGATAATATTATGTGTTCATGGACCAATTTATAGAATATTAATAAAATTAATGTCAGTTATTATAGCCGTAGATAGTAATGCTATAAGGAATACAGGTCATTTTTGTTTGATAGTTGTTGTATTAGACTTGTTAATTTCTTATGGAGTAAGTTTAATGTTTAAAAAGATTATTACTTTTAAGAATAGGGCTAGAAAGGAAGTAGAAGAATGAATCAATCACCAATTGTAGTTGCGCAAATTATGGGAAAATGGATTGGCGGTGGTGTTGAGGCTGTTGTCATGAATTATTATAGACATATTGATAGAACTAAAATTCAATTTGATTTTATTTGTGATGAGGATTCAACTAATATACCATATGATGAAATAGAAAAATTGGGTGGCAGAGTTATAATTGTTCCACCATATCAACATATTTTTGCGTACTTAAAGAAATTAAAACAGATTTTTAAAGAGAATAAATATAAAATTGTACATTCACATATTAATGCTTTGTCAGTATTTCCATTATATGCAGCTAAGTGTGCAGGTGTTCCAGTTAGAATAGCACATAGCCATTCAACAAGCAATAAAAAAGAATGGAAAAAAACATTAATGAAAAATATGTTAAGACCATTTAGTAAAGTTTTTGCAACAGATTATATGTGCTGTAGTGAGCTTGCGGGAAGATGGTTGTTTGGAAATAAAACTTATGATGAAGGAAAGGTTTATTTATTAAACAATGCAATTGATGTTGAAAAATTTGCATATAATGAAGAAGTTAGAAAAGCCAAAAGAAAAGAATTGGAAATAGCTGATGATACATTTGTTATTGGTCATATAGGCAGATTTGTTGCTCAAAAAAATCACACTTTTTTAATTGATATTTTTAATGAGGTACATAAAGAAAAAGAGAATTCAGTTTTATTATTAGTTGGACAAGGACCTTTGGAAAATGAAATAAAAGAAAAAGTTAATAGACTAGGATTATCTGATTCAGTTAAATTTCTTGGACAAAGAGATGATGTTTCTGAATTGTATCAAGCATTTGATTTGTTTTTACTACCAAGTTTATATGAAGGATTAGGAATGGTTTTAATAGAAGCCCAATGTGCTGGACTGCCATGTGTAGCTTCTACAGAAGTACCTAATGTTGCTAAAATCTCAGAATTACTTAATTTTTTAGACTTAAAAAGTTCAATTGCTATTTGGACTGAACAAATTATAAAAGATAGCAATTATGAACGTTGTTGTACCCAAAAATGTGTAATTGATAATGGTTATAGTATAGATAAGGAAAAAGAGAACTTGATGAATTATTATTATGAAAAAACTATAGAAGAAGTTGCTATTGTAACTTCTGGATTTTTGCCTGTACCAGCTACGAAAGGGGGAGCTGTTGAAAATTTAATAGTTAATATATTAAATGAGAATGAAACAAATAAAAGGTTAAAGATTACTATATTTAGCGTTTTCGAGAAAAATGCGGTTGAAGATTCTAAAAAGTATAATATGTCAAATTTTATATTTTTTAAAATACCATATTTTATTAGAATACTTGATAAGATCACATATTTTGTAGCTAAGAATATTATTCGAAAAAAGAATTGTCAAAGTTATAGATATATATTTCAAAGGTTATACTATTTGAGAAATGTTAGCAGAAATTTGAAAAAGAATGATTATGATAAAGTATTGCTTGAAAATCATCCATCACAATATTTATCTTTAAAATGGAATAAAAATTATAAAAAATATGCTAACAGATATTATTATCATTGTCACAATGAATTTCCAGGTACATATGGATGTGATGAAATTATTAAAGGTACAAGAAAAATTATTTGTGTAAGTAATTTTATAGCAAAGAGCTTAGAAAAATACTTGAATATGCCTGAAGATAAATTTGATGTGTTAAGAAATTGTGTAGATTCAAAGTTATTTAAAAGAAGTGTTACTGATGATGAGAAAAAAGAAATAAGAAGTAATTATGGTATAAAAGATAATGAGTTTGTATTACTTTTTACAGGAAGACTTACTGCAGAAAAAGGCGTTAAAGAGTTAATATCGGCTATGCAACTTATAAAAAATGAAAACGTTAAGTTATTAATAGTGGGTTCATCGGTTAATGCGCTTAAAGTTAAAACTACATTTGAACAAGAACTAGAACAGATGATAGAAAATATTAAGAAAAAAGTAATATTTACTGGCTTTGTTAATTATGATGAAATTTATAAGATGTATGCTATAGCTGATATTGCTGTATTGCCGTCAATTTGGGATGATCCAGCTCCATTAACAATAATAGAAGCTTTGGTGAGTGGTCTACCTATAGTAACAACAAGATCTGGAGGAATTCCAGAGTATGCTACAGATGGTTCTGCAATAATTTTAGAAAGAGATAATAATTTAGTAAATAATATTGTTAAATCTATTGAAACGTTGATAAGTGATAAAGAAGAAAGGGAAAAGATGTCTTACATTGAAAAGAAAGTATCTAGTTCACTTACTTTACAATCATATTATGATAATTTTATAAAAATGTTTGAATGAGGAAAAGTACAATGAAAATTGATTTTGTTATTTTATGGGTGGATGGGTCAGATCCAAAATGGATAAAAGACAAAGAAAAATATGTAGAAAAGTCTGTAAATGGCTCAGAATCAGATAATAGATTTAGGGATTGGGATAATTTAAAATACTGGTTTAGAGGAGTTGAAAAATATACTCCATGGGTTAATAAAATTCATTTTATAACTTATGGACATTTGCCTAAGTGGCTAAACCAAAATAATGAAAAACTTAATATTGTTAAACATGAAGATATAATAGATAAAAAATATTTGCCTACATTTAATTCAAATGTAATTGAACTGAATATGCATAAAATAAATGGACTTGAGGAACATTTTGTGGCTTTTAATGATGACATGTTTATTTGTAATAAAATGGAAGAAAAAGATTTCTTTTCTAATGAAGGATTACCAATGGATGAATGTGTTCAAAATGTAATAATTTCATATGGAAATAAAGATCAAATTGCTCATGCTTGCTTGAATAATATAGATATAATAAATAGAAATTTTAGTAAAAGAGCTGTAATGAAAGAAAATATGTTTAAGTTTATTAATGTAAAGTATGGAGTTAGAAATTTTAGGACATTGTTTTTATTACCTTGGTATGCTTTTACAGGCTTTTATAATCCTCATTTACCAGTTGCTCACTTGAAGTCAACATTTAATAATGTTTTTAATGTTGAAGGAGAGTACATAGAAAAAATGTTTAAAAATAAATTTAGAAAATCAGATGATATATCTCATTGGGTGATGAGATACTGGAATTTATGTTCTGGAAATTTTTGTCCACGTAGAAGTAGCATAGGAAAATATTTTGATGCGTCTGATGAGAACACAGATATTTGTAAAGCAATTGAATCAGAGAAAGTAAAATTGTTATGTATTAATGATTCATCTACAAATTATGATTTTGATAAAGCTAAATTAGAGATTAATGGAGCATTTGAGAATTTATTTCCTGAAAAAAGTACTTTTGAAATTTAGAAGGAGTTATTATGATAGAATATTTTTTTACATTTGGTATTGTAATAATATTAACAGCTATAGCACAGTATTGTTATAAAAAAAATAAAATATTAAGTTATGTATGTTCATTTTTGTCAATATGTATTTTATCATTAATAGCTGCTTTAAGAAGGCTAGATGTTGGTGTTGATATAAAGGTATATGGACTTGATTTTTTTAATGCATGTAGATACTTTTCTAAAATGAGTAGTTATATTGCTTTTTACAAAAATGAGCAATTATACTTTGCTTTAAATTATATTGTTTTTCATTTAACTCAAAATATACGAGTACTATTTTTCATTATGCAATTTTTTATTTCGTCTATTGTGTATATAATTGCGTATGATAATATGAAAAAGAGAGATACAAATATTTTATTGTATGTAATTGCGTATTTGTTTTTGTGGTTTAATACTTCTTTGAATATTTTAAGACAATCATTAGCAATTTTTGTAATATTATATGCTTTTAAATATATAGAAAATAAAAATTATTTTGCTTATTATATTGCTGTTATAATTGCAACTTTATTTCATTCATCAGCAATAGTTTGTGTGGTCATTCCATTAGTTGATTACATTGCCAAGAAGAAAAATTGGAAAACATATTTGACTTTAAGTATTGGGGTTATATATTTTATCCTTTTTAATATAAGAATAGTGGCAATGTTGTTAAATAAGATAAACGTTATGCCTGATAAATATTTGCTATATTTATCTAGAGATGGAAATATGATAACTTATTATGCAATATTAAAACTTATAATGATTGTAGTTATAGCTATGTATTTTAAAAAATCAAAAGATAATGAGATTAATAGAACCTTGTTTTCTATTTGTGTGTATGACGTTGTGTGGTATACACTTTCATATTTTATAAAATATGGATATAGAATATCATATTATTTTTTGCCACATATGATATTGTTATTACCAAGAATGGAAGCTGATTTGAGAAAGAGTAAGGGAAGAAGTACATTTATATTGGTTAGTATTATATTGTTAATTGTATATTGGGTGGTAAGATATTCCGTTGTAAAATATGATGGAACAATTCCATATAATTTTTATTGGGAGGTTTAAATGAAAAAAGTAGGAATAATAACAATTATAGATAACGATAATTATGGAAATAGATTACAAAATTATGCTATGCAGGAATTTTTAAAGGAAAATAATGTAGAAGCAATTACAATAAAAAATAATAAATTTTTTAATCATTTTGGAAGTTTTAAGAAAAGATTTATTTTGCTTTTAAGATATATTAACAGTAAAAGAATTTTTATAAAGAATTTATGTCCTAATAGATTAAAATGTTTTAAAAATTTCAATAAAAACATAAATTTTTCAAAGAAAACATATAGTGTATATTCTAAGAATATAAAGAATAATTATGATTTTTTCGTGGTTGGAAGTGATCAAGTGTGGAAACCTTTTTATCAAAGGTTAAGTGATGTTGATTTATTAAATTTTGCTAATGATAATCAAAAGATTTCAATTTCAGCTAGTTTTGGAATATCAGAATTACCAGATGAATACAAGGAGAAAACTAAGAATGCGTTGAATACTTTTAAAGCAATATCTGTTAGAGAGGATACGGGAAAAAATATTGTTGAAGAATTAACAGGTAGAAAAGATGTAGAAGTTATAGTAGATCCTACTATGTTAGTACCTGTATCAAAATGGAAAGATGTAGAAAGGAAACCAGCTTGTTTAAAAAGTGATAAATTTATATTAAATTATTTTTTAGGAAATTTATTAGAAAGTAGAAAAAAAGCTATAGAACAATTTGCTAATGATAATGAATGTGAAATAATAAATATTTTAGATAAAGATAGTGAATTTTATAAGACAGGTCCTGCAGAATTTTTATATTTAGAAAGAAATGCTTTTTTGATTTGTACAGATTCTTTTCATTCATCAGTTTTTGCTATTCTAAATAAAGTACCTTTTATTGTTTTTGAAAGAGAAGATAAAAAGGCAAATATGAATTCACGTTTAGATACCTTATTAAGAAAATTTAATTTAGAAAGTCAAAAATATAAAGAAGATAAAATAGAAAAATATGTTGATGTGAAATTTGAAGATTCTGATAAAGTATTAGAAGTGGAAAAAAATAAGGCTAGAATGTTTTTAAAAAATGCATTAAATGAGGAGAGAAAAGATGAAAATTAATCAGCGAAAAATTGGGGCTATTTTATCTTATATCGTTATTGCATTGAATATGGTAATAGGAATTGCCTATACACCTTTTTTAACAAGAAAATTAGGACAAGCTGAGTATGGATTATATTCAATAATAAATTCTATAATGTCTTATTTGACTGTAATGGATATGGGATTTGGTAATGCAATAATAATTTATACTGCTAGATATGTGAATCAAAAAGATAAAGAAAAAGAAAACAAATTGCACGGTATGTTTTTTGTAATATATTGTATTATTGGTATTGCTGCTTCTATTGTAGGATTTGTCTTATATTTTAATGTTAATAATTTGTTTGGAAACTCAATGACGGATTCTGAATTATCTAAAGCCAAAGTAATGATGTTAATTTTGACGTTTAATTTAGCGATTACATTTCCTTTTAGTATTTTTGGCAATATATTAACTGCATATGAGGAATTTATAATTAATAAAATAATTAAAATTATACAAATTATATTACAGCCGTTAATTATGATTCCATTATTATTACTTGGATATAAAGCGATTGCAATGGTTATCGTGTTAACCTGTGTGAATATATTTTGTTTATTATTGAATACAGTAGTTTGTTTGAAAAAATTAGATATCAAGTTAAAATTTAAGGGATTTGATTTTAGTGTTTTAAAGGAAATATTTAAATATTCTTTTTATATTTTCTTAAATCAGATAATAGATAAAGTGAATTGGAGTTTAGATCAATTTGTTTTAGGTTCAATTTGTGGTACTGTAATTACATCAGTATATGCAGTTGCAGGACAATTGAATAATATGTATATGAATTTTTCAACAGCAATAAGTGGTGTGATGTTACCAAAAGTTACAAAGATGGAAGATAATAAAGCCACTGATAAAGAGTTCACAGATATTTTTATAAAAACAGGAAGAATACAATACTTATTACTTGCTCTTATAATAAGTGGATTTGTTTTATTTGGAAAAGCGTTTATAAATATATGGGTAGGTTCAAATTATATTGATGCTTATTTGATTGCTTGTATACTTATGATACCAATTACAGTACCATTAATACAAAATATTGGATTGAGTATACTTCAGGCCAAGAATTTATATAAATATAGGACAATCATTTTTTTCGGAATAGCAATTTTAAATATTTGTATAAGCATTCCTATGGCTAAAATGTATCAGGGAATTGGGGCGGCAGTTGGTACAGCTTTTTCATTAGTTCTTGGTCAAGGACTTATTCTTAATATTTATTATCATAAAAAAGTTGGGCTTGATATGATTGAATTTTGGAAGAATATATTATTTATGACAGTACCCGTAGTTATAACTTTTTTAATTGGAATTGCGCTAAATAAGTTGATAATAAATAATAGTTTTATATGGTTGTTCTTAAAAATAGCTATATATACAATAATATATTCTATATTTATGTGGCTTTTTGCAATGAATAAGTATGAAAAAGAAATGATAATAAAACCGGTAAAAACTATTTTGAATAAAATGGAGAATAAAATATGATTGAAATAATTGACAAATCAGAGTGTTGTGGATGTCATGCATGTTACAGTGTGTGCCCCAAAAATGCAATTAAAATGATTGAGGATGAAAAGGGGTTTAAAATTCCAAAGATAAATAAAAAGCTTTGTATTAATTGTGGTAAGTGCGATAAGGTGTGTCCAATAAAAAATACAATCAATGTGGAAAATAAACCTGTAGCATATGCAGCATATAATAAAGATGAAGATACTAGGTTAAATAGTTCTTCAGGTGGAATATTTTCATTACTAGCGGAATATATTTTGAATTTAAACGGTGTGGTTTTTGGAGCAAAGTTTAATGAAAATTTTGAGGTGGTACATGATTATATTACAAAAAAAGAAGATATCCCAAAGCTTCGAGGTTCTAAATATGTTCAGAGTGTAATTGGAAACTCATATAAAGATGCTAAATTTTTTTTGGAAGAAGGAAAATATGTTTTATTTACAGGAACGCCATGCCAAATTGAAGGCTTATTAAAATATTTAAATAAAGAGTATGATAAATTATATACACAAGATATAATTTGTCATGGTGTACCTTCACCAAAAGTATGGAATAAGTATTTAAAATATCGACAAAATATTGATAATGCAAAGATAGAAAATGTAGAATTTAGAAATAAAAAGTATTCTGATTGGGAAAATTATGAAGTATGTTTTAAATATGAAAACGAAATATATCATGTAAATCATAATAAGGATAGTTATATGAAAGCTTTTTTAAGAGATGCTTCTTTACGTGATTCTTGCTATGCATGCAAATTTAAATCAGTTAATAGGGCTTCAGATATATTATTAGCTGATTTTTGGGGAATTAATAATTTAATACCAGATTTTAATGATAAAAAAGGTTTAAATTTGCTTATAGTTAATACAACCAAAGGAAAAAATTTAATTAAAAATATAGACAATTTGATAGAAAAAAGAAATGTTGATGTTAATCAAGCCATTAAATATAATAGGAGTTGTGTAGAATCTTGTAAAATTCCTAAAATGAGAGAAACATTTTTTGAGAATATAAATGAAAATAATTTTGAAAAGGTTACAGAGAAATTTACAGTAAAATCATCTAAAAGTTTTATAAAAAGAGTTTTAAGAAAAGTGAAAAAAATAATGTTAAAAAAGTAACAGAAATGTTGCTTTTTTTATTGAAAAAAAAGTTAGATATGTATACAATCATTGTATTATATAGTGGAGTTAAATATGAGAAAAAAGAAAAGTAGTAAGAAATTGTTATTTAAATGCATATTTTTTGTTTTTTTGTGTGTTATTATAATTCGAATGTGTATTGGAACAGTAGTTGTTATTTCGAAAAAAGATAAATTCAGCCTAAAAAACATATTTAATTATGGAATAAGTGATTTGAATGAAGATAGTGGTGAAAATAGTTATAGTTTTGAAATAGATGATGAGGATGGATTTGTTTATAGTGATACTCTTAAAATTAAAATTAATATTTTAAAATATTCAAATGATAATAATTATAATATAGTATGTTGGGACAATGGCATTGAACAAAAAAACATGGCTATTAGTAGTGATTATGTTGAAACTGAACTGGAATTAAATGAAGGAAAAAATGATATTTTAGTAAAAATATATAATAATGGCAGTTTAGAAAATGAATATAGTAAATGTGTTTATTATATAAAACCATATACACATCAATTTTTAGATGAGTTAACATTAAAAGGAGTAGGATGTCAATTTAGACCAACTATATATGAAACTAATTACAAGAAATCAATTAATTTAATTACAAAGATTGGTGCACAAGTAGTGCGTTGTGATTTAAAATGGCATACATTACAAGCACCAAGTGGGAAGTATATATATTTAGACTATTATGATGGTTGGATAAATAGTCTGAAAGAAAAAAATATAAAAATTATTGCACCAATAAGTGGTATGGGTAATTTTCTGGGCAGTGATCAGCAAATATCAAGTGAAGAAGAATCGAAAAAATTTATTAATTTTTATAATTTTGTTAGTGATAGGTATAATGGTAAATTAGATTATGTAGAATTATTCAATGAACCTAATAATTCTGCTTATTTCAATGATGAAACTATAAATTGGTACGTAAAGACTGCAAAAAAAATAAGTGATTTGAGAAAAAATAATGTTATAGCAGGAGTGGCAGCAAGTTATATGCAGGATAAACCGAAGGAAGTGTCTATTTCTACGTATTTTAATAAAGCTACTAATGCTGGTTTAACTCAGTATAATATTCCTTTTTCATATCATGTATATGATTATGAAAACAAGAAGATTCAAAATGCAAGTTTATTGAATAAATTAAATGTGATAAGTGATTTGTTTTTAAATGATGGGGGATTTGAAAAGAAATATCTTACCGAATATGGGGTTAGTACATATACCACTAATAAAATTACGGAAGAACAACAGGCTGAAAAGGTAGTACAGCAATCAACTATATTGGATGAGAAAAATATTGATATGTCTGTTTTATATAGTTTTATAGATTTAACAACAAATAAAGGTGTTAGAGGAGACAATTTTGGATTGATGGGTAATGACTATACTCCTAAAAAAGCATATTATTCTATGAAAAACTATTATCAAAATACGAATGGTGCTGAGTATATTGGTGCTATTTCAAGTGTGGCTGATGGATTAGAGTTCCATGTATATGATAAAGATGGTGTTCCTTTAGCTGTGTGCTGGTCTAGAGATAGTAGTAAAACAATTGAAATTCTTTATTCAGGTTTTACAGCATATGATTTATATGGAAATGAAATTGAAAATACAGATGGAAAATTATCTATTACAAGTTCACCGGTATATTTAAAGAATGTTGATAGAAGTTATTTTTACAGAGCTATTTCTAATACAGCTGTTAGTGCTTATGATGAGTTCTTAACAAATTATTCTGATTATTTAGATTCTTCAGATGAAATGATTGCTGTTAAAAATGAAGTTAACAAAATGAAAAAATATGCAGAAGGTTTGGCGAATGGTGGAGAAGTTTCAGAAGCGGAAGCTTTAAGTAAAATGAAAGAGCATTTTGCTATAGGTGATATGATTTTAAAAGCTTATAAAGATGAAAAATTATCTTGTGAATATGTCAAATTAAGTAGTATGCTTGATCAACTTAATACTATTGGATATGCTTTTGAGGATTTAGTTACTATTACTGCTAAAGATGTTTCAAATGCAAATTTGACGGCAACTGAAAAAATAATGAATACTTTTGATAATAAGGCTTCTGCAAATGTTAGTGTTGAGATGGTTTATCCAAATAAGATTAAAGCATTTGCAAAAGATTATTATGATACATCAAGTTACATAAATGGATTAGAGGAAGAGAATCCGATAAAGAATGGATTAATTATTAGTAAAGGATTACATGCTTATTATTTAGCTGGTTGGGCTGATTCTTTTGCTGATTGTTACTTAGAGACTCCTGAGATTACAATTCAATATTCTAATACAGAACTAACTAATGAGGATGTAGTTGTTACTTTAGAGTCTAATGTTCCAATTGAAATGGAAGGTTCTAATCAATATACATTTACAGAGAATGGTTCATTTACATTTAAATATACATTATATGGAGAACCAAAAGAGATTACTGCTGTTGTTGATTGGATTGATAAGGATGCTCCTGTTATTAGTGGTATTGATGAACGTGAGGACGAAACTGAGCAGGTTACTTTAAATGTTACTGATGCTAATTTAGATACAATTACTGTTACAAAAGATGGACAAGATGTTTCATTTAGTAATGGAGATATTTTGATAGAGAAGGGTGAATATGAAGTTGTAGCTAAGGATAGAGCTGGAAATTCTTCTGAAAGGTCTTTTAAAATAGTTGATTATATTGAAAGTAATAAGATTTATTATGTTTCTCCTGATGGAACTGGTGATGGTTCTTCTGAAGATCTACCTATGAGTGCTAAGGATTTAAATAAATTGAAATTATATGCGGGAGATAAGATTTTATTAAAATCTGGAGAGAAGTATTCAGTAAATATTGAATGTAAGAGAAAAGGTTCACCTGATAATAGAGTTGTTATTTCGAATTATGGTGAAGGTGCTTTACCTGTTATAAATGGTTCTCTTGATTTGGTTTCTAATTTGAAGATTTCTAATTTGAGATTTACAAATAATGCAGAATCTTGTTTAGTTACAAATTATGATTATTGTGAGAATGTAAAAATAGAAAATTGTATTTTTGATAATGTGGCAGATAGTGCAATTTATTTAAATAGACAAGTTTCTAATTTTGAAATTACAAATTGTATTTTCAAGAATTGCAAAAATGCTGGTATTACAATGAAGAATGATTCTCAAAATTTAATGGTAAATAGCGTTAAGATAACCAATAATATTTTTGTTAATTTGACTAAGTCAATTGATATTGCTTCAGAGGTTGCTGATAATACTTTTGAAAATGTTGAGATTGGTGAAAACTATTTTATAGTTCAGACTAGTGATGAAGCTGTTATCAAGGTTGGAAAAATAGTGACAGATAAATTTGAGGTAAGTGTTTATAGTAATTTATTTTATTCATTTAGTAGAGCATATGAGGTGTTTGAGGATAGCTTGAATGATATTAAAGGTCATTTGCTTTGCGATTACAATACATTTTATGCATATAAAGAGTCAAAATACTTGAATGATATTAATGATATTAAAGCATTAGGTGATGAGTATGGTAATGAGGCAAATTCTAATGTTACTGTAATTGATAGAGAGAAGTATGATGTTTATGATTGTTTGAATACGACTTTAAAACTTGATGATAAAGAACAAATTTTGAGTAATTTGACTGAGAAAATTGATGTTGGAAATAGAAGAATGCAGGTTGATGTTATTGGAAGTCCTGATAGGATAATTAAGAACAAGGTTATGGGGCTTGAAGAGATGAAAACTTCTGATATTGAGGAGATTACGGATTCAAGTGTCGCTGATGAAGTTTTACCTCTTGCAGGATGGCAGAAGGTTTCTATTGCAATAATTTCAATTATTGTTATTACTGGATTATTCTCAGCAGGAAAGTATTCAAAGTATAAGAAAGATACTAAGAAACAGATAAGAAGAAAATAGTTATCATATACAAAACAGATTTACATAAATACAAAACATTAAAAAAAGCTTGATTTTTCAAGCTTTTTTTGTGTATTTACATTTGAAGTAGAATATTATATAATAACTTTGGTTTTTGCCAAAGAGATTATAATTAAAGTAGGGGTTAGAATTATGAAGAACTATAAAGATACAATTGAAAAACTTGAGAAATATGGTCAAAACCATATTGTTAAAATTATGGAGAAAATGACAGAAGAAGAAAAAGATAAACTTGCTGAGCAAGTTAAGAATTTAGATTTTGATAGTATTGAACATTTATATAATGAATTAACTAAGAAAGAAGTTAATGTTGGAAAAGAGATTGAGCCTATTTCTGCATTAAAGAAAAATAAATTATCTTTAGAAGAATTGGAAGAAATGAATGATTTAGGAAAGAATGTTATAGTTTCTAATCAATTTGCTGTTGCTACTATGTCTGGTGGTCAAGGAACAAGACTTGGATATAGCAAGCCAAAGGGAACTTTTAAAATTGATGTTGAGCCTAAGCCTAAATATTTATTTGAAATTGTTTGTGATACTTTAAAAAGAGCAAATAAGAAATATGATGTTGTTATTCCTTGGTATATTATGACTAGTGTTGATAACAATGATGATATTGTCGAATTTTTTGAAGAGAATAATTATTTTGATTATCCAAAGGATAGTGTAATGTTCTTTAAACAAGGTCAAATGCCATTAATTGATGAAAATGGTAAAGTACTTATGGGAGAGAATAAACTTATTAAAGAGGCTTCTGACGGTAATGGCGGTATCTTTAAATCAATGGGTGTCCATGGTTGTTTAGCTGATATGGAAAAACGTGGCGTTAAATGGTTATTCATTGGAAGTATTGATAATGTTTTATTAAAAATGGTTGATCCTACTTTGATTGGGCTTGCTGAAGATAGAGGAGTTTTAATTGCAACTAAGTCTGTTTTGAAAAATGGACCTCATGAGAGAGTTGGCGTTATTTGCAAAAAAGATGGAAAGGTTGGAGTTATTGAATATTCTGAGCTTCCAAAAGAATTAGCTGAGGCTATTGGTGAGGACGGAGATTTAATTTATGGTGAATCTCATATTATGTGTAATTTATTTAATATAGATATTTTAAAAAAATTAGCTACTGTTACATTGCCATATCATAAGGCTCATAAAAAGAACAGCTACTTAAATGAAGATGGTGAATTAGTTGTTCCAACTGAACCAAATAGTTTTAAGTTTGAAACTTTCATTTTCGATTCTTTCAACTATGTAAATGATATTGCTATTTTAAGAGGAACTAGAGAAGTCGATTTCGCCCCTGTAAAGAATAAGGACGGAGTTGATAGTCCTGAAACTGCAAGAGTTTTATATAATAATTATTGGGCTAATAATGAAGAATAAAAAAGGAATTTAGATGGAAAAGAATAATGAATTAATAGTTAGACCAAAAGATAAAAAATTTAAATTAAAAAACATATTGAGAAAAATTAATTTAAAAAAATTGCTTTTTATACTGATATTCTTTTTAGTATGTTATGTTATTTCTGAATTATTGAATGGAAGTAGCATAGATTTTGTACGAATTTTTGATTTTTCAATCAGATGGACAGATAAGGCGGATTATGTTGATTTAATTATAAAAGGATTTTTTAAATGTCCAAAGTTTATAGTGAATTATTGTTTGTTTGTGTGTTTATATTTTATTTTGTATGGACTTACTAATAGGACAAAATTTTCTTGTTTGACAATTTTAACTTTTGATTTTTTATTTGGATTAATTAATTATACTGTTCGTAGTTTTAGAGGGGTTTCAGTTACTCTTTCTGATATATATTCTGTTAGAACTGCTCTTAATGTGGCTAGTGGATTGAAGTTATCTGTTAATGGTAATTTTGTAGTTTCAGTTGGTTTGTTTGCAGTGTTTGTGTTTATTATTGTAAAGTTAGTATATGTTAAGGATAAATATGAAAAAAGGCCAACAATTGCGAAGAATGTTACTATTGTTTTAGGTGTTATTGGTTTGGTTGCTATTTGTGCTCCAGATTATTTTACGAAGGATGTTCAACTTTGGAATATTAATAATGCTTATGCTGATTCTGGGGCTGGATTGACTTTGATTAGAATGGCTAAGGATTTTAAAGTTAGCAAACCTAAAAAATATAATGTTGATGATTCAAAGAATATTTTGGCACAGTATGAGGATGATGTTGATTCTGTTGAGGATACTTCAGATTTACCGAATGTTTTGGTTATTATGAATGAATCTTTTTCAGATTTAGCTTTATCGTATAATTTAGATTTATCTGATGACCCAATTGCTTTTTATCATGAACTTATTACTAGAGATAACGTTGTTAGTGGTGTTATGCATTCTTCACAATTTGGTGGAGGCACAGCAAATGTTGAGTATGAATTTATAACTCAAAATGCTACAGCTTTTTTACCACCTGGGGCAATGCCATATCAACAGTATATATCTAGCAATGTTAAACAATCTATTGTGGCTTATATGAACAGGCTTGGATATAAAACTTATGGTATTCATTCTTGGGAAAAATCTGGATATAGTAGAGAAAAAATTTATAAATTTTTAGGTTTTGATTATGCTTGGTTTAAGGAGAATTTAGGTAATTTACAATTTGGCCGTAGCGGATATTCTTCTGACCAGTCAACATATGAGGTTTATTATGATATTATGAATAATAAACCTGATGCTGAAAAAAATTTTTCATTTATTGTTACAATGCAAAATCACTTGCCTTACAATGATGTTGATCCAAATGGAATTCAATTTTTAAATGGAGATAATGATATTATAAGTTATTTACAGTCAGAATATTTAGCTGATATGGCTTTGAAGAATTTGATTGATTATTTAAGCGAGTACAAAGAGGATGTTATTGTTTTGTTTTTTGGAGATCATCAACCTAATTTAAATCAAAAGGATTTATATTCACTTACTGGTAATTATGCTGAAGATAGTGCATCACAAGTTGTTCCGTTTTTTATATGGGCAAATTATAATATTGATAAAAAAGATAATATAGAGACTAGTGCAAATTATTTAGAGAGCTTGTTACTTGAAACTGCTGGAATGCCTAAAGATTCTTATACAAAGTATGTTGAGAGTGTAAGGGAAGAGATACCTGTTATAACGAATCATTATTATATGAATAGTGATGGAGATTCATATGAGGTTAGTGATAGTAGTTCACCTTATTTTGATAAATTACAGGAGTATTGGAGAGTTATATATTATAATATGTTTGATAATAAATAGGAGATTTTTGCTTAATATGAATTTTTATAGTTCATTTTAAGCAAAATCTCTTTTTTGGTTTACAGTTGACATAAAAAATGGTATAATTTAAACGTACCTTGAAAATTTAATAAATCCAATTTCTATTCAAAAAGGAGGCAATTATTATGACGTTACCTATTTCAAATTATAAGGAGCGGATTATAGAGGCTGTAGCCACCCATTCGTTTACCATAATTTGTGCAGAGACAGGTGCCGGAAAATCAACACAGGTTCCACAGTATTTAACATCTATTGCTGAGCAGGTTATTGTTACTGAACCGCGTGTTATGGCTGCTAAAACTTTAGCAAGACGTGTTGCTGAGGAGATGGGCACTGATGTCGGTGAAAGAGTTGGTTATCGTACTGCATATGACAGTTCTTGTTCAGAAAAAAGCGAAATTGTTTATTGTACTGATGGTCTTCAGCTGATTAGAACGATTTTTAATCCTGACAGCGAGGCTGAAAACATCTTGATTATTGACGAAGTTCATGAATGGAACTTAAATATTGAAACTTTAATTGCGTGGGTTAAATACATGCAGAGAAAGTGGAATACTAAGGTTGTAATCATGAGTGCAACTCTGGATGTTGTTAAGCTTATGGGATTTTTAGGCGAAGATTTAGCTACCATAAGTGTCCCAGGAACATTGTATGATGTTGAAGTTGAGGAACGACCAAGTGAAGATTTGATTTATACTATTATCGAGAACATCGAGTGCAACAAGAATGTGTTGGTTTTTGTTCCAGGCAAACGGGAAATCCATAATGTTATGGACGAACTGAGCAAGACAAATGCTGTTGTTTTACCGTTACATGGTGAAATGGACTGGGATGAGCAGAGTAAGTGCTTGGAGTCATATTCTTGTCCAAAGGTTGTTGTTTCGACAAATGTTGCGCAGACTTCTCTTACCATTCCTGATATTGATGTTGTTGTTGATACTGCTACAGCGAGAGTGTCCATTGCGAAGGATGGAATTCAGGGGTTATTTTTAGAAGAGATAAGTCTTGCAGACATTATCCAGAGAAAGGGTAGAGCTGGAAGAACTAAGGATGGTAAATACATTCTGTGTAGTGATTATCCTATAAAGTTCAGAAAGAAAAACTCAACTCCTGAAATTCAGAGAAGCATTTTGGACCGGGTTGTTTTGCAGATGGCAGAGATCGGGATTGATGCAGAGGAGATTAAATTCTTCCATCAGCCAGATGTCAGTGCAATACAGAATGCCAAGAAGGAGCTGAATGCAATCGGTGCACTGGATGGCAATGATGTTACAAAGCTTGGTCAAAAAATTGTTAAAATGCCTGTTTCAGTTCAGCTGGCAAGGATGATTGTTGAGGCTGAGAAGTATGGTGTTACAGATCAGGTTATTACAATTGCAGCGATTATTGAAATCGGTGGTTTGCTTGAAAGAAATGCAAATTACATTGATTTTACAGCAGAAGATAGCAGTGATCTGTTGGCTGAGTATGATGTTTGGAAAGCAATTAATGGGATGGAGTATATTGATTTTAGAAGTATGGGAATCAAAAAGAAGAACTACTTTAAAATCAAGGAACACATCAATAAGCTTAAGGAGACATTATATGGTGTTGTAGATGTTACATGCCATGATGATCGTGAAGCGGTTCTGATTTCCTGTTTATATGGTTTAGTTTCAAACATCTACGTAAGAGTGGATGATATTTTCTATGGCACTGATGGTACAACAGTACGGCTTGATAATAAGAGCTGTATCGCATATGATTATCCTAAAATTGTAGTTGGTATTCCAAAGACGATTGAATACAAGGATGTGTATGGACTTAATCGTTCAATGAACTTGCTTACATGTGCAACAAAGCTGGATATCTCTATGCTAAATATGATTGCGGAGAAGCAGATTTTTGAAGAGCCAACTTTACGTTACAGCAAGAGAATGGATGCGGTAGAGATTACAGTAAAAAGATATTTTGCAGGTATCTTAGTTGATGTTGAAACATCTTATGATCTTTCTCATCCAGAGCTTGAGAGACTTAGAGAAGAATTTGAAGCTGAACTTGTAAGTCAAAAAATTGGTAAAGAGAATTCAATCCTTCAGAATGTTATCGTGATTGATGGCAAGCAGTTCGATGTTCATCACAATATTTTTGATCGAAGAGCAACAGTTTATCTGGATATGGAGACATTATATACGACAGAAGAAAAAGAGGTTTATCTAGATTCTGGCGAAAGAATATATTTTGCAGCTCCAATGTCTATGGGCCGGATGGAAACGAATATTGTTGCTCTTAGAAATGCTGTTGAAATGAGAAGAATTGCACAGCTTCGTAACAAACTGAAAAAGAGTTGTGAGGCTCTTAAGATTAATTCTCTGAAAGATATTATGAACAATGCATCTATTCTGGGGAAAGTAGAACTTACTACTGATAATGGTGGATTTGGTGATACACCAATTTACGTGTATGTAGCTTTGAGTTTGAAGAAGAACAATGTTGTGATAAGGATTGTCGATGATGAGGCACTGGCGAATGCAGATACATTGGAGACACTTCAGCATTTATTCTTAAGGGAAATGATGAAGAAGTATCCTGAGAGTAGTTTTAGTCATGAGAATGGTAAGAAGAAAAAGCTTATCCAGGCCGAGTTGGATGTGAAGGCGGATTTCGATTCTCTGATTAGAGAAGTAGCTTGCTCACTTACGATTGATAACTTGAGTGAGAACTTAGAGTTCTTAGAGGAATATTATTTCGAAATTATGTCGAAGTAGAGCTGGTTGCACAAGAAAAAAGCTACCCAATAATATGGGTAGCTTTTTTATATAGTTAAAGTTATTTATAATAAAATATAATATTTGGTTTTTGTAGTGACGCGCAGTTTGAAAGTTTTTCCCTAACCTTCTAAACGAAGTTTAGTAGGT